>VFSW01001764.1_pt1 | contig 32996 bp, 36 predicted proteins | sample 5358111 | NCBI WGS metagenome assembly VFSW01 (sample SAMN11554181, study PRJNA540505) | mine drainage metagenome | isolation source: sediment from site ElyBrook_90M | place: USA: Ely Copper Mine, Vershire, VT | collected 2017
CACCATTGACTGGCGCTATAGCCATCGCTACAAATGACACTACTATGAGTCGTAATCTGCTCCTCGGACTGCTGCTTAGCCTGGCCCTAACCGGGGCCCACGCCGGGTGCGTCGAGGAACAGGCCTAACGAAGGCTGAAAAATCTGAGATGAGCGCCCTGGGCGGTGGGCCGAAGAAGCCGCCCAGGGCGTTTCCTTTTATGCCGCCCAGGCTCCTTCGCCGCTCCCGACCTTGGGTCTAAAAGACGGAGGCATTGGAAATGAGCAACTCGAATCCCGCGACCACATCGGAAGGTCACGCCGAAGACTACGTACGCATCTTCGACACCACGCTCCGCGACGGCGAACAGGCGCCCGGATGCACCATGAACGTCGAAGAGAAAATTGCGATCGCCCGCCAGCTCGAGCGCCTCAATGTCGATGTCATCGAGGCGGGTTTCGCCGCTTCTTCGCCTGGCGACTACGAATCGGTCAGCCGCATCGCGCAGACGGTCACCTCTCCGCGAGTGCTGAGCCTGTCGCGGACCCGCATTGAGGATGTCGATTCGGCACTCAGCGCCGTCGATAAGGCCAAAACCCCCGGCATCCACATTTTCATCGCGACCTCCGACATCCACCTGAAATACAAGCTCAACATGACGCGCGAGGACGTCCTCGATGCGGCGACGTGGGCCGTCACACACGCAAAGAAGCATCTCGACTACATCGAGTTCTCATGCGAGGACGCATCGCGCAGCGATTGGGACTTCATGGTGAAGGTGGTGACTGAAGTTGTTCGCGCCGGCGCGGGCATTATCAATCTTCCTGATACCACCGGGCACGCGATCCCCGAGGAATACGAGCAGCTGTTCCGGTATATGCGTGAGCATGTGCCCAACTCGGAGCACGTCATCTGGAGCGCGCACTGCCACAATGACTTGGGCCTCGGCGTCGCGAATTCGCTCGCTGCGATACGCGGAGGCGCGCGCCAGATCGAATGCACCATCAATGGGATCGGCGAGCGCGCCGGCAACACCTCGATGGAAGAAGTCGTGATGGCGCTCAAGACGCGCAAGGACTTCATGCACGTCCAGAGCCGCGTCGAGACGCGCCAGATTTATCCAGCCTCGCGCCTCCTCGCGCAGGTCATCGGATGGCCGGTGCCGCCCAATAAGCCGATCGTCGGCGACAATGCCTTCGCGCATGAGGCCGGCATCCATCAGGATGGCGTACTTAAGTACAAACTGACGTATGAGATCATGAAGCCGGAGGACATCGGGATTCCGTCGAACAAGCTGGTGCTCGGGAAGCACTCGGGTCGGCATGCGTTCATCAACCGGCTCACCGAACTGGGCATCGACACGAAAGTCGTCGACATCCCGAAAGCTTTCGCAGAGTTCAAGAATCTCTGCGACAAGAAAAAGATCGTCTACGACGACGACATCCTCGCGCTGGTGAACGAGGAGGCGCGGCGCACCTCGGAAGCGTATGAGCTCGTCGACGTCAGCGTTACCTCCTCGACGCGCAGCACTCCGCAGGCCGAAGTCACGCTTCGAATCGACGGCGTCGAGCATACTGCCAACGGGAGCGGCGACGGGATGGTCGATGCGTGCTTCAAGGCGATCCTGAAAGCCGCCGGCATCAATCCGACACTCGAGCGCTATTCGGTCAAATCAATCACCGGTGGCACCGATGCGCTCGGCGAGGTCAGTTGCCTGATTCGCGAGGACGGCATGACGGTCGCGGGTCAGGGCGCGCATAGCGACATCGTGATGGCGAGCGCGCTGTCGTTGGTGAACGCGCTGAATCGTCTGCGAGCGCGCACTCCAACAGTGGAAAAAGACGCCGCCGTCGGCGTTTAATCTTCCTCCCCCTCTTCAGCGTTCTCCGCGGGAGAGGTCGCGCAGCGCGGCGATTGCGTTGGCTGCGAGCAATCGCTGTGATGCGCGGGTGAGGGTGCTGCGAGTGCCACGAAATCGAGGTCGCCATCATTTTCATGGAACTCACCGAAATAGATCTCACTGACCTGGATCTGTTCGTTCATGGGAACCCTCATCGCGTATGGCACGCGCTACGCGACCAGGCTCCTGTTTATTGGCACGAGCGAAGACGCGGGCAGGGCTTCTGGGCCATCACGAAGTACCACGATGCCCAAACTGTCTATCGGGATCCGCTCCGCTTCAGTTCCGCGGATGGCATGGTTCTCAACGCCAGCCTCGCGCGTGAATCTGTCGACGCGACGGCGTCGGTGGCGGGCGAATCGCTCCAAGCCGCGCCATCGCGACGTAGCCTGATCGCAACTGACCCGCCGCGGCACCGCGAGGTTCGCGAGCTCATCAATCAGCGCTTCACTCCTCGCGCGATTGGCGTCTTGGAAACTCGGGTACGCAGGCTAGTGAGAGAAGTGCTCGACGACATGATCAATCGATGCGAGATCGATTTAGTTTCCGAGGTCGCCGCTAAAATTCCGAGCGCGACTATCTGCGAAATGATCGGTATTCCGCGCCAGGATTGGCCATTGATGTTCCGCCTCGCCTCGATGGCCGGCGCTCCGGATGATCCTGAGCAGCAATCCGGCAGCTCGGCCCTCAAGACGATGCGTCAGACCCGCCGCGAGAGCTTCGACTATTTTGCCAGATTGTTGAAAGAGAAAGGTCGATCGCGCCAAGACGATCTCGCCAGCATCTTCGCCGATGCCTGCCACAATCGCGGGACGTTAAGTGAGGTCGAGGCGCTCTCGAACTGTTTTCTGCTCATCGGCGCTGGCCAGGAAACCACGCGCAACTCGATTTCAGGTAGCGTGCTCGCTTTGATTGAACATCCTAACCAGCTCGCGAGGTTGCGATCGCATCCGGAGTTGATGCATACCGCGGTTGAGGAACTTCTTCGCTGGCTTAGTCCGGTAACTCATGTCATGCGCACCTGCACCGAGGACTCGAATATTGGCGTTCATCCAATCCGCGCCGGACAGAAAGTCGTCGTCTGGAATGCTTCGATCAACCGCGATGAAGATGTGTTCGAGAGCTCGAATCTTCTCGATCTCGCGCGGACGCCGAATCCTCATCTGGCCTTCGGCTATGGCGAACATTTTTGCCTCGGCACCCACCTGGCGAGATTGGAGCTGCGCATCTTCCTCGAAGAGCTAATCGCCGGAAAACTCGACTTTGGATTGGCCGGCGCCGTCGAGCGGAGCGCTTCGAACTTCGCGGCAGGAATCAAACGAATGCCGGTTGCTGTCGCAATTCAAACATGAATGCGCCCTCACTACCTGTACCGGGGACTTGCCGCCCGCTGATAGTTGGGCTAAACGCTAGACCGTTGTTAACTATCTTCAGAGGCATCTCATCTTTAGCAGATTTCTAACGGCAGCAGATTTCTCACGCGCTGGACAGCGCAATTTCTAAATGGCCTACAAGGTTCTAGTTCTGAAGGGTGACGGCATCGGTCCTGAGGTCGTCGGCGAGGCACTGCAAGTTCTCAAACTGGTCGCGCGCGGCTCGGCCATCGATATCGAGTTCAAAGACGGTATCATCGGCGGCCACGCCATCGACCAGTTCGGCACGCCGCTTCCGGACGATGTGCTGAAGCACGCGGCGGAGAGCGATGCGGTCCTGCTCGGCGCAGTCGGCGGACCGAAGTGGGACATCCCAACCGCGCAGCATCGCCCTGAGCAGGCGTTGCTCGGCATCCGCAAAGCGCTGGGGCTGTTCGCTAACATGCGCCCGGTCAAGGCGGTCAAGGAATTGGTCGGCGCCTCAACGCTCAAGCCCGAGGTTATCACCGGCGTCGATTTGGTAGTCATTCGCGAGCTGACCGGCGGAATCTACTACGGCAAGCCGAGCGAACGACGCCAGGGAAAGCACGGGCGCGAGGCCATCGATACCTGCATCTACACCGAAGCGGAAATCACTCGCGTGCTGCGTTTCGCCTTCGAGCTCGCGCGCAACCGGCGCAACAAACTGACCTCCGTCGATAAGGCGAACGTGCTTTCGACGTCACGGCTATGGCGCGAAATCGCGATGGAGCTGGCCAAGGAATACAAAGATGTCGCGGTCGAGCACCAGCTGGTCGACTCGATGGCGATGCATCTGATGCGGCGGCCCAAAGACTTCGATGTGGTCGTCACCGAAAATATGTTCGGCGACATCCTCACCGACGAGGCCTCGATGCTCGCCGGCTCAATGGGATTGCTACCCTCGGCCTCACTCGGCGAAGAAATCAACAGCGCGGGCTTTCGCGTCGGTCTATACGAACCGATTCATGGTAGCGCGCCCGACATTGCCGGCCGCGATGAAGCTAATCCTCTGGCCGCGATTCTTTCCGCCGCCATGCTGCTGGATCATTCGCTCGGCATGCGCTCGGAGGCTGAATCCATCGAACGCGCAGTCGAGTCCGTGGTGCATGACGGATATCGCACCAAGGATTTAGGCGCCGCCGCCAAGGGCATGCAGCTCGGATGCAAAGCCATGGGGCGGCTGGTCCGCGAACGTATCGAAGCGCAACAACCGGAATCTGAATAGTTTGTCCCCAGCACGCGAACCGCGAGTGGCAGTAGTTGGAGCGACCGGCGCGGTTGGCAATCAACTGGTCGAGCTTCTGGAGACACGCGCGTTTCCCAAAGGCGAATTGCGCCTCTTCGCGATGGCCTCGGAAACCACCAGCACCATCGAAATCGAAGACGCGGAGTTCGAGGTCGAGGAGTTCACCGACCCCGAGGATCTCCGCGGATTCGATCTCGCATTCCTCGCAGTTCCGGAACGCGCCGCCAACGACATCATCGCGGCCCGCCCCGGTCCGCTCCTGATCGATCTCAGTGGTGCGCTGCGTATGCCGTCGGGGCAGCCAATCGTCGCGCCAGGAATCACGAGTCGCGAACGAATCAACGAACTGCGCGGCAAGATGGTGTTCCAGACGCCTCATCCAGCGGCGCACGCGCTCGCGACCATTCTCCGCGCACTCGGTGTCGAGAGCGGCTTCGCTGCCGCGACGCTCTTGATGGGCGCCAGCGCGGGCGGTCGTGATCGCATCACCAAAACGGCGGAAGAATCAGCCGACTTGCTCGGCGGCAGCCTCGACATCGAAGAGAACGATTATCAGCGCGCCTTCAATCTTCTGATCAGCGACCTGGAACGGCTCGTTTCTGAAGTGGTTCGCGCGCAATGCGCCGCGCTGATGGGAAATGCGCCGACGCTTTCGCTTCAGGTTATGACCGCGCCGATCCTCCATGGCTCGGTGCTTTCGATTCATCTGCCGCCATCGGAGCAAGCCGCTTCGTATGCGGACCGTTTGCGCGATGCGCCAAGAATTCTTTTCGTCGATGATAGCCGGCCGATTGGCGTCATCGATGCGCTGGGGCAGGAAGCCATCGTCGTCAAACTGGACCGGCAACCAAGCGGCACGACCCTGTTCGCGGCCTTCGACAACGCGCGGCTGGCGGCGCTGATCGCGATCTGGATCGCGGAAAATCTTCTGCTCACCTCACATTGATTGCAGATCAAGCTCACCATCGAGTACGACGGAACTAACTACTCCGGCTGGCAACTTCAGAGCGGGCAGGACTCCATCCAGGCGCGTATCGAGGCCGCGCTGGAGCGGATTTTTGCGACCCTCGTGCGGGTTCGCGCCTCGGGCCGCACCGATGCGAGTGTGCACGCGCGTGGACAGGTGGCGGTGTTCACGCTGCCGCGCCCGTTCGATGCCGCGGAATTACAACGCGCCCTCAATGCCACACTGCCCAACGACATCGTCATCCGGAATGCCGAAACGGTCGACGCCAGTTTCGATCCGCGCCGTCATGCGATTGCGCGCGTCTATGAATATCGAATCCTCAACCAGCTCTGGCCGTCCGCCTTCGAGCACCGGTACTCATGGCTGATTCGCGACTCCCTCGACCTCGACCGAATGAACGCTGCTGCGCAATTTTTTATCGGGGAGCATGACTTCGCGGCATTCCGCACCCTCGGCACTGAAGTGAGGAGTACGATTCGGCGCGTCCATATCAGCGAATGGCGGCGCGACGGAGTCCACCTGCTCTATCGCGTCGAGGCCAGCAGCTTCCTGCGGCATATGGTGCGCACGATGGTCGCCACTCTGGTCGAAGTCGGCAGGGGCAGGCTGGAGCCCGGCATCGTTGCGGAAATCCTCGCGCGGCGGGAGCGCTCGATGGCTCCTGCAGCCGCTCCGCCGCAAGGACTATTCCTGGTGGAAGTTCGTTACTGATCGCGCACAAGAAGTTATCCGCGCCTCTTTGGAGTGAGTAGCCGCACGTGAGTCGTGCAAAATGAGCGACCTGACGGGCGGAACTGGAGCAGTGATCAAGATCGCATTCGGGCACAAGGACGAAATGATATAGCTGTTGAAAAATCTGCTCGATCCTTAAGAAAAAGCCCCATTTTTGAGGCCGCCCCGCTTGCAATAATCGAAGCGCTCGTTCAGGCTTGCTTGCAGCCCATAATAGGGCCGCAAGGAGGAGGATGATGACGCAGTCGCAAGTATCAGCGCATCTCGCTGACAAAGTTGGGATCACCAAGAAGCAGGCCAAGAGCGCGCTCGAGGAACTCACCGCACTGGTGGTTCGCGAATTGAAAAAGGAAGGCTCGCTTCGTCTGGCGGGGCTGGGAATTTTCCGCAAGCGCAAGAGCAAGGCGCGGATGGGCCGCAATCCCGCGACCGGAGAGGCGATCAAGATTCCGGCGCGCACGCGGCTGCGTTTCACCGCCGCGAAGGCGCTCAAGGACATGGTCCTCGGCACCAAATAGTTCAGTTCGATTTTTCAGCAAACCGCGAGATGGGCCATCCCTCTCGCGGTTCGTTTTTTCGGCTTAGGAACTTCGTGCGATTGGCGCCTCAGGTGTGTGCACATGCTCGGGCCGAAATCCCATCCCAATCACTCGCGCAGGAATCCGGCGCAACCATGGCCAACTTCGCATCTGCTTCAGAAGCCACGGAAGTTTGACTCGCTGATTGCTCCCAAGCACGCGGCTGATAAACCGATTCTGGATGAGAATCTGCAGGCCTTGCGTCATGCGGGTGGGAAGCTCGCGCCGCGTCTGCACGTTGCGCAGTGTATCGGTACCGACCGGTTCGCCATTCAATCGTGACGCGAGAATATTGGCCGTCGCGATCGCATCCTGGATCGCGAGGTTGATCCCTACTCCTCCGATCGGTGACATCGCATGGGCTGCATCGCCGATGCACAGAAGGCCGGGGCAGAACCACGTTCGCAAGCGATCGACGGTGACCGACAGCAGACTGATCTTGTCCCAGCCGGTAATCTCTCCCACGCGATCGCGCACGTAGGGGGCCAACGTTGCGAGATCCTGGCGGAACGCATCCAGTCCGCGCCGCTGGATTTCCTCGTAGCGGCCTTTGGGAATGACGAAGGCGCACTGCCAGTAGTCGCCGCGTTCGAGCATGATCAGGAAACGTCCCGCATCGACGCGGCCGAATGTTTGTCCCGGATCGCTCGGCGCGCGTGAAATTCGCAGCCACAGCACATCCATCGGAGCGCCGAGGTTCATGACTTCGAAACCGGCCTGGGCGCGCACCGTCGAATGCCGTCCGTCGGTGCCGACAACCAGATCCGCGCGAAGCTCCAACGCGCCGGTCTTGTGGTGCGCACGCACGCCGACCACGCGACCATTTTCCTCGATGAGGTCGTCGCCCTCGGTCTCCATCATCAAATGGAAACCCGGATAGCGCTTGCCGTGCTCCGCGACGAAGTTGAGAAAGTCCCACTGCGGCATGAACGCGATGAACTTCGATTGGGTCGGCAGATGAGTGAAGTCGGCGACGGTCACCTGCTCGTCGCCGAATTGCGCGTCGAGGTAGCGCGCCTCGTTGTGGGGGCGCTTTAGGAATTCCTCGAGCAGCCCCACTTCGTGCATCACCTGCAGCGTCGATGGATGGATGGTGTCGCCGCGGAAGTCGCGCAAGAAGTCAGCATGCTTTTCGAGTACCACGACATCGACGCCGGCGCGCGCCAGCAGGAAGCCCAGCATCATGCCGGAGGGACCGCCGCCCACGATGCAACATCGGGTACGAATCTGCTCCAATCCGGAGGACGCCGGCGAGCTCATTCAGCACCACCACCATTTTTGCCGGCAGCGCGATTTTTCGCACGCGCGGCAGCGCGGATCTCGCGCACCTTGCCGAGATACTCCTTCAGCCGCACCTCGAAGCCGCGTTCCGTCGGTTGGTAGTATTCTTTGCCAACCAGTTGATCTGGAAGAAAGTCCTGCTCCGCCACACCGCCCTCGAAGTTGTGAGGATACCGATAGTCCTTGCCATAGCCGAGCCCCTTCATCAATGGCGTCGGAGCATTGCGCAGATGAAGCGGGACCGGGAGTGCGCCGAGCTCGCGAGTATCTTCGCGCGCTCGCTGCATCCCAATGTATGAGGCGTTCGACTTAGGCGCGCTCGCCAGGTAAGTGACGCCCTGCGCCAGCGGAATCACCCCCTCGGGCAAGCCGACGAAATCGACCGCATCCTTGACCGCGATCGCAATCTGGAGCGCGCGCGGGTCGGCATTGCCGATATCTTCGGATGCGAAAATCACCATCCGGCGCGCGATGAACAGTGGATCCTCGCCGGCTTCGACCATCCGCGTCATCCAGTAAAGCGCCGCATCGGGATCGCTGCCGCGCATGCTTTTGATGAACGCCGAGATAACGTTGTAGTGCTCCTCGCCGGCGCGATCGTAGAGCAGCGCCTTGTGCTGTGCCGCCTCGCTGATATGTGCGGTGAGGATCTCCTTGCTGCCGGCGTGCTGCGCGAGCTCAGCCGCGATCTCCAGTGTGTTAAGCGCCTTACGCGCGTCGGCGGACGAGAGCCGAACCAACTCGGCGCGAGCATCGTCGTTCAGGGTCAAGCCCGAAGCGCCGAGGCCGCGATCGGGATCGCTCATCGCGCGATTGATGATAGTCGCGATCGCATCGTCGGAGAGCGGATTAAGCACCAACACCCGGGCGCGCGAGAGCAGCGGCGCCACCACTTCGAACGATGGATTCTCGGTCGTCGCGCCGATAAGCGTCACCAGCCCGCTTTCAACGTGCGGCAGGAAGGCATCCTGCTGGGCGCGATTCCAGCGGTGGATTTCGTCGATGAAGACCACAGTTCGCCGCCCGGTCGCCTCCAGCTCACGACGCGCATCTGCCACCGCCTCGCGAAGATCGGCGACGCCTGAACTGACGGCACTTATCTGGATGAATTCCGCATCGAGCTTCTTCGCGAGCAACAGCGCGATAGTAGTTTTGCCGGAGCCGGGAGTTCCCCACAAAATAACCGAATGAAGCCTGCCCGCGGCGACCATCTCGGAGAGCAGCTTGCCGGGACCGAGCAGATGCTCCTGGCCGACCACCTCCTCGAGGCTCGCGGGCCGGATGCGATCGGCGAGCGGCTGCGCTGCCGGCTTCTTTTGCGGGAAGAGGCTCCCGGATGCGGCTTTGCGCCTCATCCTTCGACGCTATCATATGAAGTCATCGCGGCAAGCCGTCGCGTCGAGACAACTTTTCTGCCATACGTGTTTCCCGTATTAAGGCGACCAACCTCCTCTTTGAATGGGATAACGTCAAAAGCGAGAAAACCCTCTCTGCGAGAGGATTCGACTTCGATCTCGCGGTCGCGGATTTTTCGAGATGAAGTGTTGGAAGTCTTTGATATTCGCAGGGATTATGGCGAAGTAAGAATCCGCGCTACGCGGAAAGTCGGCGGTAAATTATCACTGTTATCTAGGCTTGGCGCGGCGATCGCCGCCGAATCATTTCGGCACGCCAAGCCAAGTGGAGTGAGCGCGATGACTACAGTAAGAACTTCAATGCGTGAGATCCTGAAGCGGGGCGCGGGCCGCATTGAACGTAAAAAATTTGATTCCTTTACTGACGAAGATATCCAACGCCTGAAGGAAGAAGATGACGAACTACCTGACGAGCGGTGGGGACCGCCGAGGCTCGTCGATCCAACCGCTCCCGATGTGCGTGCGATTCGCCGCAAGCTGCGCCTCTCGCAGGCGCAGTTTGCCAAGCGCTTCGGCTTCAGCGTCCGCACCATCCAGGAATGGGAACAGGGCCGCGCATTGCCCGACCGTCCCGCGCGCATCCTGCTGCGAGTTATCGCTCGGTCCCCCAAAACCGTCGCACGCGCAGTCGCGGAGCTCTAGTTCGCGTTTGCGCGAAAACGTGGCGATGTTCTAGGTTTGAGGCGGGCTGGACAGGAGCCGGCACCACCTATGATCGTTGGCATCGATATCGGCGGTTCGACCACCGACGCCGTAATCCTCGAAAATGGCAGTATCCGCGTAGTCACCATCGAGGCGAATGATCCCGTCGCAGCCGCCGCCGGCGCGCTAGGGAAAATCGTCGGCGATGTTGGCATCAACCTCAGCGACATCGAATGCGTCGCCGCGACCGGCGCGGGCTCGCGCGCGCTGGGCGACCAGCTCTTCGGGCGCCCGGTGATGAAGGTGAACGAATTCACCGCTATCGGCGTAGGCGGAACTTCGCTGGCCAAAAAAGATCGCGCGCTGGTCGTTTCGCTCGGGACCGGCACCGCGATCGTCTCGGTGAATCAGGCCGAGATTCGTCACGTCAGCGGCACCGGCGTCGGCGGCGGCACGCTGCTTGGTCTCGCGAAACATATGCTGGGAGTTTCGGGCCTCGATACTCTTGAGGCGATGGCCGGCCGTGGCGATCTCCATCGCGTTGATTTGAGCGTCCGCGATATCGCGGGCGGTCCGATTGGTGATCTTCCGCCGGGAACCACCGCCGCCAACTTCGGCAAGGTCAGCTCGGATGCGACGCAGGATGACAAGGCGCTCGCGATCATGAACATGATCGTCGAGGTCATCGGCGTGCTCGCGATCGCGACCGCGCGCGCCTGCGATCAGAACGATATCGTGCTGACCGGCAAACTGACGCGAATCTTTCGCTTCATGCAAAACCGGCGCAAGCTCGAATTCGTATTCGGCCGCGGCATGGTGATTCCCGAGCATGCCGACTATGCGACGGCGATCGGCGCCGCGCGCACCGCGCTCAAAGCGACCAATCAGCCTCTCTGAGCGGTTTCCTTACCCGAGCCTCCTCACGTTAGAATGCCGGACCGGCGCGCATTATGTGCGCCAGTTCCGATTATAAGAAGAGGACGATGGCTTCAGAACTGCTCAAGGGTTTTCGGATGCTCGATCTCACTGACGAGAAGGGCGCCATGTGCGGCAAGATTTTCGCCGACCTGGGCGCCGAAGTGATCAAGGTCGAGCCGCCCGGTGGATGCTCAACCCGCCGCATCCCGCCGTTTCTCGAAGATGAGCTCGGACCAGATCGCAGCCTTTATTTCATCGCATACCAGGCCGGAAAAAAATCCGTCACCGCCAATGTCAATACCGCGGACGGTCGCGCGATCGTTACCGACCTCGCAAAGAAGTGCGACTTTCTCGTCGAGTCGTTCCAACTCGGCTACCTCGATTCAATTGGTCTGGGCTATGAAGCCCTCGGCAAGCTCAATTCTCGACTCGTCTACACCTCGATAACTCCCTTCGGCGACAAGGGCCCCGGCAAAGACTACAAGTGGGCGGATATTATTAGCTGGGCGGCGGGCGGGATGATGTACTTGATGGGCGAGGAAGGTAAACCTCCGATTCAGATGGCGCTCCCGCAGGCGGGACTTCACGCCGGCGCCGAGGCATCGGTCGCATCGCTGATCGCACACTACGCGCGCCAGACCGACGGACTCGGTCAGCGCGTCATCGTGAATATGCAAGCCTGCATCGTGTGGACGCTGATGAATGAGCAGGCGATGCCGATTCTGCACGGCAATCATCTGAGCCGCTCCGGCGTGTCGGTCGGGTCGCTGGGCGTGCGGCGCAAAATGGTTTTCCAATGCAAGGACGGTTACATCTCCAGCGTCATCGGGGTGGGGCCGACCACCAAAAATCTCATGGACTGGGTGCTGGAAGCGGGCTTCGGCGCCGAGTGGATGAAAAAAATGGACTGGGGAACCTGGACACCGGGGCTCTTCATGCAAGCGACCGAGGAAGACCTCGCGCGCATCGCCAACATGGAAGACGGTATCGAGAAGCTGTTCATGACGATGACGAAGGACGAAATCTATGCGCAGACCCTGAAGCGCCGGTTGCTGCTCGCCCCGGTCGCTACCGAGGCTGACATCGCGCGCGATGTGCAACTGAAAGCGCGTGGATACTGGATCCCGGTCGATCACACCGAGACCCTTGGACGCACGCTTACGATGCCCGGTCCTTTCGCCAAGTTGAGCGAAACTCCCATCACCATCAATCGGCGCGCGCCGCAGCTGGGTGAGCATAACGACGAAATCTTAGGCGAGCTGCTTGGACGAAGCGCGCAGCAATTAACCGAGCTGCGCGCGATCGGCGCCATCTGACCCGCGAGGAAACGCGATGAGCCGTTTTGCCTTCGAAGGAATTCATGTGCTCGACTTCGCATGGGTCGGGGTCGGGCCGATTACCACCAAGTACCTGGCGGACAATGGCGCCGAGGTGATCCGCGTCGAGTCGGTCTCGCGTCTCGATGTGCTGCGCATCGCGCCGCCGTGGAAAGACGGCCAGCCCGGCCCCAATAACAGCCAGTTTTTCGCCAGCTACAACACCTCGAAGAAAGGCATCACGCTCGATCTGGGCAAACCCAGGGCGCGCGAGCTGATTCTGAAACTGGTCCCCTGGGCGGATATTGTGTCTGAGAGTTTCACGCCCAAGGCGATGCGCAACTGGGGTCTCGACTACGAGCATCTGCGGAAGATCAAATCCGACCTCATCATGTTTTCCACCTGCATGCAGGGGCAGACGGGCCCCAATGCGATGTATCCCGGCTTTGGCCAGTTGATGGCCGCGCTGTCGGGCTTCTACTACATCTCCGGCTACGGCGAAGGGCAGCCGCCCGCGCCGCCGTACGGCGCCTACAGCGATTTCGTCGCGCCGCGATTTCTCACCTCGGCGCTGATTGCCGCGCTCGATTACCGGCGGCGCACCGGCACGGGCCAGTACATCGACATGTCGCAGTATGAGGCCGCGCTGCACAATCTCGCGCCCGCGCTGATCGATTATTTCGCGACCGGCCGCGAGTTGGGCCCGCAGGGCAACGCCTCGATGCGATATGCTCCGCACGGTGCATATCGATGCGCGGACGAAGGCGCCGAGGAGCGCTGGCTCGCGATCGCGGTTGCCAATGACACCGAGTGGCAATCTATGTTGAAGGCTCTGGGAGCGGGCGCCGACGATCCTAGATTTGCCACCCAGCTTTCGCGCATCGAACATCGGGAGGCGCTTGATCAATTCGTCGGCGAATTGACCCGCCATCGCCCCGCGAATGACCTCACCGCGCGACTGCAGGCGGCGGGCGTTGCCGCGTATCCGGTGCAGAACTGCGTAGATATCCATCAGGATGAAAATCTCGAAGCTTTCGATTTCTGGCACTGGCTCGAGCACAAGCACATGGGGCCGTCGCCCTATGAAGGATTGCAGCATCGCCTGAGCCGCACGCCGGGTGAGCTTCGCAGTCCCGCGCCGGCACTTGGTCAGCACAACGAAGAGATCTTTCGCGGGATGCTTGGGCTCTCGACCGCGGAAATCGAGCAGTTGCAAAAGGAAAACGTGATATTCTGAGTTCGGTTGCCGATGGCGGCCAACTCTCATCGTGAGATACGAACTCCGCATCGCGCTGCGATATCTGCGCGCACGCCGCAAAGACGCCTTCATCTCGGTGACGACGTTGCTCAGCGCGGTCGGCGTGATGATCGGCGTCGCCGCGCTGATCGTGACGCTCTCGGTGATGGGCGGTTTCGAGGCAAGCCTGAAGAAGCGCGTCCTGGCGCTCAGCTTCCAGGTCGAAGTCGTCAGCATCGAGGGCTCGATCCCCAAATACGGCGAACTGCAGAAAACTATCGCCGCAGTCCCGCACGTGAGCGGCTCCGATCCATTCGTCATCGGGCAGGCGATGCTGAGTTCGGGGCGCGGACTCGGCGGCGTGGTGGTACGCGGCATCGAGCCCGATAATCCGGTCGTCACCTCGCAATGGTCTCGGTATATGACCGAGGGTTCACTAGCGGACTTGCTGAAAGCGTACCATCCCGCAGCACCAGGGCAGGAACCGCCGCAAGGTGCGATTGCGATCGGCGAGACGCTCGCGCAGAAGCTGAAAGTGAAGCGCGGCGATCCGATTCGTGTCATCGCGCCGATTGTTGGCGCTGGTGGCAATCTGACCGCGCGCAGCGCGAACTTTGTAGTCGGCGCGATTTTCGAGTCGGGGATGGCATTCCTCGACGGCAACATCGTGTTCATGGACCTGATGCGCGCGCAAAACTTTTTCGGGCGTCCCGGCGTCGTCGATGGCATCGATGTTCATCTCACCTCGCTCGACGCCACCGATCAGGTGGCCAATACACTCCGCCAGACACTGCCGTCGCAATTTCGCGTGCGCAGTTGGGTGCAGTACAACGAGTCGGCTGCGGCCGGCTTCGCGATCCTCCGGCGCGTGTACGCGATGGTTCTGATGCTGCTCATCGGCGTCGCCGCCTTTAATCTCATCGCCACGCTCATCATGGTGGTGATGGAAAAGCGCAAGGACGTAGCGGTGCTCATGGCGATGGGCGCCACGCCCACCGAAATTCGCCGCGTCTTCACCATCAAGGGCCTGATTGTCGGTGGGGCCGGCACTTTGGCCGGCCTGGTTTTGGGCGCGATCGGATGCGTCTTGATCGAGCGTTATCACTTCATCCACATCTCGCGCGAAGTTTATGGGATCTCCTCGGTGCCAATCGCGGTGGATCCGCTAAGTTTCGTATGGGTTGCGATCGCCTCGATGGTGCTGTGCCTGCTGGCGACGATTTATCCGGCGCGGCAGGCCTCGCACGAACTCCCGGTTGAAATTTTCCGCTCCTGATTCGCGCAGATGACCTGGGCCAGACGCTATTTTCTATCAGGCTCTTTCCGCTCGGATGCCTCGGTGCACCGCAGCGCAGTTCATTTGAGGGTCCGCCCGCGAATCGGTTTGACGGTCTGATGAACTGGATCCCGCATCCGAAGGATCTGGATCACTGCTCAGGTCAACGGTTTGCCGCGTGATCGAGGTCCTGGTCTTGCCGTTCGCGCTTCCCCTACCGTTTAGCTCCCAGCGGACGCTATCACGATGCGATCGCGCAGGCATCTAAGCGATCGGAGCGTCGCCGCCGCGCACCGCCACCGCGAGGAGGGCCATCAGAACGGTGACACCGAGTGCACACTCCATGCTCGAGCGCGGGGTCGCGTTCGCCATCGCGCGCCCCATCAGCCATGGAACGAAGACTCCGCCCAGCGCGCCGCCAGCGATCACGATCGATGACATCCGCCCGACTTGCGAGGGAAAACGTGTCGCCCCCACCGCGATCATGTTGGGAAATATCGGCCCGTAACCGAAGCCGATCAGGAACACCATCGCGGCCGCCAGGACGTGGGTCATCGGCGCCACGATCAGACCCACGAGCGCAATCGCCGAGAGTGTCGAGGCGAGGATAGTGACCTCGCGCACTGCCATCCGATGCGCGAGCCTGCCCCCAACAATGCGGCCTACAATCAGGCCGAGCCAATAAAACGATACGCCCCACGAGGCGACCGTCGCACCGAGCGCGGCCGCGGTGCGTAGATAGAGGAAGAGCCACGCACCGATTCCCATTTCGCCGCCGACGTAAAGGCAAAGCATGCCGCCGAGCACCCAGATCAGCGGACGCGCGAGTAGGGTCAGGAAACTACCCGGCGTCGCAGGCACGCGGACCTCGACGGCCGGAGAGATCGCCAACGAGATCGCGACCGTCCAGCATGCGAATCCGCCGCCCGCGAAAATCCACCGATACGGAATCACTCGCGCCAGCGCGAAACCGACGATCAGCGGCCCCATCAGCGCGCCGACGCCAAACAGCATGTGAAGATAGTTGAGGGCGGCGGCGAGCCGCTCGCGATTGAGGTCCACCACCAGCGCGTTGGCGGCCACATCGATCGCGCCGTTGCCGACGCCGATCAGCACGCCCGCAGCGAGCAGCGTTGGCAACCCGCCGGCCAGCGCGAGGCCGATCAGACCGGCGCCGAACAGCGACATCGCAACTACCAGGATTTTCTGCGCGCTCCATCGATGGCTCAGCGAGCCCACCACCAGCAATGCGACGAAGTAGCCCGCGGACGCGGCGCTGATGACGAGCCCGGCGTCATCGATGGGGATAAAAAGCGAGTGCGAAATTTGTGCGAGGAATGGCCCGATCCAGCCGGCATGCAGGCCGAACATCAACAGGCAGGCGTAGGCCAGCCCCGTCAGCCTGCGCTCGTTGCTCACGGAAGCTTACGCGCTGGCGAGGATTTCGCGCGCGCGATTCAAGTCCTGCGCAATCTGATGTTTGAGCTCGTCGGCGGAAGCGAATTTCTTCTCGCCGCGAATCCGCTCGATCAGTTCCAGCTTGATGCGATGCCCATAGATGTCGCGATTGAAATCGAAAATGTGCGCCTCGATTGAGCGCGCGGTCTCGTTGAAGGTCGGCCGCATTCCGATGTTGGTGATCGATCCGTAGTGGCCATTGTCGAGCACCACTCGCGTCGCATAGACCCCATCGGGCGGCAGGCATTCGGTTTCGCTTTCGAGGTTCGCGGTAGGAAATCCAATCGTGCGGCCGCGCTCGCGTCCTCGCACCACCGTGCCGTGCAGGAAGTGATAGCGCCCCAGCAGCTTCGCCGCGACGCGCACATCGCCGCTCGAAATCAGTTCGCGAATCTTGGTCGATGAAACCTCGATCGCGGTCTGCTTCACCGGGCCGACCACCGTGGTATCGAAGCCGAATTCGCGCCCGAGCTCCACCATCACCGAGGCATTGCCTGCGCGCTTATGGCCGAAGTTTACGCTATGGCCGACGACCACCTCGCGCACGCCGATCCTGCCGACCAGGTAGTCGCGCACGAAATCACGCGGCTCAATCAGGCTGAACTCGCGCGTGAAGTGCACGACGATTACCCCGTCGATACCGGAAATCCGCAGCAGCTCGAGTTTGTCCTCGGGATGAAGAATCAGTTTCGGGGCGCGCTCGGGGAACAACAGCTTCGAAGGAAGCGGATCGAATGTGAGCGCGAATGAAGTGCCGCCGGCGGCGCGCGCGCGATCCATCGCCGCCTTCATGATCGCGCGATGCCCCAGATGGACGCCGTCGAAATTTCCGAAGGCGACTACCGGATACGGATGGCGCGCAATCGCGTTGAGGTCCCGAATTATCTCCATTAGACCGGCTCGCTAGTCGCTCCCGAGATCCTTGAGCATATTGTTGGCCGCGACGGACTGGGTGGAGCAAGTGGTGTTGCCGGCCAGCTTCTGCAAGGTCAGGCGCGCATCGATACGATCCTGAAGCTTCACGAACGATTCGCCTTCGCGCAAGAGGCTCTCGCACAGGAAGCGGCTGTTGGGAAAGCGCATGGTCAGGTCGTTAAACTGCAGGATCGCCTGCTCGTATTTGTTGCTTTCGAAAAACGCATTGGCGGTGAAGTATTGCGCCGGCTCCGAGAGCGGCGACTTCGCATAGCTATGCTGCACCTTGGCGAAGTTGATGATCGCGGTCGGATAGTTACCCGCCTTCATCGCGTCGAGACCTTTGCGATAGAACTTCGCGCCCGGGTCCTTTGAGTTCGCCGTGTCAGCGATTTCCTTATCCAGTTCCTGCGGCCAGGTCGGCGCGGGCTCGGTACCGGAAGTCGTCTCACCCGGAGCGGTGGCGCCGGAAACCGGGGGTGGAGTCACGGCTGCGACGCCGGGACCCGGCGGTGGGGAAATCGTCGAGGGGGGCGCACCCGGAGCCGTTCCGGGTGTCTCTGCGCCGGCTACCGGCGGAGGCGCCGTCGGAAGCGCGACCTGCAGCGCGTTCACCTCGGATTCGAGTTTCGCAATGCGATCGTTTACATCGGCAGGCGCCTCAGCACTCGGGTTCGCGGCGCTGCCATGTTTCATCTCGGCGAGTTCATCCTGGGTGCGATGAAGGTCCGCTCGCAGTGAGTCGATTTGCTGGCGGTCGCTCGCGATCATTCCGCGCAAAGCAAACTCGTTCTGGTTGAGTTGGTTGATATTGGATGATTGATCGGAGCATCCGGTGAACAGCGCCAAGGCAAGAATCATCCCGGCGCGGATGGTGATGGAAGAGAAGCGCACCTTGATTGCTCCTATCGATTCGCCTGGTTGCCGCTCACGACGAAGTGATCGCGACGATTTTGCTGCCAACAGCTTTCATCGGACTCGTGGCAGATCGGCAGTTCCTTCCCATAGCTGATCGTGGAGATTCTGCTCGGCGAGATTCCCAGCGTCGAAAGGTAATCCTTGGCCGACTGCGCGCGCTTGGCGCCGAGTGCGATGTTGTACTCCTCGGACCCGCGCTCGTCGCAATTACCCTCGACCTGCACGTGGGTGCCCGGATGATCCTGCAGCCAGGTCGCATTGCTGCGAAGGATGGAACTGTCCTGCGGCTGCACGGTGTAGTCGTTGTATCCGAAGTGAATATCCGACAATGGGCCACCGGTGCCGCCGCCGATAGTTCCCTTGTCCTTGAATTCATCAAGCGTGCTTTTCTGCGTCATGTCACCGCCAACCGGCGCGCCACCATGGCCGAGGCCTTCCACGCTCTGCGTCTTCTTGGACGAGCATCCGGCCACGCCAAGTGAAAAACAAATCAGCGCCGCCGCGACGATGCGCGTGACCGCCGCGGTCTTAGTCACCGAGCCACCACGACCACGATGGATTCGTATCATTGCCATTACCCTCCGTCAGTGCAGATATGATTTTGTGCGATTCAACTTGCAAAATGTAGATGTGCGAATGTCCGCCGCGAGTGGAGGCGAACGCGATATATCGCCCATCGGGTGACCACGACGCCGATTCATTCGAGCCGGTCCCGTCGGTCAGCATCACCGGAGTTCCGCCGCCGATCGGAATTTGAAAGATGTCGAAGCGGCCGCCCGCGCGGCTCTGATACGCGATGCTGTCGCCCTTGGGCGAGATCGCGGGTGTCGTATTGTAGTTTCCCGTATACGTCACGCGCTTCGCCGCTCCGCCAGCAATACTCATCGTGTAGACCTGCGGCGTACCCGATCGATCAGACGTGAACGCGAGCGTTTGCCCATCGGGGGAAAAACTCGGGCTCACATTGATACCGGTGGTATCGGTCAATTCGCGAAGCTCGTTCCCGTCGGCATCCATCAGATAGAGGTTGGTTGCGCCTCCATTTTCGATGGCCGCGATAATCTGATGCCCGTCGGGCGAAATCGCGCCTCCGATGGCGCGGCCGTGATGGACTGGGATGCGGACTTCGCGTTGTTCGCGAAGATTCGCGATGTAGAGCGCCGGCGCCATCGACTTGAACGATAAGTAGAGCAGCTGATCCGCGTTATGATCCCACATCGGGAACAGGTTGATGGTGGGATTGTTGGTGACCTGGAAAAGATCTTCGCCATCGATGCTCTGGGTGAAAATTTCCTTAAACCGGCCGCGCCGCGTCGACACGAACGCGAGCTTGCTGTCGAAGGGACCCTTGGTGCCGGTGACGGCTTCCAGGACCGCATCGGCAAAACGGCGCGCCATCCGCGGCACTTCCGAAGGATCGCCGTTGAAGTTCTTACCCATCAGGCTGCGCTGCTGATAGACGTCGAACAGCCGCGCAGTGAGTTGAACCTTGCCGCCGGCAACCTGCACCGAACCCTTGACCAGAAATTCCGCGCGAATCGATTTCCAATCATCGAAGTTGAACTGTCCGAGCTCATAGCCGGACTTCTGCGGATCCTCAATGAAGGTGTGCGGATCGACCAGCGTGTAATAGCCGGACAGCATCAGGTCGCGTGACAGGATGCGATCGAACTGCGACGAGAGGGACAGGCTATCGTCGCCGCCGAGATTCTTGAGGCCTGAAACCGCGATTGGCCACGTCTGACCCTTCGCGCCCTGGATGATCATGCGAGTCTGCGCGGGCGCATTGCCGGCGAATGCGAGAATGGCGAGAAAAACAATCGCTGGTAGTAGAGATAGAAGAAGACGCCTCATGTTTCCCCTGCACTTCAGCCCCTGATCAGAATACCGGCTCCGAGGCGGCTTAGCAGCACCGGAACGCACGATCTTAAAGATCATCATCAAGATTTCAATTCGCCAAGTTTGAAGGTCGAAACCACATCGGAGAATTGCGAGCGATAGCGGTCCGGCGGGGGCGGAAAAGGCGCTGCCCGGCGGATGGCGCGCAACACCGATTCATCGAAGGCCGAGTCGCCGGAGCTTTTCGCGATTTTTACGCTATTGAGGGTGCCATCGGCGCTAATCGAGAATTCGACATCGGCGCTCAGCTCATTGGAGCCGCCAGGGAAGGTCCAGGCATCCTTCACCCGCTGCTGCACGGTGCGGAAATAGAGCAGGTACTGGAGGTCCTCCAGCTTGCCCATGCTGCCGGTGCCCGAACCGATGCCATATCCAGAGCCCGTGGTATTCGAGGTCGAGGCGACCGGTCCTCGCGCGCCATTGTCGTTGTTGGATGACGCCGGCGCGGCCGTATCGGAATCGTCGTCATCGTCAGATGAATCCTCCTCGGCAGCCTGTTTCTTGGCCTCCTCGAGGCGTCGCTTCAGCATCTCCTGCTTTAGCTTGCGGAACTGCTCCTGGACATCGGGAGTCTTCTCGGTCTTCGCCATCAGAACCGGCGTATGCTTCGGCTTCGGCGGATTGTGCGCGATGACCTTCTCATGATGCTGAGGCTTCGCTGGCGGCGGCGTCTGCGTCGGCTGCGGCTCGGCCACCTTCTTGGGCGTCTCCGTTGGCGTCGGTTCCGGGGTGACCGCTGTTACCGCGGGAGGCGGCACGGGGGTCGGCGTCGGCATCGCGGCGGGAGAATTTAGCGATACCGCGCCTTTGTCATCTGGCTTGGGAGGCTCGGGAGGCGGCGGAGGCTTGACTTCCTCGGGCGGAGGAGGCTCCTCGGGTTTGACCTCGGCCTTCGCGACTTGCTCCGGCTCCTTGTGAAGCTTCGGCAGATGAGTGCCTAAATCGCCTGCAGGAAGGTTATCGACGATCTTGACCGTCATACTGGGTGGTTCGACGGTCGCGGAATGGAGCCAATTCGGCAGCACCAACAGCGCGAACGCGAGGAAGCCGACGTGGCCCAGCGCCGAAACCGCGATTGCCGCGATATAGCCGGCCCATCCCGGCCGCTCGTTGTCGCTAAGGGCTGGTCTTTCCACGGTCGTGCTTGCCGCCGCCCGCGTCGCCGCCGGCGGGCTCCTGGGTGACCATTCCGACGTTCTCGATTCCCGCGGCCTTGATGGCGGCCATCGTGCGGATCACCTCGCCATACGCCACCTGCTCATCGGCGCGGATGAACACCTGCAGGTCCGGTCGCGTATGCGAAATAGCCTCCAGCTTGTCGGTCAGCTCGGCGGGCTGGAGCTTGGCGTCATTGAGGTAGGTCTCGCCCTCGCGCGTGATCGATACGACGAATTCCTGCTCGTTGCTCTTGAGCGCGGCCGCTTTGACCTTGGGTATCGAAACCTCGACGCCCTGCTGGATGATGGGCGCGGTCACCATGAAGATGATCAGCAGCACCAGCATCACGTCAACCAGCGGCGTGACGTTGATTTGCGATACGGGTTTGCCGCGCTGTCCGGGTTCGAATGCCATGGCTTACGAAAAGAAGTGCCGTTCCGCGATGTTGAGGAACTCGCTGATGAAGTTTTCCATATCGATGGCGACCACCTGCACGCGCCCCGTCAGGTAGTTGTAGAAGACCTGCGCCGGGATGGCGGCGGCGAGGCCAATCGCGGTCGTGATGAGCGCCTCGGCAATGCCGGGGGCGACCGCCTGGATGCTCGACGAATGCGCGGCCGACAATCCCAGGAACGCCGTCATGATGCCCCATACGGTGCCGAACAACCCGACAAATGGTGATGTCGATCCGGTCGTGGCGAGGAACGTCAGCCCATACTCCAGCTTGGTCATCTCGACGTTCTGCTGACGCTTCATCGAGCGCGTCACGTTCTCGATACCGCCGAAGTCGGTGCTCATGCGATCTTCGCCGCCGACCACCTGGCGCTTCGCGCGGGTGAGTTGCAGGAGCTCCTGGTATCCGGCGCGGAAGACCTGCGCGACGGGAGAATGCACCAGTCCAATACTTGCCGTATTTATCGCTGCGAGATTCTTCGATTCCCAGAAAATCGTGGTAAATCGTTCAGACTCGCGGCGCGCTCGCGACGTCTGCAGGAGCTTGTATATGATGATGCCCCAGCTCCCGACGGAAAAAGCGACGAGGATCACGATGACGGCCTGGACGACCGGTCCCGTCCCAAGCAACAGCCCCACCACACTCAATCCGCCCTCACCGCCCATAGCTTCTCCAGGTTCCCTCCACCAATCGGAGGGCAGGGTTTGAAATGCTCATCATCAACCCCGATAGATTCTATACGGCTTTCGCGCGAGCCAAAACCGTGCGAGCAACGCCCGCCCGGAACACCGCGCCCATTAAATAGAACGATCCATGGCGCTGATCGTTGCGCAGGTTGTGATACTTTTCCCTTAACGCTCTACTTGAGTTATTAAGAGGCTCCGACATACGGATTCACAAGGAGGCCAAACGTGGCGATCAGGGTTGGAATCAATGGCTTTGGACGAATCGGCAGGATGTTTTACCGTGCTGCCTTACATCATAAAGATGCGCTCGAAATTGTCGCCGTCAACGACATCACTGATGCGCCGACGCTCGCTCATCTGCTGAAGTATGACTCGATTCATCGCACCCTGAGCCAGGATGTACGCGCCGAAGGCAACGGCATCATGGTCGACGGCAAGCCGCTCAAGGTGTTCGCAGAGCGCGACCCCGCCAAGCTTCCATGGAAGGACCTCGGCGTGCAGGTGGTGGTCGAATCCACCGGACTTTTCACTTCGAAGGAGAAAGCCTCGCTCCATATCGGCGCGGGCGCGAAAAAGGTTGTCATTAGCGCGCCGGCCGATGGCGCCGATGTCACAATATGCATGGGCGTGAATCACCAGACCTTCGATCCCAAGAAGCACGACATCATTTCGAACGCATCGTGCACCACCAACTGCCTCGCCCCGGTCGCGATGGTGCTCAACGATTCGTTCGGCGTTCAGCATGGCTTGATGACGACCGTGCATTCCTACACCTCCGACCAGAATCTCCAGGATGGACCGCATAAGGATCTGCGGCGCGCGCGCGCCGCGGCGCTATCGATGATCCCGACCTCGACCGGCGCGGCGAAAGCGATCGGACTCGTACTGCCCGCGCTCAAAGGCAAGCTCGACGGCATCGCGGTGCGCGTCCCGACACCGAACGTATCGGTGGTCGATCTGACCGTCGTCATCAACAAGGACGCCGACGAGAAATCCATCAATGCCGCGATGAAAGCGGCCGCCGACGGGCCGCTGAAGGGAATCCTGCAGTACTGCGAGGAGAACCTTGTCTCGTCGGATTTTAATGGCAATCCACATTCGTCGATTTTCGATGCGCCGCTGACCAAAGTCATCGACAAGCGGCTGGTGAAAATCTTCTCCTGGTACGACAACGAATGGGGCTACTCCAATCGCCTCGCCGACGTGACTGCTTACGTCGCCCAGCGGCTGTAGTTCGGAGGGCCCCGGGAAATTAACCATGCCGGTTCATCCGATCACGGACCTACAACTCGCGGGCAAGAAGGTGCTCGTGCGATGCGATTTCAACGTGCCGCTCGAGGACGGGAAGATCACCGACCCGGCCCGCATCGACGCCAGTCTCGACACCATCCGCTACATCCTCAAGCAGGGCGGCATAGCCGTTCTATGTTCGCATCTGGGACGGCCGAAAGAGCGCTCGGCGGACCTCAGCCTCAAGCCAATCGCCGAATACCTCACCGGCGTGCTGGGGCAGAAGGTCGGCCTCGCGCCCGATTGCATTGGCGACGTGACCGGCAGGATGGTCGCGGCGCTCAAGCCCGGCGAGGCAATCCTGCTGGAGAATCTGCGTTTCCATAAAGAGGAAGAGGCGAACGACCGCGATTTCTCGCATGAGCTGGCTCGTTCGAAGGATGCCTACGTCAACGACGCTTTCGGCACTGCGCATCGCGCGCATGCATCGACGGCAGGCGTCACGCGCTTCATCGCCGAGCGCGCGGCGGGCTTTTTGATGATGCGCGAGCTGGAAGCATTGCGGGCAGTGACGGAAAATCCCGCGCGCCCATCCATCGCGATACTCGGTGGCGCAAAAGTCTCCGACAAGATTGGCGTGATCCGCAATCTGCTGCCCAAGGTGGATGCGATCCTGATTGGCGGTGCGATGGCATATACCTTCCTGAAAGCCGCCGGTCAGCCGGTCGGAAAGTCGCGCGTCGAGGAGGACAAGCTCGACCTCGCGCGCGAGTTGACCGCCGAGGCTGCGAAACACAACGTGCAATTCTGCCTGCCGATCGATCACGTCGTTGCCGCGGGGCCCGACCAGCCTGAAACGCTCCTCGTCGTCAATGAAATCCCGCCCGACATGATGGGCCTCGACATTGGTCCGCGCACGATCGAGGATTTCATCGAGCGCCTCCGCACCGCGAAAACCGTCATTTGGAACGGGCCGCTGGGATTCTTCGAGCACGAGGAATTCGCCCACGGCACAATGCAGGTCGGCGAGGCGCTCGCGAATCTGACGGACGCGAAAACTATCATCGGTGGTGGCGACACCGCCGCCGCGGTCGGGCATCAGCCGTGGTCGTCGCGCTTCACCCATATCTCCACCGGCGGTGGCGCGACGCTGGAGTATCTCGAAGGCAAAGTGCTGCCGGGTGTAAAAGCCCTGGAGGTCTGACATGCGTCGCAAGCTGATTGCCGGAAACTGGAAGATGAACCTGGGCGCCAACGACGCGCGTGCATTTGTCGCCGACCTGCGCAAGCAAATCGATCCGGTCGCCGCGACGCTCATCAAAGATCGCGACCTTCTGGTCGCGCCCGCGATGGTGGTTATCCCCGCGGTGGCACAGGCGCTCGCGGGATCATCGATCGCGCTCGGCGCGCAGAATATGCATTGGGAAGATAGCGGCGCTTTCACCGGCGAGGTCTCGGCCCCGATGCTGAAGGCGTTCGGCGTCACCCACATCATCATCGGGCACTCGGAGCGCCGCCACGTCTTCCTCGAGACGGATCAATTCGTCAACCAGAAAGTGGCCGCCGCGCTGAAGCATCGCCTCGTCCCGATCATGTGCGTAGGCGAGACTTTGCAGGAACGCGAGGCGAGCAAGACCGTCGAGGTGGTCATGCGCCAGCTCGAAAACGGCCTGTCCGGAATTCCCTCTGAAGCCGCGGCGGCCGTTGTCATCGCGTACGAACCGGTATGGGCCATCGGCACCGGCAAGACCGCCACGCCCGAGCAGGCGCAGTTGGTGCACGCCTCGATTCGGGAATTTCTCGACGATTCATGGGGCAAGGCGGCCGCCGCCGAGACGCGCATCCTCTATGGTGGCAGCGTCACGCCTGAGAATATTGACTCGCTGCTGGCGAAACCCGATATTGACGGGGCTTTGGTCGGCGGGGCAAGCTTAAAGGCTGACTCGTGCGCTAAAATCTTTCGCGCGGGTATTTAGGAAATAATCGCTAATGGTTCAGGCTGTCGTCGGAGTCCACGTCCTCGTATGCGTCACGTTGGTGATCCTCATCCTTCTCCAGCAGGGCAAGGGCGCCGAGGTCGGCGCGGTGTTCGGAGGCTCCAGCAATACGGTTTTCGGCGCGAGCGGCGCGGGCAATGTGCTGACCCGCACCACCAGCGCGCTCGCGGTAGTGTTCTTCGCCACCTCGCTGTATCTTGCGTACGCGTCTTCGCAGCGAGCGTCAGGCAGCATTTTCGGCAGCGGTTCGAGCGTGATGTCGAAGCACCCGGCCAAGGCGCCATTGGTGCCGAACGCGACCGGAACCAATGCGGCGCCGGTACCGAATTCGAATCCGTTGGTGCCCAATGCGGAGCCGGCAGCACCGGCCAATCCGCTAGCGCCTCCGGTGAGCAATTGACCCTCGTCAGCGCGAGCTGACTTTCTCGATACGTGCGCGGGTGGTGGAATGGCAGACACGCCAGTTTGAGGGGCTGGTGGTAGTGATACCGTGCGGGTTCAAGTCCCGCCCCGCGCACCACTTCCAAGATTTCTTATTCGACCTATAAGCGCGGCGACTTTTCGCCGGCGTCGTGCACCCGGTCAGAATGACTCGCTGACCTGCTTAAGCCGCGATTTCCTAACTTAATTATCTCCAGCCCTGAAGAATTTCCGGATCGATTGCGTCTAGAGAGGGTCAGAGAGAGCCCGGCAGGCTCGGGCATCGGCATATCTGTCGCATTTCCGACCGCTTACCGACTTCAACCAGATAAGGAAGGAAATCATGAAGAACCGCAAACGTATGATCACCCTCGCAATGGCAGCATTGTCGCTCCAATTCATGGCCAGCTGCTTTAGCTACAAAAAGGAAGAAACTACTTCTCCGACGCCAACAGTCGTCACAGTACCGCCGACCTCGAGTAGTGAGACCACCACCACTACCACGACCGGTGACGGCACTACGCGTCGCTCAACCACCAGCAACTACTAAACGCGAAATACAAGGAAGGACGGGCGTTCACTCGAGGCACGAGGGAACGCCCGTTTAACTTTCAGGCCTTTTTTGCGCCGGGCAGGTAATCGTCGAGCGGGACGCCGCAGCTATTGAGCGCCCACGACACCAGGTTGTACTGCCCGATGGTGAAAACCAGGTCCATCATCTGCTGGGTGTTGTAGGTCTTCGAAAGCGTTTTCCACGTCTCATCCGACACGATCGAGTTCTCGAACAAATCATCCGCCGCCTGCAGGATGGCCGCATCGTGTGGATTCCAGCCGGCTTTGGGTCCCTTGGTGATGCGCTCCATCTCGTCGTCGGTAATGCCGAGCTGTTTCGAGATCCGCTTATGTTGCTCGAATTCGTACGGCGATTGATTGAGCCATCCGATGCGCAGGATGGCGAATTCGCGATCGCGCGGCGAGAGCGTCTGTTTTTCCGACAAAATGTAGGCGCCGAAGCGGCCCCATTCGCGCGCCAGCTTGGGATGATTCATCAGCACCCGAAAGATGTTGATGACCTTGCCGTTGACCTGGCTGCGCTCGCCCATCTCCCGATCTTTTTGGTCCAGGGTTGAGAAATCACGAAATGGTACGCGCTGCGTTCGTTCCTTCATGCGAGGTCCTCCATCGGTTGAATTGATTTCTTATCTATTCGTTCATCGTCACGACGATCTTGCCGACCTGCGCGTCGCTCAGCATGTAAGCATGCGCGTCGGCGATTTTCTCAAATGGAAAAGTCCGGTCGAGCACCGGTTTGAGCGCGCCACTCTCGAACGCGCCAAGCAAATCGGCGGCGAAGCGCTCACCGCACACCATCGACTCATCGAGCGAGCGGGTGCGAAACGTGACGCCGATGATACTCACGCGCTTGCGCGCGACCTCATCGAGGTTGCAGTCGCCGACCTGGCCGGCATTGCGGCCCACGCTTAGCAGTCGTCCCTTGATTGCGAGTGCGCGGATGTTGTCCGCGAGCATCGGACCGCCCACATTGTCGATGATCACATCGATGCCGCGCTTGCCGGTCGCCGCCATCGCCTCATCAACCCATCCAGGCTTGCCCGGATCGATAACCTCGGTGGCACCGAGTTCGCGCAATGCCGCGCTCTTCGACGATGACCGCGAAGTTGCGATGATCGGCGCCACGCCCAGATGCCGAGCGATCTGAATCGCGGCAGTGCCAACACCGGATGATCCCGCCGTGATGAGCATCGACTCGCCGCGCCGGGTCTGCGCGTTGGTCACGATCGCATCGTGCGCGGTAACGAAGACATTCGGGATCGAGGCCGCTTCGGCCCACCCCATGCCTTCGGGAATCCGCATCAGCGCCCGTTGATTGGCGACGGTGAATTCCGCGTATGAGCCAACCGCGCGTCCCATCACGCGATCGCCCACCTTCCACGTCGTGACGCCGCCGCCGAGCGATGCGACTTCGCCCGCAAATTCGCCGCCGGATCGCATCGGTCGCAGCGCCGGATTGTCCGAGCGGAGCAGCGGACGCGCGAGCAACTCGCCGCGATTGGTCCCCGACGCGCGCACCTTGATGAGGACCTCACCCGCGCCAGGAGTTGGCGTGGGAATATCGCGAAACTCGAAGATGCCGCCGCTCGGTCCCGGAACGGTAAATAGCGCTTTCATCTATCGCGCAATAGCACCTTCGATGCGGATGGGAAAGTTGACGTGAAGCTGGAGTCAATCTAAAGGTGGCTACATCGGAGGCTCATGGCTATGGACCTTGCTGAACTGGAAAAGCGCATCACCGTTCTCGAGGACATCGAGGCGATCAAGAAACTGAAGGCGCGCTACTGCTCGGTATGCGACAACGATCACAACCCCGATGACATCGTGACGCTGTTCGCCGAGGACGGCATCTGGGAAGGCGCCGACATCGGGGCGCATAAGGGCCACGCTGCCATTCGCAAACTGTTCGAAGGCTTTCGCGACCGCATCAGCTTCTCGCAGCACAACGTGATGAATCCGATCATCGAAGTGAGCGGCGATCGCGCCAAGGGCCAGTGGTATTTTCTCGGGCCGTTCACCATGCGCAAGCGCAACAACGCGGTCTGGCTCGCGGCGCGCTATGAAGAGGACTACGTGAAGGTCAACGGGCAGTGGAAGTTCCAGCATCTGCGGGCGATCGGCAGGATGTCGGCGCCCTACGAAAAGGGCTGGGCGAAGTAACCGCGACCGAGCGGCTTACGTGTGAATTGTTCTAATTGCCAGTAAAGTCGTTCGATGGATGGCCTTGCTGGGTTTCTCGGTCGTCACGAATTCCTCGCATCCGGTCTGGTGCGCGGCGGCCAGGTTGAGTGAGTCCAATGCTGAAAGACCCGCGCTGAAGGCTACTTCGAGAGCAGAATCCGTCAGATCCAGATCGACGGTCGCCCATCTCGAAACGCGCTGGAAGAATTCTTCATGGAACTGGAATTCCACCTCGCGCTTGAAGAACTTGGGTTTCGGAATCGTTTCGAGCCTTGCGAATATGCTGGACGCGAAGGCACGCTCCGTATCGTCGAGGATTTCCAACGCGAGTCTGCCCTCCCCACCCGTGCCGCGGAAGGTAGCTATGAGGACTCCACTATCGACGAAAGTGAGCTTCATCAATCATCCGTTAGGACGCCACCTCGTCGGGACAGTATCTCCTGCTCCAGTTCTTCAGAATTCAAAAGCTTCATACCTGAAGCGACAGCGCGCGAACGCAACTCCCAGAGCTTCTTTCCGAGCTCGGTCTTGGGCGAAAAGGAGAAGTCCTTCGCAACCTGCTGCGGTTTGCTCGCGCGGGCTTTTTTGTGACTGGTGGTCTTGCGAGCGGGCTTTTTGGATGCGCTCTTGCTACGGCCATTGGAACGGCTGGGCATAGATGCAGTGTTGCACCGCTACCGAAATAGAGGAAGGAGGAGGAGACGGTTACGCGCGGGAGCGGGCCCAGGACTGCAACTCCTTGATGCGCATGTAGCCGCCGCTGCCCTCGACGATGCCCTGCGTGCGCGCATCGTGAATGCAATCCACCGGGCATAGCGGAACGCAGAAACCGCAATCGATACATTCATCGAGGACGATCGCGAAGCGCCCGAGGAAATCATCTTCGACGCGATAGATCGCATCGACCTTGCCCGGGCACGCATGATCGCACGCGCCGCATCCGATGCAGGTTTCGTCGATGTAATAATGTCCCGCCTTGTGCGCCATCAGTCTGGAAGAATCGTGCGAAATGTTCCCGATGCGTTTACGAACTCTTGCAAGCTCTGGTTGAAGCGGAAGAACATGTCTTTGCGCAGCGGATCATCGGACCACACCCGTATCGGCGTTCCAGTATGGCTCAGGTAGTTCAACGTATGCGTCAGGTCGGGGCGACCATGCCCGCGCGCAATGCTCTCAATCATCTCGCGCCAGGTCGCCATCGTCGCTTCGAGGGTAAAGTCGGCGCGCGCGAGGTCTGCATTGGTCGCCTCACGCACGTCGGTCGCCTCGAATTCCTCGAAGCTGACTTGCACGCTCCACGGCTTGCCGCGCAGGCCGCCGTCGAGCACGGTGAAAATCGCAACGCAGTCGATGTAGCCGAGATGCTCGTTGCGCGCGCGATTCGCCTTCATCAACTGCGCGAGGCGTTCGAACCACTCCACCGAGGGGAACGCAACCGCCTCGCGCTCAACTGCCACTTCGGTATGCTCCATCTCCATCAGGCGCATCCCCACTGCATCTCGGGCGGAAGGGTGCAGCGTTCGCGGCGCGGGAAGCCGGCGCGATCGCATCGCTGCAGGTATTCCTCGATGGACATCTGCCAAAGCTTCGCCTGACCTTCCATGCCTTGATCGATTTTGTCCAGGCCGCCGCCGAGCAGGATCGCGACCGGTTCGACCAGCGCGGATTCACTGAACGAGGTCAGGATGACCTGCTCGCCAACATCGGCAAACCGATGCATCTCTTCGAGCGCCTTCTCATGATCGGGCGCGTGATCGAGATAGTTCTTCAGCTCCAGCACGCCATAGGAAACGTGCCGCGCTTCATCCTGCAGGCAGCGGCGGAAGATTTCCTTGTCGACGTGCGTCTTCGCGATCATCTCGCCGGAGCGGAAGATCGACAGCACCAGGCCTTCGCCGAGGAGGTTAAGCAGGAAGGTGCCCATGGTGTGGGTCGGGGCGTCATAAATCGCCTTGAGCGCCCATTCGAAGCCGGGCGATGCGTGCAGCAATCCGCCGCCGGCAATCGCGCGTTTGCGGAACACCTCCTGATGGCGCGCCTCATCCATCATCTGGGTGACGATGAAGCTTTTCACTTCAAGGTAGTCCTGCGGAATCTTGTAGAGCCACTTGGCCGGAAAATCTCCGGCGACGAATTCGACTTCGGTAAGAAATGTCGCAAGCTGGCAGGTCGCCTTCTCGAGGTCGTCGGGCAGGCGCTCGAGTTCGCTCCACGGAATGTCGCGGGTCGCGTTCCATTGCCGCGCCTTCGCTTCTTCATAAAGGGTGATGACGTTCTCGGCCCACGACTCGTCGCGATCGACCAGCGTATAGTCATCGACCACCGGCATCTCGGATGCGTACTCATCACGGACTGACCCGCGCGGCGCGAAGTTCAGCCACTCAGCCTTTGCGGGAATCGCGCCATAGCCGGGGACGTTGTTGATGTCGGTGTAGGTCAGCCCACGCGAGGATGGCTTCGCGCGGCGGCCCCAGTTGGCCTTGTCAGTGTTCATCCAGTGCAGCGAGTAGGTGCCCTTCTTCATCCGCTCGGCGTTACGCTCGAGGATTTCCTGCCATTTGGTGGCGTGCTGTTTGAACTCGGTTTCGTAGCGCTCGACGGCCTCTTCGTTCATCGAAGGTGATGCGGGCAAAGGGCGTAGGGAATCGATGCGGAAATTTTCAGACATAAGAGTCTCTCCCCGAACTTGCTACGTATGCTTCTAGTAAATTATTGATAGAAATGTCAATAGCTGCTACTTGTCAGAAATCGCACAATCGGTACCGTCGATGTCAATGCCGCGAAAACCCGCACCGCCGCATCTCAGGGCACGCCGTCTGGATCCCTCCGAGCGGCGGCCGCAACTGCTCCAATGCGCGATGCGCGTATTTGCGCGGCGCGGGATCGGCGGCGCACGCCATTCGGAGATTGCGCAGGAAGCGAAGGTATCGGTGCCGACGGTGTTCTTCTACTTCCCGACTCGCGAGGCGCTGGTGAAAGCCGTCCTCGATGAGGTCGCGCGATTCCTCACCGACATGACCGTGGAGATTCACGCCTCGCAGGGACCGGCGCCGGAGATCGTGCTCGCGCATGCGAAGGCGTTTGCGGATTCCGTCGATACGCGTCCTGACTATGCGCGCGTATGGCTCGATTGGAGCACGGCGATGCGCGATGAGATCTGGCCGCTCTACCTGAAGTTCCAGGAAAACGTCGTCCGCCTCATCGCGAATACGATCCGTCGTTGGCAGCGCGAGCGCGGTCTGCCCGAGGAAGAGGCGGAAGACGACGCGCGTCTCATCGTCGGGTCGGCCCACATGATCGCGCAGATGAAGTTCACGCGCTGTTCACCTGAGAAAGTCGACCACTTCCTGCGCACCCTGGTTCGCTCAGCAATCGACAACAAATAGCCGGATTCGTCGGATGTAACCGATCGTGGCAGCACTGGCGCGATTCGCTCCGTGCAGCTCACACAGAACATCGATCGACATTGCTGAATTGCTCAACTTTCTCGATGCGAAATCCGTGGCAGCAGGCTTGCTCATCCTGAGGAGTGACGTTGAGAGCAACCTTAAACGGAGGACTCAGGAACCGTGAGCGATGGCAAAATCAACGTGCTATTCGTGTGTCAGGACAATGCGGTTCGCAGCGTTATCGCGCACGCGCTGCTGAATCGATTTTCGCAGGATCGCTTCAGGGTCTTCAGTTGCGGACTCGACCCGGCCCCCGGGATTCATCCGCGCACGCTTCAAATGCTCGATACGCAGGGACTACGGATCGAGCATCGCCTGCCGCGGAGCCTCAATGAATTCCTCGGTGACGGTGCTCCCGAAATGGATTTGGTGATCAATCTGTGCGATGGGACACTGCCTCGATTGCCGGGTGATCCTGTTGTTGCGCATTGGGGAATCACCGATCCGATAACCCATGGGAGCGATATGGTCAGCGAACGTCTCGCGTTTCGACGCACCTTTCGGGAACTCGAAAACCGCGTGATGCTGATAGCTCTACTGCGCCATCGGACGCGCGAGGAGCGCCGGGCCCGTGAAAGGGCGCAAGTGCAGGCGGCGTAGGGATCGAACCTCGAATATAGATTACCAACAGATTAAATCGCTCGCCGATCAGGGAATTTGCTAGCCAGATCGGCGGGCACGCATCATGCTCAGGTAAACCAGATTTTCCACGCTTCCAACCTACTAGTGGCCTGTAACATTGATAATGGTATCGCCTTAGTGTAGCGTAAGGCATGC
>VFSW01001765.1_pt1 | contig 32995 bp, 34 predicted proteins | sample 5358111 | NCBI WGS metagenome assembly VFSW01 (sample SAMN11554181, study PRJNA540505) | mine drainage metagenome | isolation source: sediment from site ElyBrook_90M | place: USA: Ely Copper Mine, Vershire, VT | collected 2017
GCATTCTCCGGCCTCCGACGGCCTTAAGCCGATGGTCAGTGCGACGATCGACACATCCGCCCTGCGGCACAATTTGCAGGTGGTGCGCCGGCGGGCGCCGGGCGCACGCGTGATGGCGGTCGTCAAGGCGAACGCCTACGGTCACGGGCTCGTTGCGGTGGCGCGCGCACTGGATGGAGCTGACGCATTCGCGGTGGCGCGCGTCGATGAGGGTTTGGCGCTACGCCGGGCCGGCATCGGCAAGCCGGTCGTGCTGCTGGAGGGCGTGTTCGATGCCCACCAACTCGCGGCAGCCGGCGCCGCCGACTTCGATCTGGTGGTGCATTGCGTCGAACAGATCGAACTGTTGCGCGCGAGTGCCGGCACGGCTTTCAAGGTTTGGCTGAAACTCGATACGGGTATGAACCGCCTCGGCGTCCGGCCAGCCGACTTTGCTGCGGCGCGGGAGGCGCTGTCGGTGCTTGCTGCGGTGCGCGGTCCGGTGAACGCATTTACTCATCTGGCCTGCGCCGATGAGCCCGGGCGGGAGGTGACGGCGCATCAACTGAGACGATTCGCGGCGGCAACGGCCGGCTTGCCCGGTGAACGTAGCATCGCCAATTCGGCGGCCGTATTGAATTTTCCCGGCGCCCGAGCCGATTGGGTCCGGCCGGGCTTGCTCTTGTACGGGGTCTCGCCGATGGCCGATGCCCGGGGTGCGGATCATGGTCTGAAACCGGTGATGACGCTGCGCTCGAGGATCATAGCGCTGAAGTGGGTCGAAGCGGGCGAGTCCGTCGGCTATGGCGGTACTTGGACCGCCTCCCGGCGAACCCGGTTGGCGATTGCCGCGGCCGGTTATGGGGACGGCTATCCGCGAAACCTTGCGTCCGGCGCGCCGGTGCTGGTTGCCGGCCAGCGAGCGCCGCTCGCCGGCCGGGTGTCGATGGACATGCTCGGCATCGACGTGACCGATCTCGCACCTTCGGTGCTGCCCGGCGATCCGGTCGTACTCTGGGGCGAAGGCCTGCCGGTCGAGCGGGTCGCCTCGCTCGCCTCGGTAATCCCGTACGAACTGTTGTGCGGGATCAGCCAGCGCGTCGCCGTCGAAGTGACTTAGCTCTCGAAAAAACCCATTTTCACGCCCGCCAACTGCACGACGTCGTTGTCGTTGAGCCGGCGCGCCTGCGGACCGATCGCGACGCCGTTGACGAGCGGGAAATCATCCGGTTTGCCGCTGTCGACGTGCACGATGTAATAGCCCTCGGCCCGTCGCGTGATCGCCGCGACCTGAACGCCCGGGCGTCCTAGCGTGGTCAGCGCCTTGGTCAGCTCCAGTTCGCGTCCGGCGAACGCACCGCTCAGCACCTGCAGCTTTGCCTTCGGCAGCGCAAGCGGCGCATCAGCGCCCCCGAACTTGCGAGCCGCCGCGCCCTTGGCCGCCTCTTGATCGACCGCCTGACCGACGCGTCGGATACGGTCCTCGCCCTGGCTGCTGGGCGTGATGACCATGGTCTTCTCGAATTCATCCTGCTCGGCATCGCCTTCCTGACTGTCGACGAAGCGCAGTTGATGGTGCCCGACGGTGATCACGTCGCCGTGCTGCATGGCATGCTTCTTGATCAGCTTGCCGTTCACGTACGTGCCGTTCGTGCTGTTCAAGTCCTCGAGGAACGAGTCGTTGAGGATGTTGATGATCAGCGAGTGATGACCGCTGACCGCCGGATTGTCGATGCGGATGTCGTTGTCCGGAAGGCGCCCAATCGTGTAGCGCTCCTTGTTCATGTTGTATTCAGCGAGGACTTGTCCGTCCAGACTGAGCATCAGGCGTGCCATTCAGACTCCCATTTAGCTAGCCGAACCATCCCAGTATCTTGTCAAATATACGCCGCTGCGCCGGAAACGGTTCGGTTATGTGCGCCATGACCACCGAAATATTGTCGCGGCCGCCGTTGTCATTCGATAGCTGGATCAGCTGCTTGGCAACCGTTTCCAGATTAGCACTAAAGGTGCTGATTGTTAAATGGATGTCCTCATCCTCGATCATGTCCGACAAGCCGTCCGAGCAGAGCACGTAATAGTCGCTCTTTTGAACCGCATCCTCGTTGATTTCCACATCCACGTTCTGTTCGACACCGAGCGCGCGGGTGACGTAATTCTTGTTCGTCGCGCGCTGCGCCTCCTGCTGCGAGTAGAAGCCGCGGTCGACGAGCTCCTGCAGCAGCGAGTGATCGAGCGTGAGTTGTTCGAAGCGATTCTCCCGCAGCCGGTAAAGGCGTGAATCCCCGACATGGGCGATCGAGATCTTGTTGTCGTGGAAGAGACATGCGACGACGGTCGTTCCCATCCCTTCACATTGCGGCTGGGTGCGCGAGGTGTGATAGATGATTTTGTTCGCCCTGTGAATCGCATCACGCAGCACGATGCTGCGCCGGCTCAGTCCCGTCTCCGGGTCGCGGGCGGATAGATTCTCGCGTGCGACCGCGTCACGAACGAGGTTGACGATGGTTTTCACCGCGATTCCGCTCGCGACCTCGCCGGCGTTGTAGCCGCCCATGCCGTCGGCGAGCACGAACAGGCCGATGTCCGCCTCCGCGCTGATCATGTCTTCGTTGTGCTCGCGCACCTTGCCTGTGTCGGAGAGCGCGACACTGGCGATTTTTCCCCGTAACGTCATGGTGATGGCTGTTCTAGGTAGGTGATTGCTCTCGACCCCTTCATGGCGCACCGTCCGCGATCCGCTTCTTGCAGTCCTCCAGCGCGGCCGCCATCTGCGCGCCGGTCTCGAAGCGCGCACCTGGTTCCTTCGCCAGAGCGCGGTCCAGGATCTCTTCGAGGCATGCGGGCAGATCCGGCCGAAACGCACGCAGCGGCGGATGAGGCCTTTCCGCGATCTGTTGCATCAGCCCGGTCATCGAATCGGCGGTGAAGGGCAGGTGTCCCGTCAAGAGCTGGAATAGGCTAACACCAAGCGAAAACAAGTCCGAGTGACCGGTCACAGTTCGCCCTTCGAGCTGCTCCGGGGACATGAACGAGGGTGTGCCGAGGACGATGCCGGTGCGGGTGTTGCCGGCGTCGGTGATGCGCGCGATGCCGAAGTCGGTGATCTTCAGTACGTCCGTCGCCGGGTCGTACATCAGGTTGGCCGGCTTGATGTCGCGGTGCACGACCTGCTGTTTGTGGGCGAAGCTCAAGGCATCGGCGGTGCGTCGCACCAGTTCGGCGACCTTGCGCGGTTCGAGCAGCTTGGCCGGCACTGCGTATTCGCTCAGATGGCGGCCTTGCAGATACTCCATGGCGATGTAGGCGAGGCCGCGTTCCTCGCCGACATCATAGATGGTCACGATGTTCGGGTGATTGAGCCGTCCGGCGGTCTCCGCTTCGCGGAAAAAACGCGCGCGAGCCTCCGCCAGTTCCGAATCACTGAATTCGCTCGCCAGCGGTATCGCCTTGATCGCGACCTGGCGGTTGATCGCCAGATCCCGGCCGAGATACACGACTCCCATCGCGCCGCGGCCGATTTCCCGCTCCAGGCGGTAACGGCCGAGCTGAGTCGGAGGCGCCGAATCCTCGCCGGCGGTGCCGCCCGGCGTGCCGAGGCGGGTGTCGGCCGGGCTGGGTGGCGGTGTGCGGGGTGTTGCGGGAGCTGGGTTCACCGCCCGGTCGGTCGCGGCCGGGCTCGCTGCGGCGGCGTGGACCGCCGCGCCACCCTTGGTCTCGGTACGGCCGGTCGGCGCACGCTGGGCGTCCATCAAGCGCTTCAAACGCATCGTGACGTCCCGGTGGGTGGCGTCGATGCGTGCCAGGTGACGGAAGACGGCGGTTGCCTGGGGTAGCCGGCCGCGTTGTTCGAGTTGGGCGCCGAGCGTGTACAGATCGCCGAGCAGCAGGGCACTCGGCTTGCGGGCCTTCAGTTCAGCGAAACGTTGCTCGAAATTATCGAGCAGCCGGGCGGTATCGGCGCCGGGGGGGCGCTGTGCGCCCGTTGCGGCCGCAGGCGCGCGCGCCGCGGCGAATTGCACCGCGATCAGCGCCACGCCGGCCGCGGTGAGCAGCATCGCGCCGGGCAGCCAGACCCACGACCCATGCCCGCCGAACAGGCGCATGACCAGGTCAACAGCGAGTATGGCGCCGCCCGCGATGGCCGCAATCAAGGCGAATTTTCTCATGCAGCAGACATAATCCCCATGGATGTGGCTGCGCAGTATAGGGGATCGGGTGCCGCGCGCAGCAATGCTAAGCTCACAAAACGGCGCAAAGGTGGGATATGGCGAAGTCGAAAGAGGTGTTCGTTTGCCGCGACTGCGGGGCTAGCTCGCCGAAATGGCAAGGTCAATGCGCCGCGTGCGGGGAATGGAACACGCTCGCCGCCGAGCCCGGACGGCCGGGCTCGGCCGCGCCGCGAGCGGGCCGAAGCGCCTCGGCGCAGCCGACCTCGACCCTGGCAGCGCAGTCTGGGAGCGCTCCGGCACGCACCGGGACGGGCTCGGGCGAACTCGATCGGGTGCTCGGCGGCGGGCTCGTGGCCGGCTCGGCGACCTTGATCGGTGGCGATCCGGGCATCGGCAAGTCGACGCTGATGCTGCAGGCGGCGGCCGCACTGAGCGACGGCGGATGCGTCTTGTACGCGACCGGCGAGGAGTCGCTGCAGCAAGTGGCGCTGCGCGCGCGCCGCCTCGGCCTGGACGGGGTCGCCGCCCGCCTGATCGCGGAAACCTGTGTCGAGGAAATTCTCGCCGCCGCCACCGCCGTCGGCGCGCGCACCCTGATCGTCGACTCGATCCAGACCATGTACTCGGAGCGCATCGACTCGGCCCCCGGTGCGGTCACGCAGTTGCGCGAATGCACGGCGTTGCTGGTGCGGCATGCCAAACAGTCCGGAACGGCCGTGCTGCTCGTCGGTCACGTGACCAAGGAAGGACAGATCGCCGGACCGCGGGTTCTGGAGCACATGGTCGACACGGTGTTGTACTTCGAGAGCGACACCGGCAGCCGTTTCCGTGTTTTGCGCGCCGTCAAGAATCGTTTCGGCGCCGCCAACGAGATCGGCGTGTTCGCGATGGCCGAGCAGGGCCTGCGCGAGGTGACCAACCCCTCGGCGATCTTCCTGTCGCGTGACCCGGAGCCGGTTTCCGGCAGCGTCGTCACGGTGTTGCGGGAGGGTACGCGCTCGCTGTTGATCGAAGTGCAGGTGCTCGCCGATGACAGCGCGGGCGGCAATCCGCGCCGCGTCGCGGTCGGCGTCGACGGCAATCGCCTGACCATGCTGCTCGCGGTCGCGCATCGCCACGGCGGACTCGCCCTGCACGGCAAGGACGTGTTCGCAAACGTGGTCGGCGGGGTACGGATCAGCGAAACCTCGGCGGATCTGGCGATCGTGCTGGCCGCGCGCTCGAGCCTCACCGATCAGCCGTTCGCGCACGCCGCGATCGCCTTCGGGGAACTCGGCCTGGCCGGCGAGATACGGCCGGTGCCGTTCGGCGAGGAACGTCTGCGCGAGGCGGCCAAGCACGGCTTCACGTCGGCGATCGTGCCGCTCTCGAACGTGCCCCGGCGCGCTCCGGAGGGCATGAGCGTGCGTGGCGTGAAACGCCTGGCCGAGGCGCTCGAGCTGCAGGCTGCGAGCAGCGAGGCCGGCCCGTCCGGCCGCTAGGACTGGACGGGTGCGTTCGACGGCGCACTGCGGGTCGCCGGCGGCCGCAGGCGCACCGTCTTGATCGCGTTGTCGCCGGTTTGCAGGACCTCCAAGGTGTAACCGGCAAGCTTCAGCGTCGTGCCCGGATCCGGTATGGTCTCCAGGAATTCGACGATCAGGCCGTTCAACGTCTTCGGTCCGTCGGTCGGCAGACTCCAGCGCATGGAACGGTTGAGCGCCCGCACCGTCGTCGAGGCGTTGACCACGAAACTGCCGTCGGTCTCGCGGTGGACGTCCTTGTGCATCATGGCCGCCGGATCGGTGGTGAATTCGCCGACGATTTCCTCGAGGATGTCCTCCAGAGTGACCAGTCCCTGGATGTCGCCGTACTCATCGACCACGAAGGCGAGCCGGCGCTTGTCGCGCTGGAAATTCAGAAGCTGCGTGTTCAGAGTCGTCCCGGAAGGCACGAAATAGGTGTCGCGCGAGGTCGCCGCCTCGATGAGCGCCGCGCGATCCAGGCGTCCGCGCGCGAGCGCGTGCACGATGCGCTTCATGTGCAGCGTGCCGATGATCTTGTCGATCTCGCCCTCGAAAACCGGCAGCCGGGTGTGCTGGCTCAGGCGCAGCTGCTCGATGATATCGTCCCAATCATCCTCGAGGTCGATGCCGATGATTTCCGTGCGCGGCACCATGATGTCCTCGACGGTCACCTTTTCCAGGTCGAGGATGCCGACCAGCATCTGCCGGTGTCGCTGCGGGATCATGGCGCCGGCCTCGGCGACGACCGTGCGCAGTTCATCGCGGCTCAGGGCTTGGGATATTTGCCGCGAGGAGACGCCGAACAGGCCGAGCGCGCCGTTCGCGACCAGATTGGTCGCCCAGACGAACGGGTAGAGAATCCGCAGCAGGAATCCGTAGACGTAGGCGGCCGGCAACGCCACCCGCTCCGGGTACAGCGCGGCGAAGGTTTTCGGTCCCACCTCGCAGAAGATCAGTGTGACCAAGCTGAGCGCGATCACCCCGATCGCGAGCATCCAATCCCCGCCGAGGCGCAAGGCGATCAAGCCGACCAAGGTCGGCGTGACCACGTTGACGATGGTGCTGAGCAACAGGATCAGCCCGATCAATCGATCCGGCGTCGCGAGCAGCCCCTCGGCGAGGCGCGCGCCGCGGTTGCCGGCCTTGGCGGCGTGCCGCAGTCGGTAGCGGTTGACGCTCATCAGCGCCGTCTCGCTGCCCGCGAGGAAGGCGGCGAGGAACAGCAACAGCGCGAGAGTGATGAACAACGCTCCGAGCGAGGGGTGCGGCATCCAGCCGGTCAGCGTCATCCCCATTGCCGTCCGAAGATGTACTCGAGCACGAACTTCGAACCGAAATACGCTAGCGCGAGCAGCACGAAGCCGGCGAGCGTGAGGCGCACCGCGAACCGACCACGCCAGCCGTAGCGTACGCGCCCGCTCAGCAGGATCGCGAACACCACCCAGGCCATCAACGACAGCACGGTCTTGTGCACGAGATGCTGTTCGAACAGGTTCGTCACGAACACGAAGCCGGTGAACAGCGACAGGGTGAGCAGTGCGAAACCGGAGCCGATCAGACGGAACATCACCTTCTCGAGGACGTCCATCGGCGGCAGTTGGTGCGGCAGTTTGGCGATGCGCCGCGCCCGCAGCCGTCGGTCGAGCAGCACCAGCATCGAGGCGGTCACCGCCGCCGCGAACAGCAGCGCGGCGGCGGCCATCGACAGGAGAATGTGTGCGGAAAGCTCCCATGCGGGCACCGCGTCGACCCGGTACTTGTGACCGTCGCCGGTCGCGGCCGCACCGAGCGCGGCGCTCCATAAGAGGATCGCGGCGAGGACCCGGTACTGGCGTTCGAGCGCGATCAAACAGGCGAGCACGGCGAGCGTCCAGGCGAGCAACGAGATCGCCTCGCGCAAGCCGATCGAGAATGGACCGACCGCGCGCATGACATCGAAGATGGCGTCACTGTGGACGCCGATCGCGCCGAGGCACAGGATCCAGGCGTACGGCTCCAGGCGCCGATTCGATGCGCTGCGCAGCATCAACCAGGCACTCGCCGAGTAGAGCAGGAGTAAGGTGACTGGGACGATCACGGCCGACCAGGTTTCATCTGCGAGGATCATGACACAAGGACATGCCGCCTCCTAGCCGCTTATAATGCCCGGCCATGTTCGACCAACTCAACGAAAGACTGACCTCCGCCCTGCGCAGTCTGAGCGGCCGCGGGCGCCTCACCGACGATAATATCGCCGACACGGTGCGCCAGGTGCGTCTTGCGCTCCTCGAGGCCGATGTCGCCCTGCCGGTCGTCAAGACCTTCGCGGAAGCCGTGCGCGCGCGCGCGGTGGGCGCCGAGGTCGCCAAGAGTCTGACCCCGGGGCAGGCCTTCATCAAAATCGTGCATGAGGAACTCACCCGCCTGATGGGCGAGCCCAGTCAGGGGCTCAATCTGCGCGCGCAGCGTCCCGTGGTCGTGATGTTGGCCGGGCTGCAGGGTGCGGGCAAGACCACCAGCGCGGGCAAACTCGCGCGCTGGTTGATCGAGAAGGAGCGCAAGAAGGTGCTCCTGGTCAGCACCGACGTCTACCGGCCGGCCGCGATCCTGCAACTGCAGACATTGGCCGCCCAGGTGGGCGCCGGCTTCGCCGCGGCGGGTGCCGAGGAGGCGCCGCTCGCGATCGCGAGGCGCGCACTCAGCGAGGCGACCCTGCAGGCCTATGACGTGATGCTGCTGGACACCGCGGGCCGGCTGCACGTCGATGCCGAAATGATGGCCGAGGTGGGCGAACTCGAGGCCGAGATCCATCCGCACGAGCGGCTGTTCGTCGTCGATAGCATGGCCGGCCAGGATGCGGTCAACGCGGCCCGGGCGTTCAACGAGACATTGAGTCTGACCGGCGTGATCCTGACGAAGGCGGATGGCGATGCACGCGGCGGTGCAGCATTGTCGGTGCGCCAGGTGACCGGCAAACCGATTCTGTTCATCGGGACGGGTGAGAAATCCGAGGCTCTCGAGCTGTTTCAGCCGGAGCGCATCGCCTCACGCATCCTCGGCATGGGCGACGTGTTGTCCCTGGTGGAACAAGTCCAGGAGCAGGTCGATCGCGAAAAGGCCGAGAAGCTCGCCAAGAAGATCGGCTCCGGCAAGTCCTTCGATCTGTCCGATCTGCGTGACCAGTTGCAACAACTGCAGCGCATGGGCGGCATGACGGCGTTGCTCGACAAACTACCGGCCCACCTGCAGGCCAATGCGGCCAAGGCGGCCGGCGCCGTGAACGCGCAGGCGCTCAAGCGCCAGGTCGGTATCATCGATTCGATGACCCCGAAGGAGCGCCGGCGGCCGGATCTGATCGACGGTTCGCGCAAGCGCCGCATCGCCATGGGCTCCGGGGTGCAAATTCCGGAAGTCAACCGCCTTCTGAAGCAATTCGATCAGATGCAAAAAACGATGAAGAAGCTCGCCAAGGGAGGAATGTTGCGCAACATGATGCGCGGGATGGCCGGGCGACTGCCGCCGGGTAATTTCTCGTAAGATCCTTGCCCTCGGGGCGCATCGACCGCTAAAATGCCGGGCTGATCTTTCTTAAGGTGAATCAAAAAGATGGTGACGATCCGTTTGACCCGACGTGGCGGCAAGAAAACGCCGTTCTATCACGTCGTCGTGACCGATAGTCGCAAGCGCCAAGGCGGCACGAGCCTCGAGAGCGTCGGCTTGTTCAATCCGGTCGCCCGTGGCGCCGAGACCAAACTGCGTCTCGACGTGGCGCGTATCGAGCATTGGGTAAGCCAGGGCGCCCACATGTCGGACCGCGTCAAGCAGTTGGTGACGACGTTCCGCAAGCAAGCGGCCTGACCTCGTAGCGCAATTGCGATGGGCGAGGAAGCCGCGTCGCTCGTCGTTCTCGGCGTGGTGACCGCGCCGCTCGGCGTGAAGGGCTGGGTGAAGATGCGGTCCGACACCGATCCGCCCGAGCGGCTGTTCGAGTACCCGAACCTCAGGTTGCGGCTTCGCGGCGCGATCCTCGACTGTCGCGTGCAGTTCACCGGGCACAGCGGAGGTCGTTTGACGGCGAAGCTGGCCGGCATCGACGATCGCGATCGGGCCGCCGAACTCAGCGGGGCCGAAGTCTGCGTGGCGCGAAAGGAGTTGCCGGCCGGTGGCGCCGGGGAATATTACCGGGCCGATCTGATCGGATTGCGGGTGGTCGACCTCGCCGGCACCGAGCTTGGGCTCGTCGGCCATTTTCTGGAGACGCCGGCGCATGCGTTGATGGTCGTCCGCGGTTCGAAGGAGATTTGGATTCCGGCGGTGCCTCGGCATCTGCGGCGCGTGGATCTGGAGGCCGGGCTGATCATGGTCGACTGGGCGGAGCCGGCGGAATAGCGGATGCGCATTGCGGTCGTCACGCTGTTCCCGCGCATGATCGGCGAGGCGCTCGCGCATGGTGTGGTCGGCCGGGCGGTCGAGCGCGGGTCGCTGATCGTCGAGTGCTTCGATCCGCGCGAGCATGCGACGGACGTGCATCGCACCGTCGATGACCGGCCTTATGGCGGCGGACCGGGAATGGTCCTGAAGTTCGAGCCGGGTGTGGCGGCCGTGCGCAAGGCGGTGGCGAGCTTCCCGGGTGGCGCGCCCCGGGTATACCTGGGGGCGGATGGACGGCGCTTCGATCAAAGCCTCGCGCGCCAGGTTGCGCGCTGGCCGGGATTGGTGCTGATCGCCGGTCGCTACGAGGGCGTCGATGAGCGTTTGCTCGAGAGCGATGTCGACGAGCGCTGGTCGATCGGCGATTATGTGCTTTCGGGAGGCGAGTTGCCCGCGCTGGTGGTGATCGACGCGGTGGCGCGCCTGATTCCGGGCACATTGGGGGATGCGGAGTCTGCCGAACAGGAGTCCTTTAGTGACGGGCTCCTCGATTGGCCGCACTATACGCGCCCGGCGGTGGTCGAAGGCCGGCATGTGCCGCCAGTGCTCGCCTCGGGCGATCATGCGGCGATTACGCGCTGGCGCCTGCGGGAGGCTCTGGGGCGCACGTGGCTGCGCAGGCCGGATTTGCTGGAGCGCCGGACGATGAACGCCACGGAGCGGGTTTTGCTGGAAGAATTCAAGACCGAGCGCGCGCAGCGGGCCGGTCGCAACGACGATGATTCAATGACGAGGTCGCACAAGTGAATAAGATAATTCAGCAGTTGAACGGCGAACGGGAAATAGCCAAGTTTCCGGAATTCAACCCCGGCGACACCGTCGTCGTGCAGGTCAAGGTGGTGGAGGGCGATCGTGAGCGCACTCAGGCTTACGAGGGCGTGGTCATCGCGAAAAAGAATCGCGGCCTGAACTCCTCGTTCACGGTGCGCAAGATTTCGCACGGTGAGGGTGTGGAACGCGTCTTCCAGACCCACAGCCCCTGGATAAACGAGGTGAGCGTCAAGCGCCGTGGCGCCGTGCGCCGCGCCAAGCTCTACTATCTGCGCGAACTTTCGGGCAAGGCGGCCCGCATCGAAGAGAAGATCTGAGAGCGTCCGAACGCAGTACGGCACAGACGGTGCGGGCGGCCAATCCATGAGTTTCGGCAGCGCGCTCCGCGGCGTATTTTCGCTCGTCTGGCGAATTCTCGATGGAATTCGCAAGGCGCTGCACCTTCTGTTGTTGCTGCTGATCTTCGGCTTTCTGCTCGCCGCCCTGCACACATCGATCCCGATCGTGCCGGACTCCGCGGCCCTGGTGATCGCCCCCGAGGGCCGGCTCGTCGAGCAGGTGTCCGCCGATCCCTTGAGCCGCGCGATCGGCGAGGCTTCGGGCGGTTCGGCGCATGAGACGTCATTGCGGGACGTCATCGATGCGATCGAGGCGGGCAGGACCGATCCGAGGATCAAGGCGCTCGTGCTCAAACTGGACGATCTGGCGCCGTCCGGACTGTCGAAACTTCAGGAAGTCGGCGCGGCGATTCGCGATTTCCGCAAGTCCGGCAAACCCGTCATCGCAACCGCCGATTCGCTCGATCAGACGCAATACTATCTCGCGGCGCAGGCCGGCGAGGTCGACCTCGATCCTCTCGGGGCCGTGTCGATCGACGGCTTCAGCTACTACCGGATGTACTTCAAGAACGCCATCGACAAGCTGGGCGTCGACGTCAATATCTTTCGAGCCGGCACCTTCAAGAGCTATACGGACGAGTACTCGCGAAACGACATGGCGGCGAGCGAGCGGCAGGAGAGCAGCGCGTGGCTCGGCACGCTGTGGAGCGCGTACCAGCAGGACGTGACGCGGGCGCGGGCACTGCCGCCGGGGGCGCTGCAGAGCTACGTCGACAACGAGCCGACGCAGTTGGCGGCACAGCAGGGTGACATGGCCGCGCTCGCCTTGCAGCAGCACCTGGTCACCGCATTGAAGACGCGCCGTCAGGTCGACCGTGAATTGGCCAAGCTGGTCGGCGAGGATTCCGGCACGCATTCGTACCATTCGATCTCGATGGACTCGTACCTCGCCGCGGTGCGGGCCAAACATCTGTTCCGTTCGAAGCCGGCGACGCGGATCGCGGTCGTCGTCGCTTCCGGAGAGATCCTCGACGGCCGCCAGCCGCCGGGCTCCATCGGTGGCGTGAGCACGTCGCAGCTCCTGCGCACTGCCCAATATGATCCGGCGGTCAAGGGCGTCGTCCTGCGCATCGACAGTCCGGGCGGCAGCATGTTCGCTTCCGAACAGATTCTGCGGGCCGTCCGGCGGCTGCGCAAGGCGGGCAAACCGGTCGTAGTTTCGATGGGGACCTACGCGGCGTCGGGCGGTTACTACATCGCATCGGCGGCGAACGAGATCTTCGCGAGTCCCACGACCCTCACCGGCTCGATCGGCGTATTTGCCGTCGTGCCGACGTTTCAGCGAAGTCTCGCCAAGCTGGGCATCTCGGTCGACGGCATCGGCACGACGCCGCTCGGCGGCATGGGCCGTTTCGATCGGCCGCTGAGCGACGGCGAGAAGCAGATCCTGCAGAGTTCCGTGGAACACGCGTATGCGCAGTTCCTGATGCGGGTCGCGCAGGGGCGCAAGATGAGCGTGGCCGCGGTGGAGAAGATCGCAGAGGGACGGGTCTGGTCCGGTGTCGACGCGCGGCGCCTCGGACTCGTCGATCACCTCGGAGGACTGAAGGAGGCGATCGGCGCCGATGCGAAGCTCGCCGGCCTGCCCTCCGGCGCCTACGGCATCGACTACATCGAACCGCAGATCGGCTTTCGCGAGGAAATGCTGATGCAGCTGCGTTCGAACGTGCTGCGCTGGGGCGGGTTTGCCGGATTGCTCTCCGGCAGCACGCCCTTCGGTCAGATGCTCGATCTGGCTAAATTCAATGATCCGCAGGACATCTACGCCTACTGCTGGTGCAATTACACCGGCGGCTGAATCAGATCGAGGACCAGTCGAGAACGATCTTGCCCGATTTGCCGCTGTTCATGATCTCGAATCCCTCGCGGAAATCGCGTATTCCAAGGCGGTGAGTGATCACCGGCCTGACATCCAGGCCGCTCTGCAGCATGCTGGCCATCTTGTACCAGGTCTCGAACATCTCGCGCCCGTAGATGCCCTTGATCACGAGGCCCTTGAATATCACCTGATTCCAGTCGATGGCGGTTTCACCCGGAGGGATTCCGAGCATGGAGATGCTGCCGCCGTGGTTCATCGTGCGCAGCATCTCGCGCAGCGCCGCCGGGCTGCCCGACATCTCGAAACCGACGTCGAATCCTTCCTCCATGCCGAGTTCCCGCATCGCCGAGTCGAGGGAGTCGCGCGAGACGTTCAGGGCGCGGCTCGCGCCCATCTGCTTGGCGAGCGCGAGGCGGTAGTCGTTGACGTCGGTGATGACCACGTGGCGCGCGCCGCAGTGACGGGCGATCGCGACCGCCATGATGCCGATCGGGCCGGCACCCGTGATCAGCACATCCTCGCCGACGACATTGAAGGCGAGCGCGGTGTGCGTCGCATTGCCGAACGGATCCAGAATCGAGGCAATCTCGTCGTCGATCGCCGGCGGCAGCTTGAAGACGTTGCTCGCCGGGATCGTCAGGTATTCGGCGAACGCTCCGGCGCGGTTCACCCCGACGCCCATGGTGTTGCGGCACAGATGGCGCCGTCCGGCCCGGCAATTTCGGCAGTGTCCGCAGGTGATGTGTCCCTCGCCGGACACCCGGTCGCCAATGGCGAAGCCGCGCACCTCGCCGCCGATTTCGACGATCTCGCCGGAATATTCGTGACCCACCGCCATTGGCACGGGGATCGTCTTCTGAGCCCAGGCATCCCAGTTGTAGATGTGCATGTCGGTGCCGCAGATCGCGGAACGATGGATCTTGATCAACACGTCGTTGTGCCCAACGGCGGGCTCGGGAATGTCCTGCAACCAGATTCCGGGCTCCGCACGTGCCTTGACCAATGCTTTCATGATCGACCCCTAGTGAATGATGCCGAGATCGCGGCCGACGCGGGCGAATGCCTCGACGACCCGGTCCACCTGTTCGACGGTATGTGCCGCGTTCATCTGAGTGCGGATGCGCGCCTTCCCCTGCGGTACCACCGGATAGGAGAATGCAACCACGTAGACGCCCTCGGCGAGCATGCGTTCGGCGAGACGCGCGGCGAGCGGCGCATCGCCAAGCATGATCGGAATGATCGGGTGCTCGCCCGCGAGCAGCGTGAAGCCGAGCAGCGCCATGCGTTCGCGGAAGCGTCGGGCGTTCGCGTGCAGCCTCTCGCGCAACTCGCCGGAGCCCTCGAGCAAATCCAGCACACGCAGCGTGCCGGCGGCGACGACCGGCGGGATGCTGTTCGAGAACAGGTACGGCCGCGAGCGCTGACGCAGCCAGGCGACGATTTCCTTGCGAGCCGAGACGTAGCCGCCGCTCGCGCCTCCCAGCGCCTTGCCGAGCGTGCCGGTTAGGATGTCGACGCGGTCCTGCACGCCGCAGGCCTCCGGGGTTCCGCGGCCGCGCGGGCCGATGAAGCCGGTTGCGTGCGAATCGTCGACCATCACGAGGGCATCGTACCGGTGCGCCAGATCGCAGATGTCCGCGAGCCGCGCGATCGAACCGTCCATCGAGAACACGCCGTCGGTCGCGATCAGACGGACACGCGCGTCCGCTGATTCCCGCAGGCGGCTCTCGAGTTCGCCCATGTCGTTGTTCGCATAGCGCAGACGGCGCGCCTTGCACAGGCGGATGCCGTCGATGATGCTGGCATGATTCAGCGCATCGCTGATAACCGCGTCTTGTTCATCGAGCAGCGTCTCAAAGAGGCCGCCGTTCGCATCGAAGCACGACGAATAGAGAATCGTGTCCTGCATCGACAGGAACGAGGAGAGCCGCTCCTCGAGTTCGCGGTGCACGCGCTGCGTTCCACAGATGAAGCGTACCGAGGCGACACCGTAGCCGTATTCGTCGAGTCCGCGGTGCGCCGCTTCGATCACCGCCGGATGGGCGGCGAGGCCGAGGTAGTTGTTCGCGCAGAAATTGACCAGTTCGCGGCCGTCGGCAAGCCGAACCACCGGTCCCTGCGCGGAGCCGATCAGCCGCTCGCGCTTGAGCAGGCCGGCCGCCTCGAGGGCGCCGGTGTCGCGGCTCAGCCTGTCGAGAAATTCTTGTCGCACGTCGTCTCCATGGCACGATGAAAAACTGCGGCCTTCCGCGAGCGCGCATTATAGCCGGATGCGCGTGATTGCCCGCTCGGACCGCGGCTCGTCGTAATCGCAATGATCGGCGTCGTGCGCCTTGAGTTCATGCCATTCACCTTGTTCCCAGACCGCGCTCGCGAGGCCCGCTGTCGGCAGCAGGTGCGTCCGCGGGCGTTCTGCGAACCGCGCCGCCAGCTCGCTGATGCCCGGATTGTGCGCACAGATGAGCAGGTGTCGTACGCCGGTGTCGCACGTGGTGGCCGCACGCCACAGGGTCGCCGGGTCGGCAAGGTACAATTCGTCCACCGCCCGCAGGCGCTCGCTGCCCAACCCGCAAACCTGGGCGATGATTTCGGCCGACGCCCATGTCCGTGCGGCGGGGCTCGCGAGAATGAGCCCGGGAACCAGACCCCGCGAACGCAATCGCGTGCCCATTTCTTCGACTTCGCGTGCGCCCCGCGCGTCGAGCACGCGCTTCCGGTCCTCGGCGCCGCGCAGGGCCGGCCCGGCCCGGCCGTGCCGCAACAGGCTCAATCGTCGATGCGCACCCATATCCTCCCGCCCTCGACCTTGGTCTGGAAAGTTCTCACCGGCTCGTAGGCCGGGGGGCTCAAGGCGGCCCCGGTGCGCAAGCAGAAGCGTGCCCCATGGCGCGGACAGACGATTTCGCAGCCCTCTATCGGACCACCGGTCAGCTCAGCGCCGTCATGCGTGCAGATGTCCTCGATCGCATGGATGCCCCCCTCGCAACGGACCACCGCGATCAGTCGCGCCCCGGCGGGGACCGACCATGCCTGTCCCTCGCCCGGTCCGGACTCCGGGCCGGCATCGATCCAGTCGACGTCGCTCATCGGCTCACATCATGCCGGTCTGCAGGCGCGCCGCCTCCGACATCATGGTCGGGTTCCATGGCGGGTCGAAGACCAGCTCGACGTCGGTGCGGACGATCGTTGGAATGACCTGGACTTTTTCGCGCACGTCCGCGACGAGCACTTCGCCCATGCCGCAACCGGGTGCGGTCAGGGTCATCTTGATCCCCACGGTGCGGCCCTGCGCGCCGGTTTGCAGCGTGCACTCGTAGATCAGGCCGAGATCGACCACGTTGACGGGTATCTCGGGATCGTAGCAGGTGCGCAGCTGCTGCCAGATCACGTTCTTGATGTCATCCTCGGATGCCTCGGGCGGCAATTCGGGCGGCTTCGCGGCGCTCATGCCGATCGCGTCGGCGTCGGCGCCGGCGATGCGGAACAGGTTGCCATCGATGTAGACGGTGAAACTGCCGCCGAGCGCCTGCGTGATGTAGCCGACCGAGGCGATCTTCAGATTGACCTCGACGCCGGCTGGAATCGCGATTGCCTTGACGTCTCGCTGCACGACGATCGGCTCGTTTTCGTGGGTTCGCATCGATCGCCTCGGTTCACTCGGTGGAGACTGCCGGCACAGAGCGCGGCTCCGGCGAATTCAACGCCGAGGCGAGCGTGTGCCAGCACAGGCTCGCACACTTGACGCGAGCGGGGAATTCACGCACGCCGGAAAGCGCGCACAACTTGCCGAGACTCTCGTCCGCCGGCGCCGCATCCTCGGTGAGGAGTGCGTGCACACGCTCGAACAGCGCGAGCGCTTCGGCGCGCGTCTTGCCCTTGATCGCCTCGGTCATCAACGAGGCGGACGCCGTGGAGATCGCGCATCCCTGACCCTCGAAGCGAACATCCTCGACGCGTTCGTCGACGACCCGCAGGTGCAGATTGAGGCGGTCGCCGCAGAGGGGATTGAAGCCCTCGGCGTCCGCCGAAGCGGACGGCAGCGGCCCGAAATTGCGCGGATTACGGTTATGATCGAGGATCACGTCCCGATAGAGGTCTTTCAGGTCCATCAGTCCGCTCCACGTCCGAACAGGTGCAGCGCGCGCTTTAGCGAGGCGCCGAGACGATCGATCTCCGCAAAGGTGTTGTAGATGGCGAACGAGGCGCGCGTCGTCGCCGGTACGGAGAAGAAATCCATGACCGGCATCGCGCAGTGATGACCGGTGCGCACCGCGATCCCATCCTGGTCCAGTATCGTGCCGAGATCGTGCGGGTGAACGCCATCGAGCACCCAGGAGACGAGACCGGCCTTCTCACGCGCCGTGCCGATCACGCGCAACCCCGGGATCGTGCCGAGCGTCGCGTGGGCGTAGGCAAGCAGCGCCTCCTCGTGAGCCTGTGCCGCCGGGCGGTCGATCGACTCGAGGAAGCCGATGGCGGCGCCGAGACCGACCACCCCGGCGATGTTCGGTGTGCCGGCCTCGAACTTGTAGGGCAGGGCGTTGTAGGTCGTTCCCTCGAAGCTGACCGTCAGGATCATGTCGCCGCCGCCCTGCCACGGAGGCATGCGTTCGAGCACCTCCTCGCGGCCGTAGAGGACGCCGACGCCGGTCGGCGCGTACATCTTGTGGCCGGAAAAAACGTAGAAGTCGCAGCCGAGCGCGCGTACGTCGACCTGCATGTGGGCAACCGCCTGGGCGCCGTCGATCAGGGTCGCGATGCCGCGGCTCTTCGCGCTTTGCACGAGCTGCGCCACGGGCAGCACCGTGCCGAGCGCATTGGAAACATGCGCGCACGCGAGCAGCCGGGTGCGCGGCCCCATCAGCGCCTCGATCGCCGCTACGCTGACTTCGCCGCGGGAGTCGATCGGCGCGACGACCAGCTTCGCACCGGTCTGGGCGCACACCATCTGCCAGGGCACGATGTTGGCGTGATGCTCCAAATGCGTGATCAATATCTCGTCGCCCGCGCGTAGGAGCGGCCGCGCGTAGCTCTGGGCGACGAGGTTCACCGCCTCGGTCGTACCATGCAACAGGATGATCTCGCTGCGGGCCCGGGCATTGATGAAGCGCATCACCCGGTCGCGCGCCGCCTCGTAGAGGGCGGTCGCCTCCTGGCTGAGCGTGTGCACGCCCCGGTGTATGTTCGAGTGGTGCCGGCGGACGTAGTCATCGACCGCGTCGATGACCGGGTTCGGACTCTGCGAGGAAGCACCGTTGTCCAGATAGGCCAGAGGATGTCCGTGCACGCTGCGCGATAGCACCGGGAATTCGCGCCGGATCGTCTCGACATCGAAGGTTCGCAATGGCGTGTCGTTCTTCATCTGCGCGGACTCGATCATCGGAAGGACCTCAGCAAATCGGCGTCCGGCAGTTCCTCGACCAGCGCGTCCTCGATCGCGCGACGCGTCGGCATCGAGGCGATCCCTGTGAGCACGTCGTCGAGGAAGGCGTAGATCAGCAGGCTTTGCGCCGCCGATCGTTCGATTCCCCGGGAAAGCAGGTAGAACAGCATGTCCGGGTCGAGCCGGCCGGTGGTTGCGCCGTGTGCGCATTTCACGTCGTCTTCATGGATCTGCAGCTGCGGCCGGGTGTCCAGTTCGGCGTTCGGCGAGAGCAGCAGGCCGCGCGAGGATTGTTGCGACTGCGCGCCGGCCGCGCCGCGTTCGACGATCACCTTGCTGTTGAACACCACCCGGCTCGAGCCGGCGCCGATCGCCCGTGCCGTCTGGTTGCTGGTGGTGTGGGGCGCCGCATGCACGATCGTGTTGACGCAATCGATCTGCCGCGCACCGCGGCCGGCGAGCAGGGCATAGCTGTCGTGCTGCGCGCCGATTCCGCCGAGGTGCGCCCGCAGATCGGTCCGCACGAGCGCACCGCCGAGCACCACGGTGAACTGCCGGCAGCGGCTGTCGGCGCCGTGGCGGACGTCGACCGAGTCGAATTGCGTGGTGCGCTCGTCCCCCGAGAACACCCGGTAATGTTCGATCGAGGCGCCGGGCGCGAGGTCGATCTCGGTCGCGCGGTTGGCGAGCAAGGTGCCGCCGCCCGCACCGAGGTGATGTTCGATGATCGTCGCGGCGGCGCCGGGGCCGGTCTCGACGATCAGGCGGGAGTGAACCGCATGACTTCCGTCAGGGCAATTCGCGGCATGCACGACCAGTATCGGTCCGGCGACGCGGCCGGTGATCCGCAGGTGCAAGCCATCGACGAACAGCGCGCGATTGAGCAGCGTCCAGCGACCTTCTTCGGATTCCGCGGCCGCCGTGTGGCGTTCTGCAATGACCTTCGGTTCGCTCTCGGCGACCGCCCGCAGGCTGCGCACCGCGACGTGCGCGAGCCCGGAGTCGGCGCCGGCGCCGAGCTGCGGGTAGCCGTTGAGGATCCGGATCGCGCTCATTCCGGCGCCGGCGATCCATGACTCCCCCGGTGCCGCCGTTACCGCGCCGTTCGCGATCCGCGGGGCGTCGATGAAGCTCATGGCCGCCATCGCCCGCAGGTTCGTGTAGCGCCAGCTTTCGTCGCGCGGCGTCGGCAGTCCGAGGGCGAGAAAGCGCTGCATGGCGTCGCCGCGCATGGCCGCCAGGCCGTCCGCGGGGCGTGCGCGCCAACTCGCCTCGAAGGACCTGAGCGCCGCCGAGGTGGCGGCCTTGTTGGCAGGCTCGTTCATGCGACGCGGTCGCCGCGCACCCAGTCGTAACCCCGATCCTCCAGTTCCAGCGCGAGGGACTTGTCGCCGGACTTCTGGATGCGGCCGCCGGCAAAGACGTGGACGCGATCGGGCTCGATGTAGTCGAGCAGCCGTTGGTAGTGGGTGATCAAAATGATGGCGTGTTCGCCGCCGCGCAGACTGTTGACACCGGCGGCCACCACCTTGAGCGCGTCGATGTCGAGCCCGGAATCGGTCTCGTCGAGCACCGCGAGCTTCGGCTCGAGGATGAGCATCTGCAGGATCTCATTGCGTTTCTTCTCGCCGCCGGAAAATCCCTCGTTCACGCCGCGGCTGAGGAAGGACTCGTCCATCTGCATGAATTTCATCTTCGCCTTGATCAAGGCGAGGAACTCGTAGGCGTCCACCTCCGGCAGGTTCGCCGCCTTGCGCTTGGCGTTGAGCGCGGCTTTCAGCAGGTAGGCGTTGTTGACGCCCGGAATCTCGACCGGGTACTGGAATCCGAGGAAGAAACCCGCGCGCGCGCGTTCCTCCGGGCGCAGCGCGAGCATGTCCACGCCGTCGAAACTCACACTGCCGGCGGTGACCTCATAGTCCTCCCGGCCGGCGAGCACCTGGGCGAGCGTGCTCTTGCCGGAGCCGTTCGGCCCCATGATCGCGTGCACCTCGCCGGCGCGAATTTCAAGGTCGACGCCCTTGAGGATGTCCTTGCCGGCGACGGTCGCGCAAAGGTTGGAAATAGTCAGCACTTGCTTCCCCGTGTTCAGGTTCATCCGACGGCGCCTTCCAGGCTCACGCTCAGCAGGTTCTGCGCCTCGACCGCGAATTCCATCGGCAGCTCCTTGAACACCGACTTGCAGAATCCGCTGACGATCATGTTTACCGCATCCTCGGCCGAGACGCCCCGCTGCAGACAGTAAAACAACTGGTCCTCGCCGATCTTCGAGGTGCTCGCCTCGTGCTCGACGACCGCTCCGGGGTTCCTCACCTCCACGTACGGGAAGGTGTGTGCCGAGCAGAGCTTGCCCATCAACAGCGAATCGCACTGGGTGAAATTGCGGGCGCCGGACGCGCTCGGCAGGATCTTGACCTGACCCCGGTAGGTGTTGGAGGCGTGTCCGGCCGAAATTCCCTTCGCGACGATCGTGCTCTTGGTGTTGCGGCCGATATGGATCATTTTCGTGCCGGTGTCGGCCTGTTGATGATTGTTGGCGACCGCGACCGAATAGAACTCGCCGACGGAATTCTCACCCTTCAACACGCAACTTGGGTATTTCCAGGTGATCGCCGAGCCGGTTTCGACCTGCGTCCAGGATATCTTCGAGTTTCGGCCGCGGCATTCGCCGCGCTTGGTGACGAAATTGAATATGCCGCCGACGCCGTTTTCGTCGCCCGGATACCAGTTCTGCACCGTCGAATACTTGATCTTCGCATCGTCGAGCGCCACCAGTTCGACCACCGCCGCATGCAGCTGGTTCTCGTCGCGCATCGGCGCAGTGCAACCCTCCAGATAGCTCACCGAGGCCCCCTCGGCCGCGATGATCAGGGTGCGTTCGAACTGCCCGGTCTTGGCGGCGTTGATCCGAAAGTAGGTCGACAGTTCCATCGGACAGCGCACACCGGCGGGGACGTAGACGAATGAACCGTCCGAGAACACGGCGGAATTCAGTGCGGCGAAGAAATTGTCGCCCGCCGGAACGACCGTGCCGAGATACCGTTCTATCAACTCCGGGTGATTGCGGACGGCCTCGGAAAAGGAGCAGAAGATCACGCCGGCCTTGGCCAGCTTCTCCTTGAACGTCGTTGCAACCGAGACGCTGTCGAAGACCGCATCGACCGCCACCCCGGCGAGTCTCGCGCGCTCGTGCAGCGGAATCCCGAGCTTCTCATAGGTGGCAAGCAGCTTCGGATCGACTTCCTCGAGGCTCTTGGGCGCATCGGCCGGTGCCCGCGGCGCGGAGTAATAGGAAATGTCCTGGTAGTCGATCGGCGTATAGCGCACCGTCGCCCAGGCCGGCTCGCGCATCGTCAGCCAGTGGCGGAATGCCTTCAGGCGCCAGTCGAGCAGGAACTGCGGCTCCTGCTTGATGCGTGAAATGGCCGTCACGACGCCTTCGTCCAGGCCCGGCGGCAAACTGTCGGACTCAATGTCCGTGACGAAACCGTGCCGGTATTTCTGGCTCAGCAGGGCCTCGACGTCTTGGCTTTTGCTTGACACGATGTTGCTCGGGAATTTTTAGATTCGTTGCACCGGCACCGGCACCGGCACCGGCACCGGCGCGATCCCCGCGCGGATCTGCGCCGACAGCGCGGAGGTACGCGGGAGCGCCGGATCGTGGCCGGCCAGCTGTTCAAGGGTGACGTTCTCGAGGGCCCGGCGGATCGCCACGTTGACCCGCTGCCAGGCGCCGCCGACGCGGCAGAGCTTTTCGATGCCGCACTGGCTGGTCGTGGTGCTGCACTCCGTGAGCGCGATCGGGCCCTCGAAGACGTCGAGGATCTGCGCCGCGCTGATCAATTCCGGCCGCCGCGCGAGCCGGTAGCCGCCGTGCGTGCCGCGCGAGGAAATGACCATGCCGGCTCTCTGCAATTCCTTCAACACCTTGCTGACCGTCGGCAGGTTCAGGTGCGTGCGCTCGGCAAGATCCGCGGCCGCCGAGTGTCGCAGCGGCTCCTCGGCGAGCGTGGCGAGCACGACCGTCGCGTAATCCGTCAATTTTCCCATTCGTAACACGCTGCTGTCCTCTGCCGGCAATGTAGGACAAGTTTAGTCCTATTTCGAAGGATTGCCAATCCAGGCGCGCCGGCGGCGCTATTTTGCTATCCTGCAAAGTCCCGGAGCGATACCCGCGCCGGGGCGTGCATCCGCGACGCGGTGCGTGCGGATTGAACGGATGCGGCCCTGGCGGGTCATAACGAATCGTCGACAACGCGGGCGCGTGGACACGCGATCAAACCATTGAACGAATATCCCCACATCATAGAAGTGCACGATGTTCGCTACAGCGTGGGCGGACGGCCGATCTTCGACGGACTGAACATGAATTTCACGCGCGGACGCGTGACGGCCGTCATGGGGCCGAGCGGCACCGGCAAGACCACGCTGTTGCGACTGATCACCGGACAGGTCGAGGCCGATGCGGGGTCGATCGAGGTGGCCGGCACCCGTCTGTCCGGTCTGTCGCGTACGCAGTTGTTCGATCTGCGCCAGCGCATGGGCATGCTGTTCCAGAACGGCGCCTTGCTGACCGACCTCAGCGTGTTCGAAAACGTCGCCTTCCCGCTGCGCGAGCACACCCGTCTGCCGGAGCGTCTGATCCGGCAGATGGTGCTGACCAAGCTGCAGGCGGTCGGTCTGCGCGGCGCGGCCGGGTTGATGCCAGGGGAACTTTCGGGCGGCATGAGCCGCCGGGTTGCGCTCGCGCGGGCGATCGTGATGGACCCGCAGATCCTCATCTACGATGAACCGTTCGTCGGTCTGGACCCGATATCGATGGGAGTCATATTGCGTTTGATCCGCCATTTGAACGATGCGCTCGGACTGACGAGCATCGTGGTGTCGCACGATGTGCGCGAGATCTCGTCGGTGGCCGACACCGTCTTCCTGTTGTCGGGTGGCAAGGTGGTCGCCGAGGGGACGCCGCAGGAGCTGCAGTCCGTCCCGTCGGAGGTCGTCAAGCAATTCGTCGGCGGGCTCGCCGACGGTCCGGTGCCGTTCCACTATCCTGCACCGGACTTTTTCGATGATCTGCTCGCTCGTGATGGAGGCCGGCCCGCGTGCTCACCGCACTTGCGAGCAGCCTCGGCGAATCGATCGAGCGGGTGGGCGACATGTGCCGATTCCTGGTGCGGATCGTCGTGCAGCTCCCGCGCTCCCTGACGCGTCCTCAACTGATCGTCGACCAGATCTACAACACCGGCGCGTTGTCGCTCGTGATCATCATGTTGTCCGGGTTGTTCGTCGGCATGGTGCTCGGGCTGCAGGGCTTCGAGCTGCTGCGGCGTTTCGGCTCCGAGGAGGCGCTCGGCACGGCCGCGGCGATCGGCCTCGTCAAGGAACTCGGGCCGGTCGTCACCGCACTGTTGTTCGCCGGCCGCGCGGGCACGGCGCTAGCCTCGGAGATCGGCTTGATGCGCGCGACCGATCAGCTCTCCGCGATGGAGATGATGGCCGTCGATCCGGTGAGGCGCGTCGTCGCACCGCGGTTTCTCGGTGGCGTCATCACGATGCCGCTGTTGGCGGCCATCTTCAGTTTGATCGGCATCTACGGCGCACAACTCGTGGGTGTGCAGATGATGCACGTCGACAGCGGCAGTTTCTGGTCGCAGATGCAAGCCTCCGTGGATCTGCGCGATGTCAACGAGGGCATCGTCAAGAGCGGCGTGTTCGGGGTGGCTTGCAGCCTGATAGCGGTCTACGAGGGCTATCATTCCGAGCCCACGGCTGAGGGCGTCGGTGCGGCCACGACGCGAACCGTGGTGACCTCTGCCGTGGTCGTGCTCTTCCTCGACTATCTGATCACGGCGTTTTTTCTGAAATGAGGGAGCAAGGTATGCGCAAGTCGCGCGCGATGAATCTCGGCACCGGTCTGTTCCTACTGCTCGGGTTCGCAGCGCTGTTTTTCCTCACCACGCAGACGACCAGCCATGGCTTGTCGTTCCGCTCGGTGCCGCATTACGAGGTTACCGCCAAGTTCGAGAACATCGGTGACCTTAAAGTCGGCGCACCGGTGTCCATGGCGGGGGTCCAGATCGGCCGCGTCGTGAACATCAGATTCGATCCGCGCGACTTCAAGGCCGTCGTCACCCTGCGGATCGACGACACCTACAACCAGATTCCGACCGACAGCGATGCGAGCATCTACACGCAGGGTTTGCTCGGCGGGCAGTACATCGGCTTGAGCCCCGGCGGCTCGGAGACGTTCCTGAAGAACCACGATCAGATCGACTTTACCCAGTCGGCGCTCGTTCTGGAGAATCTGATCGGTCAATTTCTCGCCAATTTCAACAAGCATTCCAGCTCGTCCACCTCGGGCGCGGCAACCGGAGGGCAACCGAAGTGAAATCGAAGTCAATCGTCGCCAATTCACTGCTGGTGGGGGCGCTCGCCGCCGGCAGCCTCGCCGGATCGCTCGTCTTTGCGGCGGCGTCGACGCCGGTCGGTGCCGCCGCGCAAGCGCAGATGGGGCCGCAACAGGTGGTCGAGAATTCGGCCAAGCGCATGCTCGACGAGCTCGACGCGCACCGGGCGATGTACCGCAAGGATCCGGCGAAGCTCGATGCTCTCGTCGCCAATGTGTTGTTGCCGAACTTCGACAGCGAATATGCGGCGAGACTGGTGCTCGGACCGGCATGGCGCACCGCGACCCCGGATCAGCGCAAGCGCTTCGTCAGCGCCTTCTACCATTCCCTGCTGCACAGCTACGGTGCAGCGCTGGTCGACTTCACCGCCAACCGCTTCCACATTCTTCCGTATCGTGGTGACCCGGGCGCGACTCAGGCGACGGTGCGGACATTCGTGATGCGCTCGAACGGCACGCGGGTGCCGGTCGACTTCACGTTGCACAAGACGCCGGGCGGATGGAAGGCGTGGGACGTGGTGATCGAGGGGATTTCCTACGTCAAGAGCTTCAGGACCGATTTTGCCTCGGAGATCCAGCAGCGGGGCCTCGAAGAGGTGATTACCCGCCTGGAGAAGCAGAACGGCGCGCCATCGAAGTCAGCGGCCGTCAAGAAGGCGCGGAGCGCCGGATGAAGCGCGGATCAGCGCCAGCCGCGGCGAGCCTCGAGTCGGTTGACGCAGGCCGGACGCTCGTCAAGGGCCCGCTGAACTTCGCGACCGTCGGGCCTTTGCTCGCGGCCGGCAGCGCGGCGATCGCCGCCGACAAGGCGCGCGAGATCGATCTGGCCGGTGTCCCCGCGGGCGACAGCGCCGGACTCGCCCTCATGCTCGAGTGGCTGAGCGTCGCCCGCGCCGCCGGCCGGCCCCTGCATTTTTTGAATATACCGGCCCAATTCCTGCAGCTCGCCCGGCTCACCGGGCTCGAGCCTCTGCTCACCGCCGCCTGAGCGCGGCGCGCTCAGGGAGAGCCGCCGCTCTTGACCTGCGAGATCATGTAGGCGCGGTGCTCCAAATAGGCGTTGCGGACGAACGCATAGGGGTCGAAGGCGTTCTTCACCGTCGCATCGAGCGGCAGCAGGCTCGCCCGCAATCGCACCAGGTTCACTCCCGTCAAGGCGTAGGTCACGTTGGTGTCCGGGATGTAGGTCGTCGGGTTCGTGTACGCGTCGACCACGCGGCCCGGCGCGTCGCGCATGTCCGACGGACCGAGCAGAGGCAGTTCGAGGAAGGGTCCCGAATGCAGGCCCCAGACGCCGAGCGTTTCGCCGAAATCCGCGTCGTTGCGGTCCATGCCGATTTGCGTCGCCGGATCCAGCAGGCCGCCAAGGCCGACGGTCGAGTCGAGCAGGAAGCGGCCGAGGTCGTTCGCGGCCGAGCGAAACTGGCCCTGCAGCGCATCGTTGATCATCACCGTCGGCGTCTCGAGGTTGGCGAAGAAATTGCTGACTCCCCTGCGCAGCGGGTGTGGCACCACCCGCACGTAGGTGCGCGCCACCGGTTTGGCGACGTGCCGGTCGAGGACGTCATTGAAGTGGTAGACGCCCCGGTTCCAGCGCTCGAAAGGGTCGTGTGGCGAGCGCGGTTCGTTCGCGGGCAAGGTGGCGCAGGCGCTGAGACACGTCGCTGCGATGAGGCTGAGGACGGCGAGCGCCGAGCGTTTTTTCGTCATCTTGGGTTTCCTTCGGATCAATTGCCATCGCCGTCGTGGGATTTTTTCGCCTTGTCGTATCTTGCGATCGCCTTGCGCACCTGCTCGAGGCGGGCACTGAAGCGTGCGCGCTGCACCGGGTTCAGGTTGGGCAAGGCGAGAGCCAGTTGCAGCTCCGCCGATGAGCGGCGCAGTTCGCCGTTCATGATATAAAATTCAGAGGTGTAATAGTCCGAGTCGCCGATGTCGCCCGCGTCGTGGGCGGCCTTGGCGATCATCTGCGTCTGGGCGGGGGTCGGCTCGACGACGTTGAACAGATTCAGAAGGATGCGGTGCGCACGCTTGTTAAGACCTTCCCGCATGTAGGTCTGCGCGAGGCGTATCGTGATCGGTTCGTTGTCGGGGAACAGCCGGTGAGCGAGTTCGAGGATCGTCTGAGAATGCTTGAGCCGGCCGTCGGCGAGATAGGCCTGGCCGAGCGCCCCGTACAATTGTGTGACCTGCGGATGCTTCGCGAGCAGTGATTTCAGCTGGCCTATCGCCGGCGCGGGATTCTTGGCATAGGTCTCCGCGACGGCCAGCCCGTAGCGGTCGGCAAGATCGCGTCCGCCGCCGTTGCGTCGCAGGTTCTCATAGTAAGTCACCGCCGCAGTCGGATCCCCGACCAGCGAACGCAGCCGCTCGCGCATCAATCCGTAGCTGATCGAGTCGACATGGTGGATCCGGCCGATCTGCGCGGCACGATTGCGCGCCTCGGCGATCCGGTCAGCGGTCACCGGGTGATCCATCAGGAAGCCATAGGCGTCCATGATGGCCGGATTGCCCGAGTTGTTCTCGAGTTTCTGGAAGAAATCCGCCATGGCGAGCGGATCGAAGCCCGCGCTTGCCATGGTGTAGATGCCGATGCGATCCGCCTCGGCCTCCTGGGAGCGTGAGTAGTTGAGCTGATGCTGCATCGCCAAGCCCTGGGTCGCGGCGACAGCGCCTTCCATGGCGCTCGGCGAACCGCCGCCGGCGGTTGCACCGAGCAGCACCCCGGCAAGCATCGCGGCGGTCGAGATCAGGCTGGCGTGCGATTGGTTGACGATCCGGCGGGCAATGTGGTTCTGCGTGACGTGGGCGGTTTCGTGCGCGAGCACGGCGGCGAGTTCGCTTTCGTTGCGGGTCGCGAGGAACAGCCCGCTGTTGACGAAGATGAATCCGCCAGGTACCGCAAAGGAGTTGATCGACGGATCCCTGATCACGAAATACGAGAACTTATGCCGGCCTTCCTGGGCATAGCTCGACAGCTCGTGCCCGATTTCCTGGATGTAAGCGCTCACCTCCGGGTCGCCGATGATCATGCCTTTCTGGCGCATCCGGCGCGTGAACATCAGTCCGTACTGATATTCCTGATCCAGGCTGATCGCGGCGTCGGCGGCGCTGCCGAGGTTCGGCAGCTGTCCTTCGGTGCCCACGGCGCGCGGAGCGGCCGTGACCGCATCGGCGTCGGCCCCTGTGGCGCAGGCGAGGCTGAGCGCGAAACCCAGCCAGGTGGCGGCGCACAACGCGAGCAGGGGATGCGTGCGTGACGAGCTGTTAGGCATGGATACGCATTTGGAGTGCCGATCCGAGCGATAAGTTCGGCGTGGCCGCCAAGGAATTTACAGGGTTTCCGAGGCGTAGTCGGCGAGCCGCGAGCGCTCGCCGCGCACCAGGGTGATGTGCCCGCCGTGCGCCCATCCGTGGAATCGGTTGACGACGTAGGTCAAGCCGGAGGTCGTTTCGGTCAAATAGGGTGTGTCGATCTGGGCGATGTTGCCGAGGCACACCATCTTGGTGCCCGGTCCGGCGCGGGTGACCAGCGCCTTCATTTGTTTCGGTGTCAGATTCTGAGCCTCGTCGACGATGATGAACCGGTTCAAGAAGGTGCGGCCCCGCATGAAGTTCAAGGAACGGATCTTGATCCGGTTGCGCAGCAGGTCGTTCGTCGCTGCGCGTCCCCAACTGCCGCCCGCGTGACTCTGCGTCAGGACTTCCAGGTTGTCCATCAACGCACCCATCCATGGTTCCATTTTTTCCTCTTCCGTGCCCGGCAGGAAACCGATGTCCTCGCCGAGCGGAATCGTCACCCGAGTCATGATGATCTCGCTGAAGCGGTTCTGATCGAGCGTCTGCGCGAGTCCGGCGGCCAGCGTCAGCAGCGTTTTGCCGGTACCCGCAGGGCCGAGGATCGTCACGAAATCGATCTGCGGGTCCATCAGCAGATTCAAGGCGAAATTCTGTTCGCGGTTGCGTGCGGCGACACCCCAGACGCTGTTACGTTCGGTGCGGTAGTCGACCGTCAATTCCAGGATCGCGGCCCCGCCCTCCAATTTGCGCACGATCGCCTCGAGTCCGTTACCTTCGTCGTGGACGAATTGGTTCGGCTGCCATTCCTCGATCGCCGGACCGCGCAGCCGGTAATACGTCCGGCTTTGATGTTGCCAGGATTCCATGCCCTTGCCGTGCCGCTCCCAGAAGTTCGCGGGCAGCTTCTGCACGCCGCTCGACAACAGGTCGGCGTCTTCGATGGTCTTGTCGCTCGAATAGTCTTCGGCGTGGACGCCGACGATCGCGGCCTTGATGCGCAGATTGATGTCTTTGGAAACCAGCGTGACGCGTGCGTCGCGGAATTTTTGTTGCAACGCGAGAGTGTTCGCCAGAATGGCATTATCCGCGCCATGGCCCGGCAGGCTGTCGGGCAGAGCCGACTCGAGCAACGCGGTCTGGAAGAACAGCCGTCCGGCCGGAGGCCTCCTGCCGCGGTCAAGCGGTGTCTCGGTTGCGAGCGGCAGTCCGCGGTCGATTTGTGTTTTGGTGGCGCCCTGCATCAATTCGTCGAGGAACCGACTGACCTGGCGCACATTTCGCGCCGATTCGGACAAGCCCTTCTTACCGGCGTCGAGTTCCTCGAGCACTGTCATCGGAATGTAGAGGTCATGCTCGTCGAAGCGGAAGATCGCCGTGGGATCGTGCATCAGCACGTTGGTGTCGAGCACGAAAATCCGCCGGTCGCCGGTCCGCTTGCGGGTCGGCGCGCCGACCCGGCGTGCCGGCCGCTGTCGCAAACTCACGATTTTGTCACCGGCTCAGCTCTTGACGGGTTCGAAAATGGCATCGAGGTTCTGGTGATCGCAAAAATCAAGGAACTCCTCGCGCAGCACGCCGATGTGCAACCTGCTCGGTACGTTCACGATCATTTGGATCGAGAACATCGGTGCGCCCGTGTGGGCCGCCGCATAGGCTCGGGTCGACAGTTCCGCGATGTCCACCCCGCGCTGGGAAAAGAAGCCTGACATCGACGCGACAATGCCGCTCTGATCGAGACAAACGACGTCGATCGAGTAGGGCAACATGTCGTTGCGCGCCGCCCGGGCTTCCGTGCGACGCAGCTGGATGCTGATGCCGGTTGCGTCGCCGAGTTTCTTGAATTCACCTTCGAGTTTGGCCAGCGTGTGCCAGTTTCCTGTCACGAGCAGCAGCATCGCGAATTCATTGCCGAGCGAAGTCATCCGGCTCTCGCTGATGCTGCCGCCGCAATCGGCCACCGCCTTGGTCAGTTCATGCACCATGCCGATGCGGTCCGGTCCGACAGCCGAAATCACGATGTGTTGTTTCATTGGGGTGAATTCTACTAAGGATCGCACCGACTGGCGATGTGCAGCGTGACAGCGCGCTTGCCACCGGGGGTGTTGCCACTTATGGTAGCGGGTTTGAAGGCGGTGGAACCCGCCAGCGGAGATCGGCGATGTTTTCCGGAAGCTTGGTCGCAATGGTCACGCCGATGACGGCCGACGGCGCTATCGACCTGACGGCATGGGATCGATTGCTCGATTTCCACCTTGCCGAAGGCTCCGACGGTATCGTCGTCGCTGGAACGACCGGCGAGTCGCCGGCGCTGACGACGGAGGAAATCGGCGAGTTGACCCGGCGTGCGGTGGCCCGGTGTGCGGGCAGGATGGCCGTGATCGTCGGCACCGGCACCAATTCGACGGCCGAGACCATCGCGCGTACGCGTGATTTTTCCCGGCTCGGGGTCGACGGCGTCATGATCGTCACGCCTTATTACAACAAACCGCCGCAGGAGGGCTTGTACCGTCACTTTTCGGCCGCAGCCGAGGCCTCAGCGGTGCCGGTGATCCTCTACAACGTGCCGGGGCGCACCTCGGTCGATCTGCTGCCGGCGACGGTCGGCCGGCTTGCCCGCCACCCGCGCATCGTCGCTCTGAAGGACGCGACCGCGAAGCGCGAGCGTTGCGCCGAATTGCTCGCAGCGTGTCCGCCGGCATTCTCCCTGCTGTCCGGTGACGATGCGAGCGCGATCGAGTGGCTCGGGTTGGGCTCGAAGGGCGTGATATCGGTGACCGCGAATGTCGCGCCCGGACCCATGCACGCCGCCTGCGCCGCGGCATTGCGGGGGGACATGGCTGCGGCGCGTGCGATCGACGCCGCGCTCGGCGGCTTGCACCGGGATTTGTTCCTCGAGGCGAATCCGATACCGGTCAAATGGGCGGTCGCGAGGATGGGTTTGATGGGTCCGAGCTTGCGCCTGCCGCTCGTACCCCTGTCCGCAGTGCATGAAGAGGCCGTGCTGCAGGCGATGAGCCAGGCCGGTGTGTCAATAAAGGATCTAGCCGCATGACGATTCGCCGAATGTTCCTATTCCTGCCCCTCGTGGCGCTGACCGCCGGTTGCCACACGCTGCAGCAGAGTTGTCATGGCATCGCGGACTACCAGGCGGCGCAGGAGGCGGCGCCCATACGCGTCCCTTCCGGGATGGATTCTCCGGATGTCAAGAACGTCTTGAAGATTCCACCGCCGACGGTTGCGCCACCGCCGCCGAAAGGCAAGGACGGCTGCATCGACGGTCCGCCGCAATACCGCCGGCGGCGGCAGGTCTCAGGCGGCGGCTAGGACGCGGATTTGCTCGCCCGAGGCTCCTCCGGTACGCTTGCGGCCCCCGCGAGTGGCGCGCGGAGAGGTGGCCGAGTGGTCGAAGGCGCTCGCCTGGAAAGTGAGTAACACCCCAAAAGGTGTTCGAGGGTTCGAATCCCTCCCTCTCCGCCAATTCGTGCGATGAGTCCATGGTGGCTCGCGTTTGCATCTTCGCGACGACCGGCCGCGAAACCCGTCAGGCCCGGAAGGGAGCAGCGGTAACGGCTTAGGTCGGGCGCCGAAGTCCTGCGGGCGCGGGCCGCCACCCTCGCATTGCGATGGGTCCGCGCGCGGGCGCATTCCCGGCTAAAATCCCCCCATGAGCTACGTCGTCCTGGCGCGCAAATGGCGGCCCAAGAAATTCTCCGAAATGGTCGGCCAGGAACACGTGCTGCGTGCGCTCGCCAATGCGCTCGACACCGGCCGGGTGCACCACGCATTCCTGTTTACCGGTACCCGCGGCGTCGGTAAGACCACGGTCGCCCGCATTCTCGCCAAGTCGCTGAACTGCGAGGTCGCGCTCGGCTCGAACCCTTGTGGCATCTGTGCCACGTGTCGGGAGATCGACGAGGGGCGGTTCGTCGATCTGATCGAGGTCGACGCGGCCTCGCGGACCAAGGTGGATGACACCCGCGATCTTCTCGACAATGTGCAATACGCGCCGACCCGTGGACGCTTCAAGGTGTACCTGATCGACGAAGTCCACATGCTCTCGAATCACTCCTTCAATGCCTTGTTGAAGACGCTGGAGGAACCGCCGCCGCACGTCAAATTCCTGCTGGCGACGACGGATCCACAGAAATTGCCCGTCACCGTGCTGTCGCGCTGCCTGCAGTTCAGCCTCAAGCGCCTCTCGGCCGGCTTGATCGGCGATCGGCTGCGGTTCATCGCCGCCGAGGAGAACCTGCAGTGCGATCCGATGGCGATTTCGCTGATCGCGCGGGCCGCGGACGGCAGCATGCGCGATGCGCTGAGCCTGTTGGACCAATTCATCGCGTTCGGCGGCGGCGAGTTGAGCGAACAGAATGCGCGCGCGATGCTCGGCACGATCGATCGGCGCCACATCGTGCGTTCGCTCGATGCCTTGGCGCGGGGCGACGGCGCCGGACTGCTCGCGATCGTCCAGGAGTTCGATCAGGACGCGCCCGACTACGACCGGGCGCTGGTCGAGATGGCTGCTTACCTGCAGCGTATCGCGATCGTTCAGGTCGTGCCGGACGTGGCGCGTGGGGAACCGGACTTCGTCGATGAGGACCTGCCGCGTCTTGCCGCGGGACTCAGTGCCGAGGATGCGCAGCTGTACTATCAAATTGCGCTGCTCGGCCGCCGGGATCTGAATCTCGCGCCCGACCCGCGGATCGGATTCGAGATGACGATGTTGCGGATGCTCGCCTTCCGACCGGAAGGCGAGGCTTCTCGCGCCGCGCCGGCACCGGCACCGGCACCGGCGTCGGCGCCCGCGACGGCACCGGCGGCGCGCCCCGCACCGGCACCCCCCGGGGCGGGG
>VFSW01001766.1_pt1 | contig 32992 bp, 35 predicted proteins | sample 5358111 | NCBI WGS metagenome assembly VFSW01 (sample SAMN11554181, study PRJNA540505) | mine drainage metagenome | isolation source: sediment from site ElyBrook_90M | place: USA: Ely Copper Mine, Vershire, VT | collected 2017
CGCTGATGCGCAATGCCTTTGGTGGACACGCCATCAAGGAACCCAATGAAATCACTTGAGCCCTGTACATTGGTCATTTTTGGGGCCGGTGGCAACCTCTCGCGACGCAAGCTGATCCCCGCCCTGTATCAATTGGAGCGATCTGGCCGACTGCCTGATGGCATGGTTCTGATGGGTTCCGGCCTGGAGTTCTTTGACCGTGAGACTTGGCAGGCCGAAGTCTTTGCCATGCTTCAGGCGCATGATCCGTCAGGAATAGATGACGCAACCATGGAACGTTTCAGCAACAGGCTCCACTATCATCGGATCATTTCTGGTGACCTGAGCACATACAGCGCGTTGCGCGACACATTGGAATCTACGACCGAATTTCCAGCCAATATTGTGTTTTACATGGCTGTACGACCGGCAGACTATCCTGGCATCGTGGATTTCCTTGGTAATGCAGGGCTACTCAACCAAAAAAATGGGTGGCGTCGCGTAGTGATCGAAAAGCCTTTTGGGTATGATTTATTGAGCGCTCAGGCGCTGCAGGCTGGCCTGTATCGCCATTTGCAGGAACACCAGATTTACAGGATTGACCATTACTTGGGCAAGGGCACGGTGCAGAATGTCATGGTATTTCGGTTTGCCAACCTATTGTTGGAACCCTTGTGGAATCAACACTATGTTGATCATGTGCAGATCACGCATTCTGAGACGCTGGGGATCGAAGGGCGCGCAGATTACTACGAAGGTGCGGGCGCCTTGCGCGATATGATCCAGAGTCACTTATTGCAGTTGCTGACCCTGGTAGCCATGGAGCCACCGGTGTCCTTGTCTGCCGAGCACTTACGTGACGAGAAGGTCAAAGTCTTGAAGGCTGTTCGTCCCATTACGCAAAATGCAGTGCATGCGCACGCATTTCGGGGGCAGTATGCAAACGGCATGGTCGACGGGCAGCCTGTATCCGGATACCTCGAAGAACCGGGTGTGGCACCTGACAGCACTACCGAAACTTATGCGGCACTCAAGCTATATATCGATAATTGGCGCTGGGCCGGGGTGCCGTTTTATCTTCGAACAGGAAAGCGGATGACAGAGAACAGTTCAGCCATCTGTATCCGATTCAAGAACCCGCCACAGGACCTGTTGCGCCAGTCGCGCCACGGTCTTTCACAGCCCAACTGGATCATGCTGGGCATTCAGCCCAATGACAGCCTCCGAATGGAAGTACAAGTCAAGATGCCAGGGCTGGATTTGCAAACCCGGACCATCAGTCTGGATGCCACCTACCGTCAGGGAGAGGAAGTGGATTATGATGCCTACGAAGAGTTGCTGCTGGATGTCATGCAGGGCGATCATTCGCTTTTTCTCCGCATGGATGAGGTCGAAGCAGCCTGGCGGGTAGTCGATCCAGTGATTAAGGTGTGGTCCATGGAGCGCGAGTTCATTAACGGTTATCAGGCAGGCAGTTGGGGACCGCGCGGAACCTATCGCCTTTTCTCACGCGAGGACCAGTTCTGGCGCCATTCGCTGGATCCAGACGGCGCTGAATTGAAACCCTACTAAGTGTCTTTCAAATAGTATGAAATTTCTTGCGGTGCCACTGTTACTGTTTGCCACCATTTCTTGGGCCACCACCTGCGACAGCGGAAACAGACAGTCACCGATCGACATCACTACCACAACGCGGCAAAACCTGCCGGTTTTGAAATTTGATTACCATGCCGTACCTCTGAAGATTGCCAACGATGACCACACTGCACGCGTGCGCTTCGACACAGGCAATCTGCTATACATAGGCTCCCAGCGCTACACGCTGCAGCAGATTCACTTTCATACACCCGGCAGTGACCGTATTGCAGGTGAGGCGTTTCCCATGGCTGCCCACCTGCTGCACAAAAGCCAGTCCGGGCAGTTATTGGTAGTTGAGGTGCTGTTTCGCATCGGTGCAGAGAACCCGCTGTTGGACTTCCTGTTGCCGCTCATTCCAGCGCATGCCGATGGTGATCATATGCAAGAAGGCACGACAATTGATGCCAGCCGCTTGCTGCCTCAAAGCAGGGGTTACTACCGTTATCAGGGTTCTCTGACATCTCCGCCTTGCACTGAGGGAGTTGACTGGATTGTCCTGAAGCAGCCTCTTGAACTTTCGGCTGCGCAACTAGCACGCTACCACGAATTATTTTCTGACAATGGTCGTGCGGTTCAGCCGTTAAATCGGCGTACAGTACTTGAAAGTTTTTGACGCGCAAATCCTGAAACCAACCCCTCTCGTGCGGTTGTCAATGCTTCGTCGATGCGGTGCTTGTGCGCCAGTCCCGAAATACGTCGATGTCGATGCCGTCTGGGTTGTTCAATTGGCCCGGTCCGCTACCCGGATGGTCAGTGACGCCGTATTGCCAGATAATCTGTTTGGTCTGGCGGTCGATGACGATGACCCGGTGTCGGTAGTCATCGTTCAAGATTACATCACCATTAGGCAGTTCCTGGGCTAACGAAGGATGGTTCAGCATCGCCTCGCCATCTTTGGCAAAGTAGTCCCAGGTTACCTTGCGCTTCTTCGGATCAAATATGATCACACGGCCCGGCTTGCTATAGTCGGCCACGATCACCTGGTCGTCGTGGGTCGGCATCGCATCTGACGGATAGCGCATTCCGAATGCCTGCATGGACCAAACGAGCTTGCCGTCGCGGGTCAGACGCGAGATCCAGGCACCCGTGATCTCGGTGAGCAGAATGTCACCTCCCTCCAGTTCGACCACGCCATTGGGTAGTCCCAGGAATCGGGGGGGGTCGTGGCGGCAATTGGGATCTTTGCTCCAGTTCCTGTCATTGCGGCTGGGACCACCCCACTGGGTTTTTATTTTTGCCGTCTCACGGTCCAGGAAAAGGACACGACAATTGCGGATGTCGGCAACCAGGATGGTTCCATCATCCATTACATGGGTATCATCCGGAAAATTCAAATATCCGGGGGCGCTGCCGGCTATGTCAGGAACACCATAGCTCCAAACCAGTTCGCGACGGTCGTAGTCGATCAGGTGGATGTCCTGATTATCCTCCTCGCTGATGGCCAGCAGGCGGCCATCAGGCGAGAAGTACACGTCATCGTTGTCGTGATAGATCTTCAGATTTGGTGAGCCGAACTGCCAGATAATCTGCTTGTCGGGGGCCACTTCAATGAGCCGATTATTGCGACGATCGGCAATCACGACCGGGTAGGGTAGCGGTTTCCCCCAAGAAGGTGTCGGCGCTTTCCGGCTGCCGGTCACGGGTGGAGGGATAGATTGCGTCGGATCCTCAGCAGCAGAGGCCACGAACACAGCGAGCACGGTGGCAAGCAAGCTACCCCAAAGAATGCATATCCGCGAGAAATGGTGCTTTCGGTGCTTCATAATGTAGATCATGCTCTCATCGTTTCAGCGCACTGGCTCAAATAAACCGGCTCACAAATCGGTACAAAAATACCGTGATGTCCTTGAGAATCGGAAGCCAAACAAAATTCAGCCGGACCAGCACGATTATAATCAAATTCATGTAACAGCCTTCTTTGAAGCTGACCCAGTCCTCTTCACCCAGGTTATACACTACCAGTAAATTTATGCCACCCAGTACGGCATATATAAACGCCAGAACTTGATTAAGCCAAAACCATTGCCTGTTCGCTAATGGCAAACCGGATGCAAAAATCCACTTGGCAGGATAGTCCCACCCCAGAAAGGGAGCACCCAAAAGAATGACAGTCAGTGTCCAGTACAGCACTGTAGGTTTCCAATGTATGAATACCTTGTGCATTTCCTCGGGTACTGCCTCCTGAACAAACCAGAACGCAATTCCACCCAGTATTGCAAAAGCCACGAGCATGATCCAGGCCGCTGGGTTCCCTGCTTGTCGTGGTCTCCACCACCAGGCTAAGCCTAGCGTGAACACTATGAAAGCAACCAGACCGCTAGACAAAGTCCTTTCTCCCAAACCAATAAATTGAGATCACTTGAGCCACCAGATAGTGGTTGCCAAACCGAGGATCCAGAGGATTTCCAGAGAAACAGCATTCATGATCTCAACATGAAGTGGCATTGCAGGATGCTGCGGTGCCGCGGTCAGCATAATTTGTATGGAAGGTGCCTGAAGCTGCCGCGCCAGTGATGCCTGGAAAGGGGAGGTGTGTGTGCGGTTAAACGACTTTTGCATGTGACGCAATGTTTTTTGGGGCGCCATCCTGATTTTCGTCCCGAATCTATTTTGTTCCAACGCATGCGTCCGAATGATTCCTTCTCGCAGGCACGTTGGACAGCTCTTGCCAAAAAACTGAATATGGCCACTGGCGCAATGGGACATCTGCCCCGAATTTCTGTTGGCATACTCTCCAAGCATACTGGCCCACTCATAGGCGCTGGGCCTACCGCCGGGGCCCCACCCAAAGGCTCGATCGAAAAGCGCCCTCAGGCTGTCAGGAAATGATTCATGCACACTGGCGGGCGCAGTTCGTATCCCCTTGTGCGCGACTTTTCCATAAGGGTAGAGGCCGAGTTTTATTCGAGCGGCCAATTCATCGGGATATTTGAGGCGGCTTTCAGAGATTCCCACATACGGATGTATCCCATAGTTCAACAACCGGAAAATGATGGTGGCCAAAGCAAACCAGTCCTGGGACTCCGGATCGTTCACAGCCGTTCCATGAAATTCAGGGGCAAGATATTCCTGCGTTACCTGGGGCGCATCAGAACGGAACGTATCGGAATAAATACAAAATCCATCACAGTCCAGAATCGAAACATACAATTCGGACTTATAGACTTTCAGGTTCATGGGCTTTAAATCTACCACTGCAATCTTCTTGCTGTGCAGACTGTTGATAATGGATGCCAGATTGTAGGACACTGTCATCAGTTTTCCGAAATCCACCTGAAACCCTTCCTGCTCTGCTTGCCTGCGGGTCAGCAAATAATCCAGCTCCAGCGTTCTGCTGAAGTCGATCTTTTCCATCACGAAACCCACAAAGCGACCATCTCGCATGACCTGTGCAACGGGCCACGCAAGTTGTACGATCGTATTGTAATCAGCAGGAATTTCGGGCAGGGTAGGTTTGTTTTCTACCATCCACCTGATTTTTTTTGAGTATTTGTCTAACTGCTCTTTCGTCGTGACTGAGTGATAGATTTTTGCAACGTAGTTGGGTTTATTTTCAATCGCAAAGATTTCACCAGCCCCTCCCGATTTGCCTGTGGGGATTAGTTTGGCTCTTTCAGGACGCCCGTCAGGCCATACCAGACTGGTGGTGGTTCCAAACATGCGATTAAACCGATTTCAGTGAAGTGTGAAAACACGGGTAGATGCTCTTCACCCCGGATTCAACTGATAAACGCGAGCAACAGGGTTTTGTCGTCGCTGGTGATCTCAAACGTTTTTTCGTTTTCCAACAAATTCTGCAGTGCCTGATTGCCGTTTGTTTCGGATGCGGTATTCAAAAACGTCACTACCGGATCAATAAAGGGTTTATAAAACCCCGTTCTCAATCGATCAATTGCAAACGATGAAGATCCGTCGCTCATCAAGCCGATAAAACATCCATGATTCATATTTGAGAGCAGGGTCAGCCTCAGGTGTTCCTTCCAGTCCTCATCGGTAGCGAAGTAGGTCTCGTTGACATACTCGCCATTTTCAGGATGGGAAAGGACGGCACCCCCTGCCATGTTTTGGTGAACAGCGAAGCCGTCGCCGACGTGAAAGAAGCACCCTCCTGCCCGGGAAGCGATGCAACCAACCAATGTGCAGGCATAGTCCCGGAGATCATGCTGCTGCGAAGCGGCCAAGTCCCCAAGTCGCGATCGGACCCTTTCCAGAACGGACTCAATGCAATCACGATAACCGGCAGGCGCATCACCCAGCAGATCTCCTGACGCAATGGCCTCGGACAGCAGAGCGGTCACTTGTCTCGCAAAAAATTCTGCCCCAACTTGACTTTCTCTTGCAGTGCCCGCCCCATCGCATACGACCCCAACAAATATGCCATCCCTGACCTCATAACATGAGTAGTCCTGGCATGGTATGTTTTGATCGAGGTGGTACTTTCCTGTTGCGCAAGCATAGAATACCTTCCAATTCATCGGGCTACCCTTGATGGATCAAGTGGACATCTGGGCCCAACTGTCCACAGGATTCAACTGAACGGTGCCACCGGTGGGCGCGCGCGAGACGGCCTGAATGCTTCTGCTGAGCCATACAAAAAGCTCCTTGAATTTCAGGCCATCCAAATTCAGTGCACCCTTGTTGCTAAATTGTCCCAGGGTATCCTTGTTGGCCTTTGGCCCGATTCCAATGGGCATCACATTGACCTTGTGTGTGGATTCTGCTTTTCTGCAATCCACTGCCACGGAGTGCCAGTCATCCGTGGACTCGCCATCTGACAATAACATGATGATGGGGCGTTTATAGGGGACACCAGCGCTTCTCATCTGGGATTTCTGGGACTCAATTTCATCGAGGGCACATTTCATGGCGGCACCGATGGGCGTCATGCCACCAGCCACCAGTTCCTTCGGAGAAAAATCCATCGCATCCGTCCAGTCCCCCATGATCTCCACATTGTTATCCCCGCCAAATGCGATGACCAGGATCCGTCCACACCGTGCCGTGATGGGATCGTCCTTCAGCTCGGAGGCCAGTGTTTTAAGACCATCATTCAGCAAGTTGATCTTGTTTTCCTCTGACATGCTGCCGGAGCAGTCCAGAACAAGCACCAGGGGAGCTCGCTCTTCACTGTTATCGATCAAGGCCACATAAGGGATAATATTGCTCATTTTAATTCCTCACTCTAGTTTGATTGAATACCTGCTAATTGGTGGGGAGAACCAAACTGTGGATAAGTCTACCTCAGTGGGCGAAAAAATTGTTTCGGAGTGTAAGATTATGGCCGCCAGGCACCTACCGGGTTTGTAGGGGAGTTATGGGTCAACGTGTTGATTCGTCACAAAATCCAGTCCGTTTATAACAAATCTCGGGTTTAGAACCTCTTGAGGAATTTTTAGGGGACGTTAAGCTATACTGGGAAACCAGAGGAATCCCTATGACGTTCTATCGTCGGCTTATCTGCTGCCTGGCCCTGGCCTTTGCCACGCTCCTGTCCACTGTTGCACATGCCGGCGCTCCGCTGATGAAGACCCAGGCGCCAGGCTATTACCGCATGATGCTTGGCGATTTCGAGGTGACTGCGCTATCGGATGGGACCATAGCGCTGCCCGTGGGCAAGTTGCTTGGCAATACAACCCCGGCCAGGATTGAAAGGGCACTGGCAAACGCGTATCTCAAGGATCCTGTCGAGACATCCGTCAACGGTTATCTGGTCAATACCGGTTCCAGGCTGGTATTGATTGATACAGGCGCAGGCACACTCTTCGGCCCCACGCTTGGTAACCTTATTGCCAATCTGAAGGCCTCAGGTTACCAACCGGAGCAGATTGACGAAATTTACATAACGCACATGCATCCCGACCACGTCGGCGGTCTCATGATCGGCGAAAAACCTGCTTTTCCCAATGCGACGGTGCGTGCGGATCAGCGCGAAGCAGACTTCTGGTTGAGCCAGGCCCACATGGATGCTGCATCGAAGGAGGCGAAAACTTCCTACCAGGGAGCGATGGAATCTCTCAATCCTTACGTCGCCGCAGGAAAATTCAAGCCATTTATTGGGGACACGGAACTCATTCCCGGTATTAAAGCCGTTGCCAGCCCGGGCCACACTGTGGGGCACACCACCTACATGATCGAAAGTAATGGTCAAAAGCTTGTACTGTGGGGAGATTTAATGCACGTGGCGGCGGTACAGTTTGCCGATCCATCGGTGGTGATGAAGTTCGATACCGATTCAGAAGCCGCCTCAATAGAGCGTAAGAAGGCTTTCGCTGATGCGGCCAAACAAGGTTACCGGGTCGCAGGAGCACACCTTGCATTTCCCGGGATCGGGCACTTGCGAGCCAACGCCGGCAGCTATACATGGGTGCCAGCGAATTATTCTTCGCTGCGTTGACACTACAATTGCCAGACATGGGGCGCACAGAAAGCAAACCAGGTCTCGGCGTAATGGGACTGTCGGCACTCGGAATCGTTTTTGGCGATATCGGGACGAGTCCGCTTTATACCCTCAAAACCATTCTCAACATGACAGGTGGCATGCCTGCTCCATATGTTGTCCTGGGATCACTTTCGCTGATTTTGTGGACGCTCATTATTGTTACCTCCGTGAAGTATGTGGGCTTTGCGATGAGGGTCGATAATGACGGGGAAGGAGGTGTTCTCGCCCTGATGTCCTTGTTGGCAGTCAAGAAACACCAGAGACCGACTATTGTTGCTATCGGACTATTTGGGGCAGCACTGATTTATGGCGATGGAGCAATCACTCCGGCCATCTCGGTACTTTCCGCGCTTGAAGGGTTAAATATCGCCGCACCGGCTTTGAAACCCTATGTCCTACCAGCCACAGTGGCGGTTCTTGTTGCACTCTTTGCGATACAACCTCTTGGCACAGCACAAATCGGCAGGGCATTTGGCCCGATTATGGGTGCTTGGTTTCTCGCAATTGCGATCCTCGGCATATGGGGGATTTCCAGACATCCGGCTGTCCTGGCCGCCCTGAACCCAATCTACGGCATTCGTTTTCTCTTCTCAAATGGGCTCACGAGCTTTCTCGTCTTGGGCGGTGTCTTCCTGTGCGTGACGGGCGCGGAGGCCCTCTATGCAGATATGGGGCATTTCGGCCCCCGTCCTATCAGGCTCGCTTGGTCAGCCATAGTACTGCCAAGCCTGGCGTTGAATTATGCCGGGCAATCCGCGATCGTCCTCGACGGTGCGTCAACTACCGATAATATTTTTTATCAGTTGTGCCCAGAGTCTGTCCTGATCCCATTCATTGCCTTGGCGACGATTGCAACCATTATCGCCAGCCAATCAATTATTACCGGCGCATTCTCGATGACCCGGCAGGCAATCCAGCTTGGCTGGTTACCTCGTCTGCGGATCACTCAGACCTCTGCGAAAGGTTACGGGCAAATCTATGTCGGAATCATCAATTGGTTGCTTATGATTGCTACAGTTGGCCTGGCGTTGTTCTTTGGCAAGTCTGACAACCTGGCTGCAGCCTACGGTATCGCCGTTTCGCTAACCATGTTAATGACCTCTGTATTGCTTTTCATTGCCATGCGCGAGATTTGGGGCTGGAACCTGCTCGCAAGCGGAACGGTTGCCGGCATTTTTCTTTGCATTGATACGAGTTTTTTCATTGCAAACCTCACGAAGATCGCCGATGGCGGCTACTTCCCTTTGCTTCTGGCCAGCCTGATTTATGGGGCTATGTGGATATGGCATAGCGGGTCGACAGCTGTTGTAAAAATCCTTAGCGAGCGAGTTATTCCAGCTAAGGAGTTTCTCGAGTCTGTCGTGACCCGTAAAATTCCACGGGTTCCTGGCACTGCTGTCTTTCTGACCAGGACATTGTTCGAAACACCACCAATCATGATTTGGCATGTTCTGCATAACCGTGCATTGCATGAGTCTCTTATTGCGCTCACCGTTGTGTCAGAGTCTGTTCCATGGATCGAGAATTCCGGACGCTTGTCATTGATGGAAGTTGGACCAGGTTTCTGGCGTGCGACAGCAAGATATGGATTTATGGAGAGACCGAACATTCCTGAGGTGCTTAAACACGCACTTGGACAGGGTTGCCGTATTCAAATTGACGATATAGTCTATTACGTCGGGCATGAAACCGTCCTTCACAGGGAAGATGGTAAGGGCCTGCCTCACTGGGCTGAAGCGATCTTTGCCTGGATGGAAAGAAATGCTGTACACGTCACGGACTTTTTCAGACTACCCAGCGATGGGGTGGTCGAAATTGGACGACAGATCGCTATCTAACAATGCTCACAGGGCACTCAACCACATTAAATACTTCTAACTATTAGAACGCATCTATTCCGTTGTAATATTGTGTTAGGGTTCGGTGCTTCATCAAAAAACGGTAATGGAGATGCAATTGCTTCAAAGTTTCTCAACGCCAGGAACTTACCCTCCGACAGCGGTATTTGTCGTCAGCTTGTTTATGATGGTTGTCATATTGACGCTGGATTTGCTTACCCCGCTCGATATTTATTTGCATGTGCTTTATGTTTTTCCGTTAGCGGCGATTGCGTTGAATTGCGAACGGCTGATCGCGGCTTTTATCGGGATTGCCCTGGCGCTGGTATTTCAGTTGACAGACTTTCTCTCACAGGGCCTACCTGTTTTGCCTCTTATTGTTGACATGCTTGTGTTTTTTGTGGCTGCCACGCTGGTTGTTTTCTTGGCCAGATCCGTACGCACAAATTATTTTGAAAATGTAGAACTTGCGACCACTGACTGGCTAACCGGATTGCATAATCGCCGAGGATTTGAGGCTATTGCCGACATGGAAATCGCGAGACAACAGCGCTATGGCGGCACATTTTCGTTGGCGCTTATCGATCTCGATCACTTTAAGGCTTTGAATGATTCGAGGGGGCATCACACAGGTGATGTGGCGTTGCAGAGTCTGGGCAAAATTCTACGAGAGAACACCCGGCAGTCTGATTCGATTGCACGTTTAGGCGGAGACGAGTTTGCCATTCTCATGCCTAACACTAAAACCGTGGACTGCATGTTCTATTGCCAGCAACTATTTTTTAAAATTAGGAATCGTTTGGCTGCCGACTCTTTCAATATCACCACAAGTATCGGTTGCACGACGATTGAGCAACCCCCTAAATCGGTGTCTGAGATATTGCAAAAAGTAGACAAAGCAATGTATGCCGCCAAAAAAGAGGGGAGGGATCGCGTGCACAGTTGTTGAATGACCTGCCACTTTACAAGGGAATCCAACTGGCGGACGTGTGCCTTATTCGGTCGGCACAGGATGCAAGTGCGGCGCTGAAGGTGTTGATGGCAGCTGATGTCATTGGCTTCGATACCGAATCGAAACCAACCTTTACCAAGGGCGAGGTATCAGATGGCCCGCATCTGGTCCAACTGGCTACTGATGACAAGGCGTATCTTTACCCAATCACCAATCGACAGGCGCTAGATGGTTTGCGAGCAATTCTGGAGTCGCTGCAGGTGCTGAAGGTGGGGTTTGGTCTTCGCGACGATTTAAGGCGCCTGCAAAGCAAGCTGGAGATTTGTCCCGTTCATGTTCTTGATCTGGCGATCACTCTACGCCAGGAAAAGCGTGCAGATGTGGGGGCCAAGGCCGCAGTGGCCAGGTTTTTTGGCCAGCGCCTGCAGAAATCCAAGAAGACAGCGACAACGAATTGGTCAAATCCGTTCTTGACTGAACGGCAAATGCTCTACGCTGCCAACGATGCACAGGTAGCGTTGCGAGTGTATCGGTCATGGCAACAAGTCAGCATAACAGCCCCGGTTCGAGGCTAACCTTTCAGGTGTGCAGGGGATGCATCCAGACGAACAGTACCTGACCTCGCGAATCTGCAAAGTGGGCGAGTTCGCCGAGTTCGCCGAGCATGGCGGCGATCGCCTCCTCTCCCCAGCCTTCAGACTCGAATTCTTCGGTCGCCGCCAGTTCGATGGCAACCTGGTCGAGTTGTTCCTCGTCGAGGTCAGCCAGACGGCCTGTCACCTCGTCCGGGATGCGCAGTACCAGAGCGCCTTCGACGTCGGAGACATAGACCGGTTCGTAACGAACAACCGCGTCATCGAACAGGTCGCCGGTCAGCACGATGTGCAGGGTTGCGATCTTTGCAGTGTCGAAATCGCGCAACTCAATGCCGTTCCACTCGTCGACCGGGTGCAACGATTCACCGATTGCTTCGACCTCGTCGTGTAGGGCGACGATGATGTTAGTCAGGATTCCCATGGTTATACGTCCTTATTTCTGGTGTCACGCCGGCGCCATGTGGTGGTAATTATTGGATGCCTGCGCTGCATTGGAAACTCCAATAATCATTAACGTTGTATCCTGGGCAGCAGCTATTAAAATCGTTGGGACTGCACAAGTTCAGTGAATACAAAACAGCCGATGAGTAAATGCCGCATAAATCGATATCAGCCTGGCTGGCGTGTAACGATCTGGGCCGGTTTAATTACCGGTACGTTGGTTGTGCTGATGCAAACTGTGCTCTGGCTGATTTTTACTGATGATTTCCCCGCCATCCTGTTCCGCGATACACGACTGACCGCGGCATTGGTGCTGGGCAGTTCAGTGTTATCACCGTCAGCCACATTCCTTCCCAGTGTCATGCTGACGGCCACGCTTATCCATTTCACAATTTCGATTGTTTATACCGCATTTGTGGCGGCACTTACCGCTCGACTTGATGCCAGCAAGGCACTTCTGGCAGGCCTTGGTTTTGGCATCGCACTTTACCTGCTCAATCTATACGGCTTTACGGCAATCTTTCCGTGGTTCGTACAGGCGCGAGGGTGGATTACTTTGATTACCCATGGGTTGTTCGGAGTAACGGCTGTTTTGGTATGCCGATGGCTGTATATCAGTAATGCGCGATCTGGACCAGGCGGGCATTGAGCATGTGCGCCAGTGCTTCACCCCCCTGTTGCATGACGGCGTTATGATTCCACCTGATGAATGGACGCGCAACCAGTGCCAGCAGGTTCATCCAGACTGGTGTGGTGCGTACCCACCATTCATATCGCACGACAGTCACTGCCCCATCAGCGGTGAATGACCAACGACCCTTGCCTTCGACATCACCGCTGGCGATGCCATCGATGGCAGTTAGCGGGTCAATATGGCTAACGCAAATATCAAAAGTAAGGCGATACGGCAAGCGGCCCCTCCAGGAGTATCGCCGCACGTTGCCGATACCTTGGGCATCGCCAGGCGCAAGTTCCTCGACTCTCTCCACATTACGCCACCACTTTGGCCAGATCAGGGACTGGTAAATGGCTTCGCAAACTGCTTCGATGGGCGCTTCGATGCGCCATATGGTGAGAAAACGATATTCCATCTACTCCTCAACGGGCTTCGTGTATCCTCATATCTGATTCAGGAATCACGCTAAAGCGATCTGGTTGTGCGAAGGCGTTCCGCCACCATCTCAGCCAGGCCGAGATTTTGGTGGGCGTCGTTATCAGCACGTAGTCCTTCAACAACGCCAGTTCGATCAGCGTCAGGCCGGTTCTGGCTCATTTTCCACTTACCTTCAATGCGCTTGATCGGAATTTCGAAACCAACAATTGCGCTTATTTGTGCCTCAATGAAGCTGCCTGGGGCATCGCCTACTTTCCATGGCTGAGTGCGCTTGTGTTCCTGCGAATTGGTGAGGTCCTCGAGTAATCGGCGCAACCAAGCCACATCCTCCACGATTTGTGGTTTACCCCAAGCGTGAACGGTAGCGTAGTTCCACGTGGGTACGACTTTGTGAGTCTCTTTTTTGCTTGGGTACCATGATGGGGTAATGTAACCCTGCTCACCCTGAAACACTACGAGGCACTCGGACACGCGTCCTAGCTCATGCCAGTGCGAATTCGCCCTTGCCATATGGGCGCGAAGCGTGCCGCTTGTTCCTTCCTCAGCATAGACCAAAAATGGAACCGATGAAGCCATGAGCCCGCCTGCCCCCCCGGTGATTATTATCCCCAGTGGATGCAGCCGTATCAAGCCATGCATGACTTCGATCCGGCTTTCGCGGAAGGAGGAAGGGATGTACATGGGAAGCCTCTATATTGGTATAGTCGAAATGGTTGACGCCATTATTGGGTTACAGGGGGAAAATAATCCATGAATCTGCAACAGTTTATAGGATTTAAAAGATGTCATGAGTGAAATCCCAAAAGTTGCAACAATTTTTAGACAGCGCTTGTTGCTAGTGGCTTTGTCCGTTGTGATCGTACTGTTAAGCGAAGTGGTGTTCGGCGCGGAACAGAAGGCCATCATTGCAGTGTCACAAGTCGGAGAAACCATCACTGTTGATGCGACGATGAAGGTCCAGGTTCCAATAACTACCGCCTGGGACGTCATGACCGACTTTGACCATATGACCTCGATTCTGGGAAATTTGACATCGAGCAAAGTGATTTCGCGCAACGGGGACATTTTTATCATTCGGCAGAAAGGGTCTGCAAGGTATGGTTTTCTATCTTTTCCTTTCGAGTCGGAGAGAGAGATAAGACTGGAGCCAATGAAGCGGATTCTGGCGAGAAACCTTTCCGGCACTTTGAAACGAATGGACAGTGAAGTTTATATTTCTTCCGTGGATCAAATCGTACTGATCAATTATCATGCAGAGATTGTGCCCGATTCTTTTCTAGCCCGTATCTTTGGCGCATCTTTTGTGCGGCACGAAGTCGAAGAGCAGTTGCAACGAATGGCTGATGAAATGTTGCGACGTTATGCCCTGAATATCCCGTCAGGCAACTAGCCTGCCCAGGATTGTCAAGGGGCTTGGCATAAGCAGTGAGTCAGCACCAGAAAGTTCCTGTGACCATCTGACAGGTCGGACAGCCAACTCAGCGAACCCACGATTTCTCTGGCTGCATCAGGTAACAACCCGGTTGAGTTGAGGTGGCTTTGAAGATACTGATTGCGGATGTGTGTCACGGAGAAACCAAACCACTGTGTCCAGCGTTCCAGTCCAGTGGGTTCCGGGTCAATATAGGCTACACGAAAATCAGATCCTAGTTTGGCGCGACTGGCGGCTGACTGAAGGGCGTCGCCATAACTTCCGAGGCGGTCCACCAGGCCGCGCTCTTTCGCTTGCTGCCCTGTCCACACACGGCCTTGCGCCACAGCATCAATCTTTTGCGGCGTGGTTTTGCGTGCCAAGGCGGTTTTGGCGGTGAAGTCATCATAAATATGGTTGACACTGCTTTGAATCAGCGCACCAAAACGGGGGTCGAGCGGGCGCAGCGGGTTGCGGGTATCGCTTAACCAGGTTGTAGTGACGCCCCCTGTATGAATACCGACCTTATCCATCATTTTGTCTGCAGTCGGGAACAGCGCGAATACACCGATCGAGCCGGTGATCGTAGTCGGGTCGGCGATGACTTCGTCGGAGGACAGGGAAATCCAGTACCCGCCTGAAGCAGCCAGATTGCTCATGGAAATGATGACAGGTTTGCCTGCCGCGCGAGTCAGTTCCAGTTCGCGCCGGATCAGTTCAGAAGCGTAGGCACTTCCCCCAGGTGAGTTGATTCGCAAGACAATGGCTTTGACTTGATCATCCTCCCGCGCAGTGCGGATCAGCTTGGCCGTGGAAAGTCCCCCGACAGCGCCCGCCTGGGCCTGACCATCGCGGATTTCACCTTCGGCAACAACAACCGCCACGGCATCGCCGCTTTTCCTGGACTTTTGCCGGGCCAGATAATCATCAAAAGAAATTTTCCTGAAACTTTTTCCTTCGCTGTCAGGGGCTCCTTTGGCAATCATCAACTGCTTCAGTTGATCGCGGGTTTTGAGTCCGTCCACCCAACGAATAGATAGGGCCAGCTTACCGGCATCGCCGTGTTCAGTAGCCATCAATTGCGGCAGGTCGTTGATGTTTTGATTCAGGCTTCCCGCGGGCAGCTTTCGGGCTTTTTCCACTTCAACGGTATATGCGTTCCACAAGGCTGTATAAAGCACGCGTTCCGCTTCAGTTGCAGCTGGAGAAGGGCCATTGGCTATAAACGGTTCAGCAAAGCTCTTATAGGTGCCCACCCGCATCAGATTTACGGTAATGCCCAGTTTGTCGAGCACATCGCGATAATAATTGCGGTAGTGTCCAAACCCTTCAAGCAGGACTTGCCCCATTGGATCCAGAAATACTTCATTGGCATGGGATGCCAAAAAATATTGGCGCTGATCATAACCTGAACCCCAGGCAATCACGGGTTTACCGCTGGCTTTGAAGCGTTCCAGGGCGGCCACTACTTCTCGTAGCATGGGCAGACCAGAGGAGCGCAGATCGTCGAGCAGCAATACGGCACTGGTGATTTTTGGATCGTGCGCGGCGGCTTCAAGTACCTGCAGGATGTCGCGTAGCTGGGTATCCCCTTTGTTGAAATCCTCTCCGACCCCCGTCAGCATCCAGACATCCTCGTTGGCGGCATGCTGTTCCACGAGGCTCCCCTTAAAGTCCAGCAGTAGTGCCGTTTTGTCTTCCAGACGCTTCGGAAGGTTATATAGTGCCAGTGCCAGCATTGCCAGGATGAAAAGCAGGAACAATAGGTTTGAAAAAAGCCGGCGTCCGACATCCAGTGCATGCCAGGAGGCAGAAATGAAACAGCGAGTCCAGCGAACCAGAGGAGCAGCCATAGGTTTAGGTCATTATTCCGTGCTGTTTTTGTCAGGAGTAAAGTAGACCGAAGCGATACGGGCAGTGACCAGGACAGCCAAAAGGACTGACAGCGCCAGGAGGTCTTGCCATTGCAGGCTGTGGCCGTAGATACCAATGAAAATGTCCCGGAGGATAAAGACAATGGCAACCTCCGTCAGTACCCGCATGCGAATGCGGTGAAATTGCAGGTAATCCGTAAAGGTGCGAAAGAGTTCGATGAGTATGAAGACCGACAGGATGGAAATGACCAGGGTTTGAATGGCGATTTCATGACGGAGATTGGTCAGGGCATCATAAAGCTCATAGAGCACGCCGATGAATGCCACTCCCAGCGTGATTAACATGACCAGGATGAGAAACACGACAATGATGTCGATGATCCATCCATAAAATCGCATGATTTGACCTTTTGTTCCGGTGATGTTGGAGAAGTTCATCGCAGCCACTCACAGAAATCGCCTTAAAGAAGGCACTCCTTTAGATTATTACACCTGAAGGCAGGGAGCAAGGAGAAACCGGGCCTGCACAGGTGAAACAGGCCGCTTTTACCGGGGGGAATGGATGAGCAGGGAGTTAACGGATTCCAGATCGGCCACGGTCAATATTCCTGCAGCCGCCTTGAGATTGATCCGTGCCACCACATGGGCGTAAAGCGCAACATTGTAATTTTGCTCGGCGCGAATAAAATCCGTGGCCACATTCAACAGATCGATGATGGAACGGGTGCCCACTTCAAAACCGGCGCGGGTGCCTTCCAGTGATACTTTGGCTGAGGATGCGGCCACTTCTGCGGCATGTAACTGGGCCACACTGTCCTGCAGGTTTAGGAAGGCGGTCTGTGTATTGAGCGTGACCTCATCACGCAGGCCGGCCAAGGCCTGAATGCTGGCCTGGGCCTGAGCCTGGGCCTGATCCACTGATGCGGAAATCTGGCCGCCATCGAACAGGGGCATGGAAAGATTCAGGCTGGCACCTTTCTGGTTGATATCCAGGTTAGGAAAGGGGGACCCCAGGGAATGTTGCGATACCCCCTGAAGGCTGACCACTGGCCAGCGGGCACGACGATTGAACTCCACCTGCTCCTGGGCGATGCGCAATTGCGCTTCGGTTTGATGGATGAGCGGCTGGTTGGCCAGAGCGGTTTCTACCCAGGGCTCGCTTTGTGCTGGTTGCGGTGGCATGGCTTCGAAATGCCCGAGGTCATCCAGCGGGGCTACCGGATGATGGGTCAGGCGCTGGAGATTGCGGCGTGCAATGGTCACCGTATTACGCGCTTTGATCAGGTCGGATTTTGCGGCATCGAGGCGGGCTTGCGCCTCATGAACGGCAATGATGTCGCCGGTTCCGACCTCCAGGGTGGCCTTTGTCTGTTGGTTGATGTTGTCGAGCAGATTTTCCTGTTCTCCAGCAACCCGTTCCTGGGCTTCGGCTTGAAGCACGCCAAAATAGGCTGTTGTCACTTTGAGTGCGAGCTGCTGTTCGGTATAGACCAGGGCTGCTTCGCTGACCTGGATCCGGTCGTTTGCCTGGGTGAGCGCTGTCCAGGCCTGCCCGTTGAATACGGTTTGGGTCAGGTTGACGCTGAAATTGTTGGATGGGTAGTTCTGTGAAATAGGATTTCCCAGCCCGGTGATGCCAGCGGTGTTCTCCCCGAATCCGGTGGTAAGCCCCATATGTGGCAATAGGGCAGAGCGTGCCAGGGGCCGGTTTTGCATCTCCGCGTCCAGATTGGCCCTGGCTTGAGCCAGCGAAGGATCTGTGACAAAAGACTGTTGATAGGATTCGAGCAGGTTATCCGACCATGAGGGTTCCGGGGTGAGGGTGGTCAAAACGATAACCAGGCTCGCGCATAAGCGCTGCGGAATACGAACAGACATGACAGGGCACCATCTATGGAGATCAGTTTCAAGGTAACACCGTTGATTCTACCTAAAGAATTCTGAAATTTGATCGATATCAATCCAGCATCATAACGCGATATACTGCACTCTACTACGCTCTGGACCCCCTGAGTCATATCGGAAAAGGTGATTTCATCATCAATGGTTGCTATGAGCATTAGACCGGTACTCTGGATCGTCCTGATTGTTTTGAGTTTTGAAGCAGGGGCTGCTGACTTGACTGTTTCGGCAGCCGCCAGCCTGACTGCTGTGTTAAACGAGGCCAAACCTGTTTTTGAGTCAACGCACCCCGGAATCCGGCTTTACTACAATTTTGCAGCTTCGGGAACATTGGCGCGGCAGATCGACGCTGGTGCTCCCGCCGATATTTTTATCAGTGCTTCTTCGCAATCCATGGATCAATTGCAGGCACATCACCGGATTTTGGACGGCACACGCATCAATCTGCTGTCCAACGAAATGGTCCTGATTGTGCCCAAGGGGGAAGGGGCCCGACTTAAAGGGTTTGAAGACCTTCCAAAAGCGGTTCGAATCGCTGTCGGGAATCCTGGATTTGTGCCAGCGGGACAGTATGCAAACCAGATTTTGGTTCACCTGGGATTGTTGGAGTCGCTTCGACCCAAGCTGGTTTACGGCCAGGATGTGCGTCAGGTTCTGGAGTATGTGGTGCGCAAGGAAGTGGATGCAGGCATCGTATTTGCCACGGATGCAGCCCTACTGCGGGATAAAGTCGAGCCCGTTGCCCGGGCCCCGGCGGGATCCCATCAGCCGATACTGTACCCGGTAGCCATCCTGGTTGGGGCCAGAAATCCGGAACAGGCCCGGATCTTCCTTGACTTTCTGAGCAGCGTACCGGGTCGGGAGCTTTTCGAGAAACATGGTTTCGATTGGGCGCTAAAATAAGGTTGGTTCATGACAGGAGTGCTTCAATGAAAATTAGCGGGCAAAACAAGCTGGCAGGTGAAGTCATTGCCATAAAAAAGGGGGATGTGGAGTGCCAGGTCACCATGAAATCCGGCGAACACCGGATCGTCTCCATCATTACGCGCGACAGCGCCGAAGAGATGGAACTCAAAGTGGGTGATCAGGTGGTCGCACTGATCAAGTCCACCGAAGTCATGATCATGAAGTAATGCTTGGCAACGATGAGTGATAAGACATGGAAGCCATTCTGACGGCAGCACGACTGTCGCTTTTGGTCTCGGTAACCGCCACCGCCCTGATCGCTTTGGTAGGATTGGCGCTGGCGTATATTCTGGCGCGCCGGGATTTCAGGGGAAAGCATCTGCTTGACGCGCTGATCTCCGTTCCATTGGTGCTTCCCCCCACCGTGGTCGGTTACTACCTGGTTATCCTGTTTGGTCGCGAAGGATGGATTGGGGCACCGCTATACCGTCTGACCGGTTGGTCATTTGTCTTCACCTGGCAGGGTGCTGCACTGGCCGCCTTTGTGGTTGCCTTGCCGCTCATGGTGCGCGTTTCACGCGCTGCCCTCGAAGCGGTGGACAAGGATCTTATCAACACCAGTTATGTTCTGGGAAAATCCGAATGGGAAACCGTGCGCAAAGTCGTTCTCCCTTTGGCGAAAGGCGGCATCATGGCAGGGATACTGCTGGCTTTTGCAAGAGCGCTGGGAGAGTTTGGGGCCACCTTGATGATTGCAGGCAATATCCCCGGCCAGACGGGCACCTTGCCACTCTCGATTTATTCGGCGTTTCAGAGTGGTGATGACGCCTTGGCGCAGACGCTGGCCATTATCCTGACGATTATTTCTGGAACTGTCATCTACTTGGCCGGAAAATGGACCTCAAGCAGATGGATATAGCGCTCTCCGTACGATTCAAAAAAGTGCTGTCCAGCAACTTTTCCATGGACGTGTCCTGGCAGGCAGGTCGCGAAATCGTGGTGCTGTTTGGCCCTTCCGGCGCTGGCAAATCACTGACGTTCCAGATCCTTGCAGGACTGGTTACTCCCGATGAGGGGCATCTTCAGTTGGAGGACGTCGTGTTCCACGATTCCCGCGAGGGCATAGATCTGCCACCGCAGTTCCGCGAGATAGGCTATTTGTTCCAGCACTACGCCTTGTTTCCACATATGACGACCCGGGAGAACATCTTGTACGGACATCGGCAGCCACAAGGCAACGCGGCAGCCTCCGATCTTGCGGCGATGCTGGTGCGCTTTCATCTGGAAGGCCTGGAGCAACGTTATCCCGGTGCGCTTTCGGGTGGGCAGCGCCAACGGGTGGCCCTGGCTCGGGCGATGATGCGCAAACCCAAACTGCTGTTGCTGGATGAGCCCTTGTCGGCTGTAGATCTTGCGGTTCGGCGCAGCATTCGGACAGAACTCAAAAACCTGCAACGGACACTGAATATACCTATGGTGATTGTCACTCATGATCTGGGCGAAGCGCTGGCACTGGCCGATCAGTTGATTATTTATGATCTGGGACGCGTGGTGCAGGCTGGAACACCGGATGAAATCGTCCATCACCCGCAAAACGAAATTATTGCAGAGTGGGCCGGCCGCACTCTGGTGCGCGGTGAGCGGTCTTTTTCATTCTAAAATTCTAAAGGGGCACGGCGTGAAAAAGGTTTCCGGATTGAAAGGGCGGCTCCTGCTGGAAAAAGACGGGACTTCTTTTTTGGGAAAGAGACGGGTTGATCTGCTCGAAGCAATTATTCAGCAGGGCTCGATCTCTGCCGCGGCCCGGGCTGTAGGCATGAGCTACAAGGGGGCGTGGGATGCCATTGATGCAATGAACAACCTATCCGATCAGCCCTTGGTGGTGTGTGCCATCGGGGGGAAAGATGGTGGCGGCACGCGGTTAACCGAACATGGGCAACAGATCATCCGGTTGTTCAGGGCCGGCGAGGCGGAATACCAGCGCATCCTGGACGCGCTCATTACCGGCGTGGATCATTTCGATGCTTTCCAGCAAATGCTGCGCCGATTTTCCATGCGCACCAGTGCACGTAATCAGTTTGTCGGCAAAGTGACCAAGCTGACGCGTGGCCCCGTCAATACGGGCGTCCACCTCAAACTGGATAAAAAGAATGAGCTTATGGCGGTAGTTACCACCGAGAGCGCCGCTACTCTGGGGCTTAAAGTGGGATTGGAAGTCTATGCCCTGATCAAGGCGCCTTCGATCATCCTGACCACGGAGTCCACGGGCAAGTTCAGCACTGAAAATCGTCTGTGCGGCCGCGTGGCACGCATCCATCTGGGAGAAGTGAATGCGGAAATCAGGCTGACCCTCGACCTGGAAAAAACAGTGATTGCCACGGTCACTCACGACACAGTTCAAAAGTTGCAGCTGGCTGAGGGAGTACCCGCATGCGCCCTGTTTTCTGCCTCAAGCGTCATTCTGGCCCTGGTGCAGTAACCGGCCAAACTTCTCTAGAACATGTGGCGCAAACCAACCATCGTGGTCGTGTTCTCGGTCGCAATATAGCCAGTGGCGACGAATCCGCCATTGACGCTGGTTGGTGAAATCCCGGCGTATACGTCAGTCCGCCTGGATAAGTGATAATCGGCCACCAGGGCATAGCCTTGCATGTATCCACTGCATTTGAGGCTGGCGCTGGAAGAACAACCCGTGCCACTGAAGTCAAGTTGGTGCGCATTGTAAAAGGAAGCAGCCAGATTTAAAGCGGGGGTAATGTCGTAGCGTAGGCCACCATAAAGCAGGTTCACTTCCTTATGGATGGTAAACAGATTGGTGACGACCTGGGTGTAGGTATAGCCGCCGATCGGTGAATAGCCAGCACCGCCATCCGCCGGGTTGCTGTAGATGATATGTTCCGCACCTCCCATGAAGGTGGCCGGCCCCAAGGTGTACTTGGCAAACAACGCTGTCGCCTTGTTGTCTGCAACGATCGCTTTCAAGGCAGGAACGGAGGCTGTCCCGCCAGCAGCAGACGTCCCCATTCCATCCTTCTTGTAACTGACGAAAGCATCCAGCGACAGATTGCCGAGGTCTGTCCCCAGGGCCAGCTGCCCGGCTGAATTGGCGCTATTGTTGCCGGCGACGCCCCCGAACTGATACAAGGCACCAAGACGTGCCTTGCCGAAGGTGGCGTTGTACTTGATGGCGTTATCGAGCCGCGCATCTTCCGTCCAGCCCCCTCCACCATAGGCACCGAAGAATCCGACGACGGAGAAGGCATAAGCGCCTTGTTGGGGATCGTACTTGAGGATGTCATCCAGCGAAATGCTATATTGACGCCCGAAGGACAGTGTCCCCCATTCCCTGGAAGTCAGATAGAGGACGCTGCGGTTGTTGAAGAGTTGGCCGGCCCGTGAAGAGTCCTCGCCGGTGCTGGTATTGACCGTTCCTTGTGTCAGGCCTAGCAGCCCATTAGTGACAGATCCGGTGTTGGGATTGATTCCCGCTTCCAGCATGAAGCCCGCCTTGAGATCACTGTCGATGTCTTCGTTGCCTTTGAAACCCAATACGGACTGGGAAAGCCCGTTGGGTGCCAGAGTCGTGACGGATTTACCCGGGGTATTGCTCTGAATGATTTGAGTCGGCACCCCGGCTGGCATGGTGGGGTTGATGTTTTGCCCGGCAGTCAAATTGGCGATGCCCATGTCCAGTATCCCATACAGGGTGACCTCCGCCTGGGCTACGCCGGCCACTGCACTCAAGGAAACCATAGCCAGTAACGCTTTTTTCATTGAAAACTCTCCTTTGACCTGAATGAATAAATGGGCAAATGCGATATAAACAGAAACATATAGCGAAGTGTAAGTAAGTATATAGCGACATGTCCTTGACCTGAATCAATTCCAGGGATGGCGTCACTCATTTTTGTAAGTACCGGTCTTGCGGATACAATGATCCTGCATCACCCCACAGACAGAGGTTGCGATGGATGATTTGAGTAGACGCTGGCGGTTTTTTCGTGCGGGAGGCTTCGATCAGGTGCGGCTGGATGATGCCGAGGACTTGCTGGCCATTGGCTCGCTTGATCAGAAATTATGGGTTGCATTGTCTTGTCCGGTCAAAGGAATCCAGTTTGATGATCGCACGTTGTACTTTATTGATTCAGACGCTGACGGACAGGTACGGGCTTTTGAGCTGATCAATGCGGTGCATTGGGCTGCCGATCGGCTGGTCGATCCCAGCCTGCTGGGCCGGGGATTGAATGGCATTGTCCCAGGCGAGATTCGGGCGGATACGGAAGCAGGCCGGTCTTTGGCCGACGAGGCAAGGCTGCTGGCCGATGACCTGGGCAAGTCCAGAGACGAGCGGCTGACTGTTGAAGAGGTCAGTGCAGCGCAGGCGAAACATGCCGTGCGGGCACTCGCCGCTTGGAAAGCAAGCGGCGCCAAGGTTGCGCTCCTGGGGGAATCCACTGAAGCCGCCTTTGGGGCACTGCAAGCAGTGGCTGACAAGATCGACGATTATTTCCTGCGTTGTCGGCTGAGTGCCTTTGACACGCGGGCCGGAGAAGCACTGAATGCCCCGGATGAAGCCTTCAAGGCGCTCGCAACGGATCCTTTGTTGCAATCGGAGTCCATTGCTCGCTTACCGCTGGCACGGATTGCGTCTGACGGAAATCTGCCACTCCGGCAGGGCCTTAACCCGGGTTGGGCTGCTGCACTCGAAACATTCCGTGCCCAGGTTGTGGTGCCGATTCTGGGAGAGCGCGAAGCATTGATGCCATCTGAGTGGCAGATGCTCAAGGAAAAATTCTCTGCTTATGCTGTCTGGCGTGGCTCTAAACCGGACGATAACGCGGTAGATGATAGCGTGCGCCAGTTGGAGCAGTTGGCTCGCTATGTACGTGATTTGATGAAGCTGGCCAATAATTTTGTTGCCTTCAAAGATTTTTATACCCGACAGGGAAAGGCCACTTTTCAGACTGGAACGCTTTATCTGGATGGCCGTTCGTGTGAACTGTGCATCACCGTGGTGGACCCTGCCAAACATGCTGTGTTGGCGACGCTCTCGCGAATCTGCCTGGTCTATTGCGACTGCGTACGTGGGGATCAGAAAATGACGATAGCGGCAGCGTTTACCGCCGGGGACTCGGACCAGTTGATGGTGGGGCGTAACGGGGTGTTCTATGATCGTCAAGGCAATGACTGGGATGCGACCATCGTCAAGATCATCGACCACCCAATCAGCTTGCGTCAGGCTTTCTGGTCCCCCTACAAACGCCTTGCCAAGATGGTTGGGGAGCAACTGCAAAAGCTTGCGGCAAGCAAGGCCAAGGAAAACCAGGATCGGATCGCCCAAACGACCACTGATTCGGTCAAGAAGGGCGCTTCCACAACGGTTCCTGCTCATCCGGTTGCAGCACCTGTCCAGCAGGCTTTTGATGTGGGCAAGTTTGCCGGGATATTGGCGGCGGCAGGACTTGCGGTGGGGGCCATCGGAACAGCCCTGGCTTCGATCGTCATTGGGGTCCTGGCTTTGAAGTGGTGGCAGATGCCACTGGCATTGGCCGGGTTCATGCTGGCCATCTCGGGGCCGGCTGTTATTCTGGCCTGGTTTAAGTTACGTACCCGTAATCTGGGGCCGATACTCGATGCCAATGGCTGGGCCATCAATGCACGTGCTTTTATCAATATTCCTTTTGGAACCTCCCTGACGCACGTTGCTGAACTTCCACCCAACGCTGAGCGTTCAGTGATGGATCCCTACGCGGAAAGGAAGCCGTTGGGACGGGTTTTCGCAAGATTGCTGCTGCTGCTGGTTGCAGTCATCGCGATCTGGTGGGTGGTGAGCATGATGCTGACTTAATCCGGGAAGGGAAGGGCGTGCCCCCCCTTCGCGGCATGGCCCAATTACTGTTTGATCGCTTCTACCGAAACCGTGATGGTGACGTCGTCTCCAACATAAGGGGCAAATTTTCCCATATTGAAATCGGAACGTTTGACGTGCGTCACAGCATCAGCACCACATGCATCCTTCTTGATCATGGGATGTGGCATGCACTTGTAGGAAGTGATTTTGAGGACGACCGGTTTGGTGATGCCCTTGAGAGTCAAATCGCCGATCACCTCATCGGGTGTGTCGCCCTTGAACTTGATGGTGTTGGACTTGAACGTGGCCGCCGGGAAAGCGCTGGTATCCAGAAAATCTTCTCCCTGGATATGTTCATCAAACTTTGCCGATCCAGTGTTGGCTGAGCGGGTGTCGATGGTGATATCGACCGAACCGGTTTTGGCTGCGGTGTCCAGGATGATTTTCCCGGATACTTTGTCAAACCGGCTCAACTGAGTGCTGTAACCGAGATGGCTATAGGAAAAACGAGCAAAAGTATGGTTGGGGTCGGTAACATAAGTATCGGCTGCCATGGCGGGGACGGTTACGACAGCAGCCAAGGCGAGGGCAAATAGTGAGCGTTGCATGGGATCTCCTTAAGGATTACGTGCAAAAAATAGTACGCACACGAACAATATAGCGCTGAATTGAGCCAAAAGCAAGCACCATAATGAATCGGTGGTTTTACGCGTAGAATGGGTCCTATTTGAGCCTGCTTTAATCCCCATGAACCTTTATCCACCCGGGTCGTGACCATGGATTTCTCTGAACTGAAATCTATCTGTGGCGATTGCACTATCCGCGAGCTTTGCCTGCCTGCCGGTCTTTCCGATGAGGAAGTGATGCTGCTCGATCAGCACATGGCGCATCGTCAGGTCCTCAAGAAAGGTGAGTCGCTTTATCGCACGGGTGACCCCTTCAAATCGCTGTTTGCGGTCAGTACAGGATTTTTGAAGACAAGTATCCTGCATGAAGATGGTCGCGCACAGGTCACGGGATTCCAAATGGCTGGGGAAATTCTGGGGCTTGATGCCATCAGCACCGATCAACACATTTGCGATGCCGTAGCATTGGTGGACAGCATGGTGTGCGAAATCACTTTCGATCGCTTTGAAGAGTTGGGCCAGTTGATGTCCAATCTGCAGCACCGCTTCAATAAAACACTCTCGCGCGAAATCGTGCGTGAGCAAGGCATGATGCTGTTGTTAGGGAGTATGAGCGCAGAAGAACGCCTGGCCGCCTTTTTGGGCAGCCTGGCCAAACGCTTTGCAGCGCGTAAGCAATCCGGTTCGGAATTGGTGCTGCCCATGACACGTGAAGATATTGGCAGTTACCTCGGGCTAAAACTGGAAACCGTAAGCCGAATCCTGTCCCGTTTTCATGACCAGGAGCTTCTTGAAGTCAAGGGGCGCAATGTCCGAATTCTTGACCAGGATGGCTTGAACCAAATGATTGGGAACAGTTGATCTTTTCAACGTCCCTCGGAGAGACGCTGGGCCAATGCCGGCGGCAGTCCCAGGCTGTAGATCTTGAAAACGGTGCGCCTCCAGTCATAAGGTACGCGACAAAAGGTCAGTGTGCGCAGACGTGAGTCAAATATGGCATAAGCTGCGGCAGTGTTGTGGTCGCGGGGTTGGCCCACGGAGCCTATCGTCGCGACCCAACGGTGGTGGGCCGAAAGAGGAAGGGGGATGTCTGACGTGGGGGTCGGGTGAAATACGCGGGTCCGGCCATCTGAGCCTTGATAAAACAGCTTTTGATCGTGCACGTGACCGGCAAATGTCTGGGTGGCATCGGTAGCCGCCAGAGACTCGGCAGCACTGTCTTCGTGATTAAGATATTTCCAGACGCCTGGCTCGGAAGCACTGGCGTGAACCAGCAGCGTATCGTCCATGCGATGAACCAGGGGGAGGCTCCTGATGAAATCACGGTGGCGCTGGGCGAGACGGGGTTGCGTCCATTCGATGCCTTGTCGGCCCATCTCGCTCATTCCCGCAGGGGGGCCTTCCACAACGGCTTCATCGTGATTCCCAAGCAGGACTGGAGTGCCCTGATCGGCCAACTCACTAAGACGATCCAGCACGGCACAGGGGTCTGGGCCGTAACCCACCAGGTCGCCCAGGAAGGCAAATTCGGTGGCACCGTTTTTCTGGGCATGCGCCATGCAGGCTTCCAGCGCTTCGATATTGGCGTGGATGTCGGATAACAGGGCAATTTTGGGCATACTTTACGGAACCGATCCTGAAAAGCTCAGGATTTGATTTAGATCAAATTTATTAATCTGGAAATGATCCATATTACGCCAACCTAGGAGGATTCCATTAAGTTATGGAACTGATTGCCCCGGATTTGATGCGCCGGTTTGACATTCCCGGCCCTCGTTACACCTCGTACCCGACTGCCGACAGGTTCATTCCTGATCCCGAGGGAGCTTCCCTGATCGGCGCGCTGCGAGATCGTGCCTCGGGACCGACGTTACCCATGTCCCTGTATATCCATGTTCCTTTTTGCGAGTCGGTCTGTTACTACTGCGCCTGTAACAAGGTCATTACCAAGGACCATGGCAAAGCCCAGGATTACTTGCGTTATCTCGAACTGGAAATCAATCAGGTCTCGGACCATTTGGCAGGACCCCGAGGGCAATTGTCACCCGTCTCTCAACTGCATTTTGGTGGGGGGTCTCCCACTTTCCTCAGTGATGCCGAACTCTCCGATCTGGTTGCACGTCTGAGGGCCCGGTTCGAGTTTGTCGCGGGTGCCGAATGTTCCATAGAAATCGATCCGCGTACGGTGAATGGTGCACGGTTAGCCCATATTCGCCAACTGGGTTTCAATCGCGTGAGTTTTGGCGTGCAGGATTTTGACCCGAGAGTGCAGGAAGCCATACACCGCGTCCAACCCTTCGAGCAGGTCGAGGCATTGATGAAGGAAGCGCGTGCATTGCACTTCGATTCCATCAATGTTGATCTGATCTACGGATTGCCGCATCAGGGTCCCACGTCTTTTGCCCGGACACTGGAACAGGTCGTCAGGATCCGGCCGGACCGGATTGCCCTTTACGCCTATGCGCATCTGCCGGCACGTTTCAAGCCGCAGCGACGGATTGATGCTCTGGTCCTGCCGGGAGCGGATCTCAAGCTGCGTATGCTGGACCAGGCCATAGAGAAGTTCCTTGAGCAGGGCTACGAATATATCGGGATGGATCACTTTGCCCTGCCGGAGGATCTGCTGGCAAGGGTCAAACGAGAAGGCAAACTGCAACGTAACTTTCAGGGGTATCACACCAACGCAGGATCCGACCTTGTGGGTTTTGGTGTATCGGCCATCAGCCAGGTGGGGCGTGCCTATAGTCAAAATGTCAAAACTCTGGCGGAATACTATGCGGCGCTGGATCAAGGGCGGCTACCTGTGGAGCGGGGATTGACGCTGAACGACGATGACCTGTTGCGCCGCGAAGTCATCATGGGCCTGATGTGTCAGGGGCGAGTAAGCTTTGAGCCACTGGAACGTCGTTACGGTATCCGGTTTGCAGAATACTTTTACGAACCATTGGAACGAATTCGCGAATTTGAGAATTTTGGCCTGGTGGTTCGCAATGCAGCGGAAATCGAGGTTAGCAAAGCGGGGTGGTTTTTTGTGCGGGCCGTTGCCATGGCGTTTGACAAGTATCTTTGGCAGCACACTGACCATCACCGCTTTTCAAAAGTGTTGTAGTTGTCTCCTTAAGTGGTCTTTGCCGCCCCCAGCCTTTGCTGCGGGCGGTTTTCTTTTGTAAGGCATCCGGTGTTATCATTCCCGGTGAGACAAAACGTAACCATTGGCCGGAGGCACTGGTCGGGATTCGAGTGGAGTACACAATGAAACTGATTACTGCGGTCATCAAGCCGTTTAAGCTGGATGAGGTTCGCGAGGCGTTGTCCGAAGTCGGGATTTCGGGCCTGACTGTGACGGAAGTAAAAGGGTTTGGCCGGCAGAAAGGCCATACTGAACTATATCGCGGCGCTGAATATGTGGTGGACTTCCTGCCCAAAGTAAAGGTTGAGGTAGTGGTACCTGATAGCGCAGAAGACAAGGCTATCGAGGCTATTGTTCGTTCGGCGCGCACCGGCAAAATCGGCGATGGCAAGATTTTTGTGACGGAAGTCAGTCAGGCTGTTCGTATTCGAACCGGTGAAATTAACGACGACGCGGTTTAATCGGTCATTCCCAAAGCGGTGCGGAGTCGCATCGCTTTTTTCAATGCTTCGCTTGCGCTGTTTCCCAATACGGTAAAGTGCCCCATTTTTCGGCCTGGACGCGGGGCTTGCTTGCCGTAGAGATGCAGCTTGGCGTTCGGTTCCTGGAAAATCACTTCCCAAGGCGGCGTTCCATTGGCCCAGAGATCCCCCAGCAGGTTGACCATGGCTGCCGGTCGCAGCAGTTCGGGGTTACCCAGCGGCAGCCCGCACAGGGTGCGTACCTGCTGCTCGAACTGGCTGGTAACGCAGGCATCTAGCGTGTAGTGTCCGCTGTTGTGCGGGCGTGGCGCCATTTCATTGACCAGTAGGGTATCGAATCCGGTAACAAAAAACTCCACTGCCAGGATGCCGACGTAGTCCAGCCGGTCTGCGATGTCCGAAGCAATTTTGCAGGCGCGGGCTGCCAATTCGACGCGAATTCTCGCAGGTGCGATGGTGATCTCCAAAATACCATTCTGGTGGCGATTTTCCGCCACAGGCCAAAACATGATCTGGCCATTCGCACCACGAGCGAGCAGCACAGAAATTTCCAGACGCAGAGGGATGAGGGTTTCGATGACAACAGGCAGCAGGGAAGGTTGATCGGCCAGAGCCTGCAGGGCTTCGTCGGCAGATTGTACCCGGACCTGTCCTTTGCCATCGTAACCAAAGCGTGCCGCCTTGATAATGGCGGGGTATTTGATGTCGGCGATGGCCCGATGAAACGCTTCAGGAGTGCGTGCAACCACGAATGGCCCCACAGGAATTCCATTGTCGCGGAAGAACGATTTTTCCAGAATTCGGTCCTGGGCAATGGCGACTGCGCTGGCTGCGGGGCGCACCGGACAGTGTCTGGCCAGGGCGTCTAAAGAGGACGATGGGGCATTTTCAAATTCTGTGGTGACCGCGGCACAAGTTCGTGCAAGGATGTCGAGTGCCATGGCGTCATCATAAGGGGCGCATAGATGGCGCGTGGCAAAATGAGCGGCTGGGGCGTTTGGGTCAGGATCGAGCACAACCACGTCATAGCCCATGGTCCGGGCTGCGGTGGCAAACATCCGACCCAACTGACCGCCACCCAAAATGCCCAGGGTGGTGTGTTGGTCGCTCATCATTCAGGAGGCAAGGTCATTGCACGTACAGTACTGACAAGTTCGGCGCGATAGTCATCCAGTTGCTTCAAGAGCGCAGGGGCATTGCGAGACAGCATGCTGATGGCGAAAAGGGCTGCATTGGTGGCGCCCGCTTCACCGATAGCAAAAGTAGCCACGGGAATTCCTTTGGGCATCTGAACGATGGACAAAAGAGAATCCTGACCGGCCAGACTGGTGCTGGGTACCGGAACCCCCAGCACGGGAAGGGTGGTTTTGGCAGCCAGCATTCCCGGCAAGTGAGCTGCCCCGCCCGCTCCGGCAATGATGCAAGCGAGACCACGGGCGCGCGCCTGGGTTGCGTATTCAAACATTAGGTCTGGCGTGCGATGGGCCGAGACTACGCTGGATTCGTAAGGAATGCCAAAACGTTCCAACATGCGAGCGGCATGTTCCATGACGCTCCAATCGGAGTTGCTGCCCATCACAATCCCAACCAATGGTTCAGCCATGGCAGATCAGTCCACCAAGCCGCGCGCCTCGGCCACCTGGCCGCGGTAGGAATCGAAAATGAAGCGTAGGGCATCTGCCATGTTTACTTGAGGCGCCCATTCCAGGTCGGCCTGGGTATTGGTGATTTTGGGTACACGATTCTGCACATCCTGATACCCCTTGCCGTAGTACGCCTCGGACGTCGTCTCCACCAGTTTTACGCGCTGTGCCGTCTCGCGGTACTCCGGGTATTCCAATGCCAGCTTCAGCATCATCTGGGCCAATTCCCTGACCGAGTAGTTGTTGACAGGATTACCCACGTTGTAGATTTTTCCGCTGGCCACACCGTTTTTATTCTCGATGATCTTCATTAAAGCCGAAATCCCGTCATCAATATAGGTGAAGGCGCGTTTTTGCGTGCCTCCATCCACCAGCTTGATATTTTCGCCGCGCACGATATGTCCAAAAAACTGGGTGATGACGCGCGAGCTGCCCTCCTTGGGGGTGTGGATGCTGTCGAGTCCGGCACCGATCCAGTTGAAGGGACGGAACAATGTAAAGTCCAGGCCGTCCTGCATGCCATAGCCCCAGATCACGCGATCCATCAGCTGCTTGCTGCAGGAATAGATCCAGCGCTGTTTTTCGATGGGGCCCAGAACGAGATCGGAGTGATCGGGATCAAATTCGCTATCGCGACACATGCCATACACTTCGGAAGTGGATGGAAAGAGGATGCGTTTTTTGTGCTTGACGCAACTGCGGACGATTGGCAAGTTGGCTTCGAAATCCAGTTCAAATACCCGCAGTGGCTGTTGTACATAAGTCGCTGGGGTTGCAATGGCCACCAGCGGTAGTACCACATCACATTTTTTGATGTGGTATTCGATCCATTCCTTGTTGATCGTGATATCGCCTTCAAAGAAATGGAAACGCGGATGGTCGAGCAAGTCGGATAGCCGTTCGCTCTGCATGTCCATCCCATAGACGTCCCAGTCGGTGTTGTTGAGAATCCGTTGACTAAGATGGTGGCCAATGAACCCATTGACCCCGAGAATCAGAATTTTTTTCATGTGATCCAGTCGCAAATTAAACGACAATTATACCAGACCAACGGGGTGAGACCTCAAGGGCCCTCGAGGTCTCACCCCGTTCAATCCTGGGGATGCACACCATGGGGAAAGCGTCGTTGGAATGTCAAAGTGTCCAGGGGTTGCCCATCCAGCTCCATTTTCAGAATGTAGAGCGGTTCGCCATCTCCACCCGTGGTGCGGGCTATGGCGTTGTGGTTCTCCTGCAGGCTGGTACGCAGGATGCGTGCGGTTTGGCCCTCCAGGATAGTGAATGCACCGGGATAGGGAGGAGCCACTCCGCGCACGAGGTTATGGATCGTGCGGGCAGGTTGACGCCAGTCAATGCGTCCCTCTTCAGGGCGGCGTCCGCCATAGTAGGAACCTGCGGACAAATTTTGGGCTCGGTGGAGGGCCTGCCCTGCGATCAAAGGCCCCAATGCATGTTTCAAGGCTTTTACACCCGCGTTGGCGACTTGCTGGAAAACGTCAAATGCCGTGTCATCCGGTCCGATGCTGACGCGCTCTTGCGCCACGATGGCCCCCTGATCTGGTTTGACGGTCATGGCGTGGAGGGTGGCACCGGTTTCAGTTTCGCCCAGAATGACCGCCCAATTGATGGGAACCCGACCACGAAACTTTGGCAGCAGCGATCCATGCAGGTTATAGGCCCCCCGGCTTGGCAAAGCCAGCAACTCGGCACCCAGCATGTGGCGGTAATAAAAGGAGAACAGAAATTCTGGGTTGAGTTCACGAATCGTTTCGATAGTGGCCAGATCGTTGGGATCGTCCGGGGTAATGAATGGAATATGGTGCATCCGGGCGAGATCGGCAACGCTTTCAAACCAGATATTTTCTTTGGGGTTGTCGCTATGGGTCACCACGAGAGGGACTTCAATGCCGTATTCCAGAAGCACCCCAAGACAGCGCGCGCCAATCGTGTGATACGCAAAAACGACGGCGCGCGTCATGCGGCAATCATCTCTGAGGCGTCTCCCCTGAATGGGGGTTATTGCCGGGTGGCGCTTCCAGGATGGCCTCGATCAGGAAGCGGGGGCGACCGCGGACTTGTTGGTAGATACGCCCGACGTACTCGCCTAGTAGCCCAATACCGAACAAGAGGATGCTGATCAGGAAGAACGTGATGGCGAACAGGGTAAACA
>VFSW01001767.1_pt1 | contig 32986 bp, 43 predicted proteins | sample 5358111 | NCBI WGS metagenome assembly VFSW01 (sample SAMN11554181, study PRJNA540505) | mine drainage metagenome | isolation source: sediment from site ElyBrook_90M | place: USA: Ely Copper Mine, Vershire, VT | collected 2017
AGTTGTTGTCGAAGTACAATTTTCCTGGGGATGACACGCCGATTGTGATTGGAAGTGCGTTGAAGGCGCTGGAAGGGGATCAGTCGGAGATTGGTGAGCCGTCGATCTGGAAGTTGGCGGAGGCGTTGGACACGTATATTCCTGAGCCGAAGCGTGCGATTGATGGGCCGTTTCTGATGCCGGTGGAAGATGTGTTTTCGATTTCCGGGCGCGGGACGGTGGTGACGGGGCGGATTGAGCGCGGGATTGTGAAGGTTGGGGATGACATCGAGATTGTGGGGTTGAAGGCCACGCAGAAGACGGTGTGTACCGGGGTTGAGATGTTCCGCAAGTTGCTGGATCAGGGGCAGGCTGGGGACAATGTTGGGGTGTTGTTGCGCGGGACGAAGCGTGAGGATGTGGAGCGTGGACAGGTGTTGGCGAAGCCTGGGTCGATCACGCCGCACACCAAGTTCACGGCGGAGATTTACGTGTTGTCGAAGGATGAGGGAGGCCGTCATACGCCGTTTTTCCAGGGGTATCGTCCGCAGTTTTACTTCCGCACGACGGATGTGACTGGGGCGATCGAGTTGCCTGAGGGGACGGAGATGGTGATGCCGGGAGACAACGTGTCGGTGACGGTGACGTTGATTGCGCCGATTGCGATGGAAGAGGGGTTACGATTTGCGATTCGCGAAGGCGGTCGGACCGTGGGCGCCGGGGTTGTCGCTAAAGTGATTCAGTAATAAAACAGGCCAGTAGCTCAATTGGCAGAGTGACGGTCTCCAAAACCGTAGGTTGGGGGTTCGAGGCCCTCCTGGCCTGCCAAGGTTTACAAAGGAAATTCAACGCCCATGGCGGATAAACTCAAGTTTGCCCTCGCCCTTGCCCTTGTAGTGGCGGGGTTGGTGGGCTATTACCAATTAGCGGACCATGCTTTGGTATTGCGGGTTCTGGCCGTATTGGCGGGATTGGGATTGGGTGCTGCCGTTGCCTGGTTTACGGTGTCTGGACAGGACTTCTACCGCTTCTCTCAGGACGCGGTGGTGGAGGCTCGACGAGTTGTCTGGCCTTCCCGTAAGGAAACCTGGCAGACCACTCTGGTGGTTTTTGCCCTGGTGCTGGTGGTGGGGGTGTTCCTGTGGTTGGTGGACTGGGGCTTGCTGGTGGCGGTACAACGATTGATGGGGCGGTCTGAATGATGACAATGCGCTGGTATGTGGTACATGCCTATTCCGGCTTTGAAAAGAGCGTGCAGCGAGCGCTCAGGGAACGGATCACCCGGGCGGGTATGGACGAGCAGTTTGGCGACATTCTGGTTCCCGTGGAAGAAGTCGTGGAAATGAAAGGCGGTCAGAAGAGCATCAGCGAACGCAAGTTTTTTCCGGGCTATATCCTGGTGCAGATGGATATGACCGATGAGACCTGGCATCTGGTCAAGAGTACGCCGAAGGTGACGGGGTTCGTGGGCGGTAAGGCCAACAAGCCGACCCCCATTACCGACAAGGAAGTACAAAACATTCTGAACAAGGTGCAGGAAGGGGTCGAGAAGCCCCGGCCCAAGGTTCTGTTCGAAGTGGGCGAGAGCGTGCGCGTCAAGGACGGTCCGTTCACCGATTTCAATGGCATGGTGGAAGAAGTCAATTACGACAAGAACAAACTCCGTGTGTCCGTGCTCATTTTTGGGCGGGCAACACCGGTGGAACTGGATTTTGGACAGGTGGAAAAGGGCTAGATCGCCTGATTCCGGTCATTCTGGGGAGGTGAACTCGGGTTCACCGCTGGCACCCGAACATAGGAGCAGTCATGGCAAAGAAAATCATAGGTTACATCAAGTTGCAGGTTCCGGCCGGCAAGGCCAATCCCAGCCCGCCCATCGGGCCAGCGCTCGGTCAGCGCGGTCTCAACATCATGGAATTTTGCAAGGCTTTCAACGCCCAGACACAAGGCATGGAAGTTGGTTTGCCCGTTCCGGTGGTGATTACCGCCTATGCGGACAAGAGTTTCACCTTCATCATGAAGACGCCTCCCGCCACCGTGTTGATCAAAAAGGCGGCCGGCGTGAGCAAGGGAAGCCCCAAACCCCATAGTGACAAGGTGGGAACCTTGTCACGCGCGCAGGCTGAGGCCATTGCAACCACCAAGATGCCTGATTTGACGGCGTCAGATCTGGATGCTGCGGTTCGTACCGTGGCGGGTAGTGCGCGCAGCATGGGGATTACTGTGGAAGGAGTGAACTGAACATGGCCAAAATGACCAAACGTACGCAAGCCCTGCGCGCACAGATCGATCGTGCCCGCGCCTACGCTGTGACCGAGGCCCTGGAACTGGTGAAAAAGACAGCCACGGCAAAGTTTGACGAGTCGGTGGATGTGGCTGTCAATCTCGGCGTGGATGCCAAGAAGTCGGATCAGCAGGTTCGTGGTTCCGTGGTGTTGCCTCAGGGAACCGGCAAGACCATGCGGGTCGCAGTGTTTGCGCAGGGTGACAATGCTGAAAAAGCCCGGGCCGCTGGTGCGGACATCGTGGGTTTTGACGATCTGGCGGAAAAGATCAAGGGCGGCTTCATGGATTTCGATATCGTCATCGCCACGCCCGACGCCATGCGCATCGTCGGACCCTTGGGACAGGTTCTCGGTCCCCGGGGCCTGATGCCCAATCCCAAGGTGGGCACGGTGTCCAACGATGTGACCGGGGCAGTCCGGAATGCCAAGGCCGGGCAGGTTCAGTACCGGACCGACAAGGCTGGCCTGGTGCACTGTTCCATTGGACGCGCTTCCTTTACCGTGGAAGCCCTGCAGGAAAACCTGCAGGCTTTGCTGGGCGCCTTGAACCGCGCGCGCCCTGCCACGGCCAAAGGGATCTATCTCAGAAAAATTTCCGTCTCGAGCACGATGGGCGGGGGAATCCGTATCGACGGTTCCACTGTGTCCGTGTAAGTGACATAACGACTTTGGGCATGGGGTGTGCTTTTCAGGATGGCACCCCATGGACATCAAAGACCGTAGGTGCCCGAAAGGGCTTAATGGAAATGTTGGCCTACGCAGATGGCGGTCCCTGATGGAAGGTCTTGCTGTATCGATACATTCGCGTATCAAGCCCTGAAAGAAAGGTCGCCGTGGTTGGAAAGAGGGCTTACCCTCTTTCTGTAATCTTTATGGAGGACAGACCTTGAGTCTCAATCTGGAAGAGAAAAAAGCAGTCGTGGCGGAAGTGACGGGGCAGGTGACCGAAGCTCAAGCGATCATTCTTGCGGAATATCGCGGAATGGCCGTGTCCGATATGACTGTTCTTAGGGCCAAGGCCAGAGCAGCGGGCGTGTACTTCCGGGTTCTGAAAAACACACTGGTTCGGCGCGCCGTCGCAGATACACCTTTTGCTGGTTTGGCTGATCAGATGGTCGGCCCACTGGTTTATGGGATTTCTGCGGATCCGGTGGCGGTGGCCAAGGTGATTCATGAATTTGCAAAGGGAAATGACAAATTGGTCATCAAGGGTGGAGCCATGCCGAATTCGGTCATGTCTGCCAAGGATGTATCCAGTTTGGCGACCATGCCGAGCCGCGAGGAACTCATCGCCAAGTTGATGGGAACCATGCAGGCACCGGTCAGCAAGTTCGTTCAGACCCTCAACGAAGTACCGACCAAATTTGTCCGCGGTCTGGCTGCGGTACGCGATCAAAAAGAAGCAACTGTTTAATTCAAGGAGTTACACATGGCACTCAGCAAAACTGAAATTCTGGATGCAATCGCCGGCATGACTGTGCTGGAATTGTCCGAACTGATCAAGGATATGGAAGAAAAATTCGGGGTATCCGCCGCCGCGACCGCCGTGGCTGTGGCTGCTCCTGCTGCTGCCGCTGCCGCCGCAGTGGAAGAGAAGACGGAATTCAGCGTCATCCTGACCGGTGCAGGCGATAACAAGGTCAATGTCATCAAGGTGGTGCGCACCATCACCGGACTGGGCCTGAAGGAAGCCAAGGACCTCGTGGACGGCGCGCCCAAACCTGTCAAGGAAGGGATTCCAAAGGCCGATGCCGACGCGATCGCCAAGCAATTGGCCGAAGCCGGCGCCACCTTCGAAATCAAGTAAGTCTCGATGTACCCGGGAGGCAGGGGCGCGACGGTGCCTCTGCCTCGTTTGGCCTGAAGGCCGAACTCCCGGTCACGCGCAAGTCGTGAATTTTGCCGCCAGTCCCTGTCTTACTGTCGTGGAGATCACATGAGTTACTCATTCACCGAGAAAAAACGCATTCGCAAAAGTTTCGCCAAGCGTCACAGCGTTCTCGACATTCCTTTCCTGCTGGCCACCCAATTGGATTCCTACACGGAATTCCTGCAGGAGGGCGTAAACCCGACGACACGTAAAAATCAGGGTCTCGAATCGGCATTCCGCTCTGTATTTCCCATTGTCAGTCATTCAGGCAATGCTGTTCTGGAATATGTCAGTTATGTCCTTGCCGACCCTCCCTTCGATGTCGTGGAATGCCAGCAGCGCGGCATGACTTTTGCCTCCCCCCTGCGTGCGCGGGTGCGGCTGAAGATCATGGATCGCGAAGCCTCCAAGCCCACGGTCAAGGAAATCAAGGAACAGGAAGTTTATATGGGGGAAATCCCCCTCATGACCCGTAACGGTTCCTTTGTGATCAACGGCACTGAACGGGTCATCGTGTCCCAGTTGCATCGCAGTCCTGGTGTGTTCTTCGAGCATGACCGGGGCAAAACCCATTCTTCCGGGAAATTGTTGTTTTCCGCACGGATCATTCCCTATCGTGGCTCCTGGCTGGATTTCGAATTCGATCCCAAGGATCTGCTCTACTTCCGCATCGACCGCCGCCGCAAAATGCCGGTGAGCACGTTGTTGCGCTCCATCGGGTTCAACACGGAACAGATCCTGGAAACCTTTTTCGACTTCGACGATATTCACATCGACGACAAGTCGCTGCACATGACCCTGGTTCCGGAGCGTCTGAGGGGCGAGGTGGCCCGTTTCGACATCATGGCCAAGGACAAGGTCATCGTGGCGCGGGACAAGCGGATCACCGTCAAGCATATCCGTGAACTGGAACAGGCGGGACTGCACCGCATCGAAGTGCCCGAGGATTTTGTCGTGGGCCGGGTTCTCGCCCGCGATCTCATTCAGACGGACACGGGGGAACTGGTTGCCCGTGCCAATGACGAAATCACCGAAACCCTGCTGGCAAAAATACGTGCGGCGGGAATTCGTGACATTCAGACCCTCTATACCAACGATCTGGATCAGGGACCGTACATTTCCCAGACGCTGGCGATCGATGACACGCTCGATCAGAATGCGGCGCGGATCGCCATCTATCGCATGATGCGTCCCGGCGAACCGCCGACGGAAGAGGCGGTCAAGTTGCTGTTTCAGGGCCTGTTCTTCAGTGAAGAACGGTACGATCTTTCTGCCGTGGGTCGGATGAAGTTCAATCGTCGGGTGGGCCGTTCTGAACTGACGGGTTCCCCGATCCTGTCCAATGAAGATATCGTGGATGTCATCAGGATTCTGGTGGAATTGCGCAACGGGCGCGGTGAAATCGATGACATCGACCATCTGGGCAATCGGCGGGTGCGTTCCGTCGGCGAGTTGGCCGAGAATCAATTTCGCTCCGGCCTGGTGCGCGTGGAGCGGGCCGTGAAGGAACGGCTTTCCCAGGCGGAATCGGAAAACCTGATGCCGCATGACCTGATCAATGCCAAGCCCATTTCGGCAGCGATCAAGGAATTCTTCGGCTCCAGCCAGTTGTCCCAGTTCATGGATCAGACCAATCCGTTGTCTGAAATCACCCATAAGCGGCGGGTATCTGCCCTGGGACCCGGCGGATTGACCCGTGAGCGGGCAGGGTTCGAAGTGCGCGACGTGCACCCCACGCATTACGGGCGTGTCTGTCCGATCGAAACCCCGGAAGGACCCAATATTGGTCTGATCAATTCGCTGGCGTTGTATGCCCGAACCAACGAGTACGGCTTTCTGGAAACGCCGTACCGCAAGGTGGAGAATGGCCGCGTCACGGACCAGATCGAGATGCTCTCGGCCATCGAGGAAGGGCGGCATGTGATCGCCCAGGCCAATGCGGCACTGGACGAGCAGGGACGTTTCAGCGATGACCTGGTCTCCTGCCGTCACTTCAACGAATTCACCCTGGCGTCACCGGATCGGATTACCCACATCGATGTGGCGCCGGCCCAGATCGTCTCGGTGGCTGCATCCCTCATCCCGTTTCTGGAACATGATGATGCAAACCGCGCCCTGATGGGTTCGAACATGCAGCGTCAGGCCGTGCCCTGTCTGCGCGCCGAAAAGCCGCTGGTGGGAACGGGGATCGAGCGTACCGTGGCCGTGGATTCGGGAACGACGGTGCAAGCCCGGCGGGGTGGGGTGGTGGACTATGTGGATGCCGCCCGGATCGTGGTGCGCGTGAATGATCAGGAGACGCTGGCAGGCGAAGTGGGGGTGGACATCTACAACCTCATCAAGTACCGTCGTTCAAACCAGAATACCAACATCAATCAACGTCCTATCGTCAATGTGGGGGATGTCATCCAGCGTAATGACGTGATTGCGGATGGTGCGTCCACCGACATGGGGGAACTGGCTCTGGGTCAGAACCTGCTGGTGGCTTTCATGCCCTGGAACGGATACAACTTCGAGGATTCCATCCTGATCTCCGAGCGGGTCGTGGCCGAAGACCGTTTCACCTCCATCCATATCGAAGAGTTGTCGGTGGTGGCGCGGGACACCAAGTTGGGACCAGAGGAAATCACCCGGGATATCTCCAACCTGTCTGAACGCATGTTGAACCGGCTGGATGATTCCGGCATCGTTTACATCGGGGCCGAGGTGGAAGCGGGGGATGTGCTGGTGGGGAAAGTCACTCCCAAGGGCGAAACCCAGCTGACCCCCGAAGAGAAACTGCTGCGTGCCATCTTTGGCGAGAAGAGTTCCGATGTCAAGGACACCAGTCTGCGCGTTCCCTCCGGCATGGCAGGGACGGTGATCGGCGTGCAGGTCTTCACGCGTGAAGGGATCGAACGGGACGCACGTGCCCAGCGCATCATCGATGACGAGTTGGCCCAGTACAAGAAGGATCTTGGCGATCAACTGCGTATCATGGAAAACGATACCTTTGGTCGGATCGAACGCCTGTTGATGGGCAAGGTCGTCAAGGGCGGACCAAAGAAGTTGCCCAAGGGCACCGTGATCACCCCCGACTATTTGAACCAGTTGGGACGCTGGGACTGGTTTGACATTCGCCTTGGGGAAGAAGACCAGCAGATTCAACTGGAACAATTGAAGGAAAGCCTTGAAGAAAAGCGCAAGGAGTTCGAATTGTTCTTCGAGGAGAAGAAGCGCAAGTTGACCCAGGGGGATGAGTTGTCTCCGGGGGTCCAGAAAATGGTCAAGGTTTATCTGGCCGTGAAGCGTCGTCTCCAGCCGGGTGACAAGATGGCCGGTCGCCACGGGAACAAGGGGGTGGTCTCCAAGATCGTCCCGGTAGAGGACATGCCTTTCACCGCAGACGGGACTCCGGTGGATATCGTGCTGAACCCGCTCGGGGTTCCCTCGCGGATGAACGTGGGACAGATTCTGGAAACCCACCTGGGCTGGGCTGCCAAAGGCCTGGGTCATGCGATCGGTCGGCTCCTCGACCAGCAGGCGGACGCCATCAAACTGCGGGAGTTTCTGGAGAAGGTTTATAACGGTACGGGGAAGACGGAGTCCCTGGCTGACATGACCGATGTTGAAATCGGAACCCTGGCGCACCATCTGCGCGGCGGCGTGCCTTTTGCGACCCCCGTATTCGATGGGGCCAACGAGGCCGAGATCAAGGACATGCTGGAACTGGCCGGGTTGCCCCGGGGCGGGCAGGTGCAGGTCTTCGATGGTCGTACCGGCGAGAGTTTTGATCGGTTGGTGACCCTGGGCTACATGCATATCCTGAAACTGCACCATCTGGTGGACGACAAGATGCATGCCCGTTCCACAGGTCCCTATAGCCTGGTGACCCAACAACCTCTGGGCGGTAAGGCCCAGTTTGGGGGGCAGCGCTTCGGGGAAATGGAAGTTTGGGCGCTGGAAGCCTACGGCGCATCCTATACGCTCCAGGAAATGCTGACCGTCAAATCCGATGACGTGACGGGACGGACCAAGGTGTACGAAAACATTGTCAAGGGCGAACACACCATCGATGCCGGTATGCCGGAATCCTTCAATGTGCTGGTGAAGGAAATTCGCTCGCTGGGTATCGACATCGATCTGGAACGGTTCTGACGGAACCAGATTGGACGGTTTAGGGGATTCAACTCATCAATGGGAGTCAGGCCTGGCCGACTCCCGCGCGGGAGGTAAAGCGTGAAAGGACTATTGAACTTATTCAAGCAGACGACACAACCGGAAGAATTTGATGCGATCAAGATCGGACTGGCTTCACCCGACAAAATCCGGTCTTGGTCCTACGGTGAGGTAAAAAAACCCGAAACCATCAATTACCGTACCTTCAAACCGGAACGGGATGGCCTTTTTTGTGCCAAGATATTTGGACCGGTGAAGGATTACGAGTGTTTGTGCGGGAAATACAAGCGCCTCAAGCATCGGGGGGTGATTTGTGAAAAATGTAATGTCGAGGTCACCCTGTCCAAGGTGCGGCGCGAGCGTATGGGCCATATCGAATTGGCCAGCCCGGTGGCGCACATCTGGTTTCTGAAATCCTTGCCCTCCCGTCTTGGGATGGTACTGGACATGACCCTGCGGGATATTGAACGGGTTCTTTATTTCGAAGGCTTCGTGGTGACGGAACCGGGGATGACCCCCCTTCAAAAGGGGCAATTGCTCACTGAAGAAGACTATCTGGCCAAGGTCGAAGAGTATGGCGACGAGTTTTCTGCCAGCATGGGCGCCGAGGGCGTGCGCGAACTTCTTCGTCAAATCGACATCGATCGTGAAATCGAGCGTCTGCGTCAGGAACTGGCCACGACCGGTTCCGAAACCAAGATCAAGAAATACGCCAAGCGCGTCAAGATCCTGGAGGCGTTCCAAAAATCCGGCATCAAGCCGGAGTGGATGATCATGGAAGTCCTCCCGGTCCTCCCGCCTGATTTGCGTCCTCTGGTTCCTCTGGATGGGGGGCGTTTTGCCACCAGCGATCTGAACGATTTGTATCGTCGGGTGATCAATCGCAACAATCGGTTGAAACGTCTTCTGGAACTGAAGGCACCCGAAATCATCGTGCGCAATGAAAAACGCATGCTGCAGGAAGCGGTGGATTCGCTTCTCGACAACGGCCGGCGCGGCAAGGCCATGACGGGCGCCAACAAGCGCGCCCTCAAGTCCCTGGCCGACATGATCAAGGGGAAGAGTGGTCGATTCCGTCAAAATCTGCTGGGGAAACGGGTGGATTACTCCGGGCGATCCGTGATCGTGGTGGGGCCGCAACTCAAGTTGCATCAGTGTGGCTTGCCCAAGAAAATGGCGTTGGAACTGTTCAAACCCTTTATTTTCCACAAACTTGAAGTTCTGGGTCTGGCGACGACGATCAAGGCCGCCAAGCGCATGGTGGAACAGGAGATTCCCGAGGTATGGGATATTCTCGAAGACGTGATCCGGGAACATCCGGTTCTCCTGAATCGTGCGCCAACCCTGCATCGTTTGGGCATTCAGGCTTTCGAACCCGTTCTGATCGAAGGCAAGGCCATCCAATTGCATCCGCTGGTCTGCGCCGCGTTCAATGCGGACTTTGACGGTGACCAGATGGCTGTGCACGTGCCGCTTTCCCTGGAAGCACAGATGGAAGCACGCACCCTGATGCTGGCCTCCAACAACGTGTTGTCTCCTGCCAACGGGGATCCCATCATCGTGCCCTCCCAGGATATCGTGCTGGGGCTTTATTATGTCACCCGCGAACGGGTCAATGCGCGCGGTGAAGGGATGGCCTTCTCTGATGTGGGTGAGGTCGTGCGCGCTTATGAAGCCCGCAAGGTGGATGTGACCGCGCGTGTTTCCGTGCGTCTGACCGAGACGGTCAAGGACGACAGCGGCACGTTGTCACGGCAGGTCACGCGTTACGAAACCACGGTGGGTCGGGCCATGCTGTCCGAGATATTGCCCGATGGATTGTCTTTCACGCACATCAACAAGGCGCTCAAGAAAAAGGAAATTTCTCGTCTCATCAATGCAGCCTTCCGTCGTTGCGGGATCAAGGAAGCCGTGATCTTCGCGGACAAATTGATGTACATGGGTTTTGCCATGGCGACCCGCGCCGGGATTTCGATTTGTGTGGACGACATGCTGGTGCCCAATGAGAAGGGCGCACTGATTGCCGCTGCCGAGAAGGAAGTGAAGGAAATCGAGAGTCAGTACACTTCGGGTCTGGTCACCCAGGGTGAGCGTTACAACAAGGTAGTGGATATCTGGGGCCGGGCGGGCGATCAAGTGGCCAAGGCCATGATGGACCAACTGGGACGTGAGCCGGTGATCAACCGCAAGGGCGAACACACCACTCAGGAATCCTTCAATGCCATCTACATGATGGCGGATTCCGGCGCGCGCGGCTCGGCGGCCCAGATTCGCCAGTTGGCAGGGATGCGCGGCCTGATGGCCAAACCCGATGGTTCGATCATCGAAACCCCGATCACGGCGAATTTCCGTGAAGGACTGAACGTGTTGCAATACTTTATCTCGACCCACGGAGCGCGTAAGGGGTTGGCGGATACTGCACTGAAGACCGCCAATTCAGGATACCTGACCCGTCGTCTGGTGGACGTGACACAGGATCTGGTGGTGGTGGAACAGGACTGCGGCACCGAACAGGGGATGCTCCTGAAAGCTTTGGTGGAGGGAGGGGAAGTGGTGGAACCTCTGCGGGACCGGATTTTGGGTCGCGTCGCTGCCATGGACGTCATTCATCCGGAAACTCAGGAAGTTCTGGTGCCGGCAGGCTATCTGTTCGACGAAGATGCCGTGGAGCAGGTGGAAGCCGCGGGCATCGACGAGATCAAGGCGCGCAATCCGCTTACCTGTGAAACCCGCTACGGTCTCTGCGCTCAATGCTACGGACGGGATCTGGGACGGGGTGGTCTGGTGAATGTGGGAGAAGCCGTGGGCGTGATCTCGGCTCAGTCCATCGGCGAACCGGGGACACAGTTGACCATGCGGACCTTCCACATCGGGGGGGCAGCCTCCCGGGCAGCCGTGATCAGCCAGGTGGAGAGCAAGTCGAATGGCGTGGTACGGATTTCTGCCACCATGCGTCAGGTTACCAACGCCCGTCAGGAACAGATCGTGATTTCCCGCAGCGGCGAGGTGATCATTACCGATGATGCCGGACGGGAGCGGGAACGGCACAAGATTCCCTATGGGGCGACCCTGCTGGTGACGGAAGGTGGCCGGGTCAAGGCAGGGCAGATCCTGGCCAACTGGGATCCCCATACCCGCCCCATCATTACCGAGTACGCCGGGGAAGTGCGCTTCGAGAACGTGGAAGAAGGGGTGACGGTCGCCAAGCAGATCGACGAAGTGACGGGGTTGTCCACCCTGGTGGTGATCGATCCCAAGCGCCGTGCCAGCGCCCAGAGCAAGGGGGTGCGCCCGCAGGTGAAATTGCTGGATGCAGTGGGCAAGGAAATCAAGTTGGCCGGCACGGAACAGGTGGTCAATATCACCTTCCAGGTGGGCGCCATCATCACGGTCAAGAATGGACAACAGGTCGGCGTTGGTGAAGTGCTGGCCCGGATACCCCAGGAATCCTCGAAGACTCGGGATATTACCGGGGGCTTGCCGCGGGTTGCCGAATTGTTTGAAGCCCGCTCACCCAAGGATGCCGGCCTGTTGGCGGAAATCACCGGTACCGTGTCTTTCGGCAAGGATACCAAGGGCAAGCAGCGTCTGGTCATTACGGACACCGATGGGATTGCGCACGATTATCTGATTCCCAAGGACAAACATGTGACGGTGCATGATGGTCAGGTGGTGAACAAGGGTGAAACCATCGTGGATGGTCCGGCTGATCCCCATGACATCCTGCGCCTGCTGGGTGTGGGTGCGCTGGCCCGCTATATCACGGATGAAGTGCAGGACGTGTATCGCCTGCAGGGGGTGAAGATCAACGACAAGCACATCGAAGTGATCGTGCGTCAGATGTTGCGCCGGGTACAGGTGCTGGATGCGGGCGAGACCCGCTTCATCCCGGGAGAACAGGTGGAACGGGCCGACTTGCTCGAGGAAAACGAGCGGATCGTGGCGCAGAACAAGCGTCCTGCCACCTTTGAAAATGTTCTGCTGGGGATTACCAAGGCATCGCTGTCCACGGATTCCTTCATTTCGGCAGCATCCTTCCAGGAAACCACCCGTGTTCTGACCGAAGCCGCCATTATGGGCAAACGGGACGATTTGCGTGGTCTCAAGGAAAACGTCATCGTGGGACGATTGATTCCTGCCGGTACGGGTCTCGCCTACCACACGGCCCGCCGCCGTCGTGGTCAGCCAGAGTTGCGGGACAGTCTGGGGGGGGATTTCATGATGGTGGAGCCTCTGACGGCGGTGGAAACGGATGAACATCCCGCTGCTTGACAAAGGAAGCATTTAAACATACAATCGACAGTCTTTTTCCGGGCGTGTTGCCCGTGACCGGACTGTCTCGTACGGACGATAGGACTAACTATGCCAACAATCAACCAGTTGATTCGCAAACCGCGAGTCGCCAAAACGACCAAGAGCAAGGTGCCTGCCCTGGCCAATTCGCCGCAGAAGCGTGGCGTGTGTACGCGGGTTTATACGACCACCCCCAAAAAGCCGAACTCGGCATTGCGGAAGGTGGCACGGGTGCGTCTGACCAACGGCTTTGAAGTGTCCAGTTATATCGGTGGAGAAGGGCATAACCTGCAGGAACACTCGGTGGTCCTGATTCGTGGCGGTCGGGTCAAGGATCTTCCTGGGGTTCGTTACCACACGGTACGGGGTAGCCTGGATACGGCAGGGGTGAAAGATCGCAAGCAGAGCCGTTCCAAGTACGGTGCCAAGCGTCCCAAAGCTGCTTAATTTAATTCATAAACAAGAGAGACTACTTCCATGCCGCGTCGCAGAGAGGTTCCCAAAAGAGATGTGTTGCCCGATCCAAAATTCGGCAGCGCTGATGTGTCAAAATTTGTCAATGTCATCATGGATTCGGGTAAGAAATCCGTGGCTGAACATATCGTTTATCGTGCCATGGATGTCATCGGACAGAAATCCGGCAAAGACCCCATCGAGGTTTTTCTGACGGCACTCAATAATGCCCGTCCTCTCGTCGAAGTCAAAAGCCGGCGCGTGGGTGGGGCCAACTATCAGGTTCCCGTGGAAGTTCGGGCCAACCGTCGCACTGCTCTGGCCATGCGTTGGTTGCGTGAAGCGGCGCGCAAGCGCGGTGAAAAGTCCATGGGCCTGCGTCTGGCGGGAGAATTGATCGACGCCTCGGAAGGCCGCGGGGGCGCCATCAAGAAGCGTGAAGAAGTCCATCGGATGGCTGAGGCCAACAAGGCTTTTGCGCATTATCGCTTTTAAGGACATGACTTTTTGGCAGGAAGGATAAGGCATAAAGCAGGCCCGGCAATCCGGGCCTTTGGCGTATCAAACTGACAGACAACGGACGGATAAAGTGGCACGTAAAACACCCCTTGAGCGCTATCGGAATATTGGTATCTCGGCGCATATCGACGCAGGAAAAACCACCACGACGGAACGGATCCTTTTTTACACCGGGGTATCCCATAAAATCGGCGAAGTGCATGATGGTGCCGCGACCATGGACTGGATGGAGCAGGAACAGGAGCGTGGCATTACCATCACTTCTGCGGCGACGACCTGTTTCTGGCGCGGGATGGATGGAAAGTACCCGGAGCACCGGATCAATATCATCGATACCCCTGGGCACGTCGATTTCACCATCGAGGTGGAACGTTCCATGCGTGTCCTGGACGGGGCCTGCATGGTGTACGATTCGGTGGGTGGGGTGCAACCCCAGTCGGAAACCGTTTGGCGCCAGGCCAATAAATATGGCGTGCCCCGTCTGGCCTTCGTCAACAAGATGGACCGGGTGGGCGCGGATTTCTTCAAGGTCCACCAGCAGATTCGTGATCGCCTGCGGGGTAACCCCGTTCTGATCCAGATTCCGATCGGCGCAGAAGATCATTTTGCGGGCGTTGTGGATCTGGTGATCATGAAGGCCATTCTGTGGGATGAGGCTTCCCAGGGGATGAAATTCGAATACCAGGAGATTCCTGCCGATCTGCGGGATAAGGCGCTGGAATGGCGCGAAAAGATGATCGAGGCGGCTGCCGAATCTTCTGAAGAGTTGATGAACAAGTATCTGGACAGCGGAGAGTTGAGCGAGGCCGAAATTCGTCTTGGATTGCGGACTCGTACCCTGGCCGGCGAAATCGTTCCCATGCTGTGTGGCAGTGCCTTCAAGAACAAGGGCGTACAGGCCATGCTGGATGCCGTGATCGAGTACCTGCCTTCACCGGCGGATATTCCTCCGGTGGAAGGGGAACTGGAAAACGGCCAGATGGCCACTCGCCGGGCGGCAGATGATGAGCCTTTTTCGGCGCTGGCCTTCAAGATCATGACCGATCCTTTTGTGGGGCAGCTGATTTTCTTCCGGGTCTATTCGGGCATGATCAAGTCTGGCGACACGATCTACAACCCCACCAAGGGACGCAAGGAACGGCTTGGTCGTATTCTCCTGATGCATGCCAATCAGCGTGAAGAAATCAAGGAAGTGTTTGCCGGTGACATCGCGGCGGCGGTGGGATTGAAAGAGGCGACCACCGGGGATACCCTTTGCGAACTCGACAAAATCATCACCCTGGAAAAGATGGAATTTCCTGAGCCGGTCATTTCACAGGCAGTGGAGCCAAAGACCAAGGCGGACCAGGAAAAAATGGGGATCGCCCTGAATCGTCTGGCACAGGAAGATCCTTCCTTCCGTGTCCGGACCGATGAAGAATCCGGGCAGACCATCATTTCCGGGATGGGTGAATTGCATCTCGAAATTCTCGTGGACCGGATGAAGCGTGAATTTGGCGTCGAGGCTACGGTGGGCAAGCCCCAGGTGGCTTACCGGGAAACCATTCGTGGCAAGGTGGAGAATGCAGAAGGCAAGTTCATCAAGCAAAGTGGTGGGCGCGGTCAATACGGTCATGTGGTGCTCAAGGTCGAGCCCAACGAGATGGGCGCCGGCTTTGAGTTTGTGGACGCCATCAAGGGTGGGGTGGTGCCTCGTGAATATATTCCTGCGGTTGAAAAGGGCTTGATCGACACGCTGCCCAATGGGGTGCTGGCAGGATTCCCGGTGGTGGATGTGAAAGTGACGCTTCACTTCGGTTCCTATCACGATGTGGATTCCAACGAAAACGCTTTCAAGATGGCGGCTTCCATGGCATTCAAGGATGGGATGCGTAAAGCCAGCCCTGTGCTGCTCGAGCCCATGATGGCCGTGGAGGTGGAAACGCCGCCCGAATTCATGGGGAACGTGGTGGGGGATCTGTCTTCTCGCCGGGGCATGATTCAGGGCATGGAAGATGTGCTGGGAGTCAAGGTCATCAAGGCTGAAGTTCCCCTGGCTGAAATGTTTGGTTACTCGACCTCGCTGCGTTCTGCAACCCAGGGACGGGCGACTTACACCATGGAATTCAAGCATTATTCTGAGGCCCCGCGCAATGTTGCGGAAGCGATCATCAACAAAAAATAATCACTGAAACAATTAGAGGTAACTCATTATGGCAAAGAGCAAGTTTGAGCGGACGAAGCCGCATGTGAATGTGGGGACGATTGGCCACGTGGATCATGGAAAGACGACGCTGACGGCGGCGATGACGGTGGTATTGTCGAAGAAGTTTGGTGGTGAGGCGAAGTCCTACGCTCAGATTGATTCGGCGCCGGAGGAGAAGGCGCGGGGGATCACGATCAATACGGCGCATGTGGAGTATGAGACGGTGAATCGTCACTATGCGCACGTGGATTGTCCGGGGCACGCGGATTATGTGAAGAACATGATCACGGGTGCGGCGCAGATGGATGGAGCGGTGCTGGTGGTGTCGGCGGCGGACGGACCGATGCCGCAGACGCGGGAGCACATTTTGCTGGCACGTCAGGTGGGTGTTCCGTACATTGTGGTGTACATGAACAAGGCTGACATGGTGGATGATGCGGAGTTGCTGGAATTGGTGGAGATGGAAGTCCGGGAGTTGTTGTCGAAGTACAATTTTCCTGGGGATGACACGCCGATTGTGATTGGAAGTGCGTTGAAGGCGCTGGAAGGGGATCAGTCGGAGATTGGTGAGCCGTCGATCTGGAAGTTGGCGGAGGCGTTGGACACGTATATTCCTGAGCCGAAGCGTGCGATTGATGGGCCGTTTCTGATGCCGGTGGAAGATGTGTTTTCGATTTCCGGGCGCGGGACGGTGGTGACGGGGCGGATTGAGCGCGGGATTGTGAAGGTTGGGGATGACATCGAGATTGTGGGGTTGAAGGCCACGCAGAAGACGGTGTGTACCGGGGTTGAGATGTTCCGCAAGTTGCTGGATCAGGGGCAGGCTGGGGACAATGTTGGGGTGTTGTTGCGCGGGACGAAGCGTGAGGATGTGGAGCGTGGACAGGTGTTGGCGAAGCCTGGGTCGATCACGCCGCACACCAAGTTCACGGCGGAGATTTACGTGTTGTCGAAGGATGAGGGAGGCCGTCATACGCCGTTTTTCCAGGGGTATCGTCCGCAGTTTTACTTCCGCACGACGGATGTGACTGGGGCGATCGAGTTGCCTGAGGGGACGGAGATGGTGATGCCGGGAGACAACGTGTCGGTGACGGTGACGTTGATTGCGCCGATTGCGATGGAAGAGGGGTTACGATTTGCGATTCGCGAAGGCGGTCGGACCGTGGGCGCCGGGGTTGTCGCTAAAGTGATTCAATAAGGAAATAATTAAATGGCAACTGCATTGACCCATCAAAAAATTCGCATTCGTTTGAAGGCCTTCGACTATCGGCTGATCGATCAGTCCGCTCTCGAGATCGTGGAAACCGCCAAGCGCACCGGTGCTGTGGTCAAGGGGCCGGTCCCCTTGCCCACCCGCATCGAGCGTTTCGACGTGTTGCGTTCGCCTCATGTGAACAAGACCTCCCGGGATCAGTTCGAGATTCGTACGCACTTGCGGTTGATGGATATCGTGGATCCCACCGACAAGACAGTGGATGCATTGATGAAACTGGATCTTCCTGCAGGCGTTGATGTGGAAATCAAGTTATAATTGAAGGTTAGGATGTAAGTGCAGTGCCAGCCGGTCAATTGGAATCGGCGCCTGAGGAGGGCCAGGGGGTCCTCACAGGAAACAAACATAAGGAACAATCAAGATGACGATAGGACTTGTCGGCCGTAAAGTCGGCATGACGCGCGTCTTCACTGATGACGGTGAGGCTATTCCAGTCACCGTCGTGGAAGTGGGCGGTAATCGCGTCACGCAAATCAAAACGCCAGCAACGGATGGGTATTCTGCCATTCAGGTTACGTATGGTGAACGACGTGCCAGCCGCGTGACCAAGGCACAAGCGGGCCATCTGGCAAAATCCGGTTCATTGGCCGGGACCATGACCCGTGAATTTCCGGTGAGCGAGGTTCAGGTTGCAGACCTGTCCCTGGGTTCCGTTCTTCCCCTGGATCAGTTTCAGGTGGGACAAAAAGTCGATGTCACCGGAACCACGCTGGGTAAAGGGTTCACCGGCGCGATCAAACGACACCACTTCAGTTCCAACCGTGCCAGCCATGGTAATTCTCTCAGCCATAACAGCCCGGGTTCCATCGGGATGGCGCAGGATCCTGGCCGGGTGTTTCCAGGAAAGCGGATGGCCGGACACTATGGTGATGATCGCCGTACCACGCAGAATCTGGAAATCGTGCGAATCGATAACGCACGCAATCTACTCTTGATCAAAGGCGCCATTCCCGGCTCCAAGGGTGGTCATGTGATCGTCAAGCCCGCAGTCAAGGGAGGTGCATGAGATGGATCTCAAACTGATCGACGATAACGGGCAGGTGACTTCAACTGTCAATGGTTCCGACGCATTGTTTGCCAGGGATTACAACGAACCGCTGGTACACCAGTTGATCGTTGCCTTCCAGGCCAATGCGCGGCAAGGAACCCGGGCCCAGAAGGGACGCAGCGAAGTGGCCAAGTCTACCCGCAAGCCCTGGAAACAGAAGGGGACCGGCCGAGCCCGCGCAGGGATGGCCTCCAGTCCGCTGTGGCGTGGCGGCGGCAAGATTTTTCCGTCCAGCCCGGATGAAAACTTCGGCCATAAGGTCAACCGCAAGATGTACCGCGTGGGCATGTGCACCATCCTGTCACAACTGGTGCGGGAAGATCGCCTGGCGGTGGTCGAGGATATTGCGCTCGAATCACCCAAAACCCGCCACTTTGCGGGAAAACTGAAGGGGATGGGGCTGGAACGCGTGCTGATCATTACCGACAGCCTGGACGAGAACCTTTACCTGTCTTCGAGAAATCTGCCGAATGCATTGGTTCTCATGGTCACGGAAGCAGATCCTTACAATCTGGTGCGTTTCCCGAAAGTGGTCCTGACACGCAGTGCAGTCAAGAAATTCGAGGAGGTGCTGGGATGAATACCGTCATTCGTGAAGAACGTCTGCTTCAGATCATCGAAGCCCCTGTCATTTCCGAAAAGAGTACGCGCGTAGCGGACAAGCATCAGCAAGCCGTGTTTCGCGTGGTTTGTGATGCAACCAAGGCGGAAATCAAGGCGGCAGTTCAACATCTGTTCAAGGTTGAGGTGGACACCGTTCAGGTCGTCAACGTCAAGGGCAAACACAAACGTTCTGGTCGTTTCGTGGGCAAGCGTAAGGATTGGAAGAAAGCCTACGTCTGCCTCAAGGCTGGCCAGGAACTCAATCTGGTGCAGGGAGAATAAGACATGGCGATCATCAAGATGAAACCTACATCGCCGGGCCGGCGGGGCGTGATCAGAGTCAGCCATCCCCACCTGCACAAGGGCGAAGCGGAAAAGAGTTTGCTGGAGAAGCAATTCAAACACGCCGGACGGAACAATAACGGACATATCACCACCCGCCATCAGGGGGGCGGTCACCGTCAGCATTATCGCCTCGTGGATTTCCGGCGCAACAAGGACGGCATCGTCGCCAAGGTCGAGCGCATCGAGTACGATCCCAACCGGACCGCACATCTGGCCCTGCTGTGTTATGCCGATGGCGAGCGCCGTTACATCATTGCACCCAAAGGCATTTTGCAGGGAGCGCAATTGATGAGTGGCCCCGAGGCGCCCATCAAGCCGGGAAATTGCCTGCCGCTTCGCAATATTCCGGTGGGGAGCACCATCCACTGTATCGAAATGCAACCTGGCAAGGGCGCCCAGATGGCCCGTTCCGCAGGCACCTCGGTGCAACTTCTGGCGCGGGAAGGATCTTATGCGCAACTTCGTTTGCGCTCGGGAGAAATCCGGCGCGTTCATGTGGATTGTCGCGCAACCCTCGGGGAAGTGAGCAACGAAGAACATAATCTTCGTTCCATCGGGAAGGCCGGGGCTCAGCGCTGGCGCGGGATCCGCCCCACGGTGCGCGGGGTTGCCATGAATCCTGTGGACCATCCTCATGGGGGCGGTGAAGGCAAAACTGCCGCAGGCCGTCATCCTGTCAGTCCCTGGGGTATTCAGACCAAGGGGTATCGTACACGCAAGAACAAACGCACGAACAATATGATCGTTCGTCGTCGGCAATCGGCATAAGGGTCATCGATATGGCACGTTCGGTTAAGAAGGGACCGTTTGTAGACGGTCACCTCATCAAAAAGGTGGAAGTTGCAGTAGCTTCCAAAGATAAACGCCCTATCAAGACTTGGTCACGGCGTTCCACGGTTCTACCGGATTTTGTCGGACTGACCATTGCAGTACATAACGGAAAGCAACATATCCCGGTGTATGTCACTGAAAATATGGTGGGCCATAAATTAGGAGAGTTTTCTCTGACGCGTACCTTCAAAGGTCACGCAGCAGACAAGAAAGCTTCCTCCGGCAAGAAGTAAGGGGAACCATGATGAACGTACAAGCAACATTGCGAGGAGTACACCTTTCTGCACAGAAAGGTCGGCTGGTCGCTGATCAGGTGCGCGGCCTGGGCGTGGCAAAAGCTCTGGACGTACTGAATTTCAGCCCCAAAAAAGGGGCGAAAATCATCAAGAAAGTGCTTGAATCGGCGATTGCCAATGCCGAGCACAATCTTGGCCTGGATGTGGACGAGTTGAAAATTTCCACGATTTTCGTGGAGAAAGGGCCGGTACTGAAGCGCTTTACGGCGCGGGCCAAAGGACGTGGGAATCGCATCGTCAAACCCACCTGTCATATCTATGTCACGGTCGCGGACGAGGAGTAACCATGGGTCAGAAAATTCATCCAATCGGCTTTCGATTGAGCGTTCTCAAGAACTGGAGTTCGCGCTGGTTTGCCAATTCAAAAAACTTTCCTGGAATGTTGCAGGATGACATCAAGGTCCGCGCCTTTCTAAAAAAGAAGTTGGCCAATGCTTCCGTGGGTCGTGTCATCATCGAACGTCCGGCCAAGAATGCCAAAATCACCATTTACAGTGCCCGTCCCGGGATGGTGATCGGCAAGAAAGGCGAGGACATCGAAAACCTGCGGACCAGTCTGCAGAAATTGATGAAAGTCCCGGTGGCCGTCAATATCGAAGAAATTCGCAAACCGGAAATCGATGCACAGATCATTGCGGATGGAATCACGAGCCAACTGGAAAAGCGCGTCATGTTCCGTCGTGCCATGAAACGTGCCATGCAAAATGCCATGCGTCTGGGTGCCCAGGGCATCAAGATCACCAGCAGCGGTCGCCTGAACGGGATCGAAATTGCCCGTACCGAATGGTATCGTGAAGGCCGGGTTCCCCTCCACACACTGCGTGCCGACATCGACTACGGCTTCTCGGAAGCCAAAACCACTTACGGGGTCATTGGCGTGCGTGTCCTGGTATTCAAGGGCGAAAACATGGGTCGTGGTGAGCAGGTCGTCGCTGCTCCGGCTGAACCTGAGAAGAAATCACGTAAGTCAGGAGTTCGAAATGCTGCAGCCAGCTAGAACAAAATATCGGAAGCAACAAAAGGGCCGGAATACCGGTGTGGCGACTCGTGGCGCAAAGGTTTCCTTTGGGGACTTCGGTCTCAAGGCCACGGAACGGGGTCGTTTGACCGCCCGCCAGATCGAAGCAGCGCGGCGTGCCATGACCCGTCATATCAAGCGGGGCGGACGGATCTGGATCCGGATATTCCCGGATAAACCCATTTCACGCAAACCAGCCGAAGTACGGATGGGAAATGGGAAGGGCAGCCCGGAATATTTTGTGGCTGAGATCGTACCAGGCAAAGTACTTTATGAAATGGATGGGGTGGATGAGGCATTGGCACGGGAGGCCTTTCAGTTGGCTGCGGCCAAATTGCCCATTGCCACGACATTCGTCACGCGACAATTGGGATGATGGGCATGAAGACAAAAGACTTGAGAACCAAGAGTGCAGAAGAACTCAATCAAGAGTTGGTCAATCTGTATCAGGCTCGTTTTGGTCTGAAAATGCAGATTGCCACGCAACAAAGTAATAAAACCAGTGAACTTGGCAAGTTGCGGCGCGAAATCGCGCGGGTCAAAACCGTGATCGCTGAAAAGGGAGCAGCCAAATGAGTACGGAAGAAAAGGCGAAGGGAGGGAAACGAACCCTCACCGGTACCGTTGTGAGCGATAAAATGGACAAGACTGTCACGGTCCTGGTGGAACGTACGGTGACACATCCCTTTATCGGGAAGATCATGCGTCGGACCAAGAAATACCATGCCCACACCGAAGACAATTCGGTGCACACCGGTGATGTGGTCGTCATCGAAGAGTGCCGTCCCCTGTCCAAAACCAAGACATGGACAGTCACTGAACTGGTTTCGCGCGCGGCATCGGCCTGATCGTTTTCGTAGTGGATCACGGGCTGCTTGCAAAGTATCCATATCAGTGCTAGAATCAGCGGTTCCTTAGGTAGTACCATTTTCCCAATACAACGGGGTCCAAAACTGGTCACCGATTCGGGATCGCTGATCCTGAACCTGCAAAGCAACACGGTGAATTAAGTTGGAGAGGTTTAAACCATGATTCAAATGCAATCGAAACTCGATGTCGCAGATAACACCGGTGCCAAGTCAGTGATGTGCATCAAGGTTCTCGGCGGTTCAAAACGGCGTTATGCCGGTATAGGGGATGTGATCAAGGTCAGCATCAAAAGTGCTGCACCCCGGGGTCGTGTCAAGAAAGGTGAGGTATATAACGCGGTTGTTGTTAGAACCGCTAAGGGTGTGCGTCGTCCTGATGGTTCACTGGTTCGTTTCGATGGCAATGCGGCAGTACTGCTCAATGCTAAATTGGAGCCTATTGGTACCCGGATCTTTGGGCCCGTCACGCGCGAACTCAGAACGGAGAAATTTATGAAAATCGTTTCTCTGGCCCCTGAAGTATTATAGGAGCAGACATGCGCAAGTTTCGTAAGGGTGATGAGGTCGTTGCCATTGCTGGCAAGGACAAGGGTAAACGGGGCGCCATTCGTGAAATGGTCGGTCTCGATGGAGTGGTCGTGGAAGGGATCAATCAAGTGCGCAAGCACGTTCGTCCCAACCCGGCCAAGGGTGAAAATGGCGGAATCCTGACCAAGGAAATGCCCCTGCACATCTCCAATGTAGCACTGTTCAATCCTGCCACACAGAAAGCCGATCGAGTGGGCATTCGTATCCTTGAAGACGGAAAGAAAGTCCGTTTCTTCAAGTCGAATGGCGAAGTGGTCGATGCGTAAGGACAAAGTATGAGCCGCCTGGATAGTTACTATAAAGAAAATGTCGTGCCTGAGCTGATCAAGCAATTCGGGTACAAGTCAGTCATGGAAGTGCCGCGCATTTCCAAGATCACTCTCAACATGGGAGTGGGTGAAGCGGTTTCCGACAAGAAAGTGATCGAGCATGCCGTGGGTGACATGGAAAAAATCGCCGGACAAAAACCGGTAGTGACCAAGTCGCGCAAGTCCATCGCCGGATTCAAGATTCGTCAGGGTTATCCGATCGGATGCATGGTCACCTTGCGCAGTCATCGGATGTTTGAATTTCTGGATCGTCTCATTTCCGTGGCGATTCCCCGAATTCGCGATTTCCGTGGGATCTCTGGACGTTCTTTCGATGGCCGGGGTAACTACAGCATGGGCGTGCGTGAGCAGACCATTTTCCCGGAAATCGAATACGACAAGATCGATGCCGTTCGTGGCATGAACATTACCATTACCACGACAGCCAAAACCGATGCAGAAGCAAAAGCATTGTTGTTGGCCTTTAAATTCCCGTTGAAAGTTTGAGGTGAACTGTGGCTAAAGTTGCATTAATCAATCGTGAATTGAAGCGCCGCGCAGCGGTCAAGAAATTCGCCGTAAAACGGGCAGCGTTGGTGGCTGTCATCAATGATGCCAAGGCGGATGACGATGCCCGCATGGTTGCGCGTGAAGCTCTCCAGAATCTACCCCGTAACGCCAGTCCAGTCCGGTTGCGTAATCGTTGCGCATTGACGGGAAGACCGCGCGGGGTTTATAGCAAGTTCGGGTTAGGGCGGAACAAATTTCGTGAAATTGCCATGCGCGGTGAAATACCGGGCATAACCAAAGCCAGTTGGTAGTCGCAGGAGCCTAATCGATGAGTATGACAGATCCTATCGCGGATATGCTGACGCGCATCCGCAACGCGCAACGGGCAGAAAAGCCCAGTGTTTCCATGCCCTCTTCCAAGTTGAAGGTTGCCATTGCCAAAGTCCTGCTGGACGAGGGCTATATCGATGGCATGCAGGTTCACCAGAAGGATTCCAAGCCGACTCTGGAAATTGGACTGAAGTATTATGCGGGTCGTCCCGTGATTGAATTGATCCAGCGGGTCAGTCGTCCTGGACTGCGCATCTACAAGGCCAGCGATGAAATCCCCAAGGTCATGAACGGATTGGGTGTGGCGATCGTCTCCACCCCTGCTGGTGTCATTACCGATCGTGCAGCCCGTCGCCAGAATGTCGGTGGCGAAGTGCTGTGTGTAGTGGCCTAAAGGAGACTTAGCCATGTCACGTATTGCCAAATATCCTGTCGCTCTGCCTGAGAAGGTGGAAGTGACCCAGGCCGATCAGTTGATCACCGTCAAGGGACCGCTGGGGACACTGACGCAACGAGTGGGTGCACTCGTTCGAATCAATCATGTGGGTAACGAACTGCTGTTTGAACCGGCCAATGAAAGTGCGGCTGCAAACGCCATGTCCGGAACCCTTCGAGCCCTGGTTTCCAACATGGTCACCGGTGTCACGAAAGGCTGGGAAAAGAAACTGACTCTGGTGGGTGTGGGCTATCGCGCCCAGGCTGCAGGAGACAAGTTGAACCTTTCTCTTGGTTTTTCTCACCCGGTGGTTCATCAGATGCCCGTTGGAATCAAGGTGGAAACCCCCACCCAGACCGAAATCCTGATCAAGGGTATCGATCGCCAGGTGGTCGGACAGGTGGCCGCTGAAGTTCGCGCCTATCGCAAACCCGAACCCTACAAAGGGAAAGGGGTTCGTTACGCCGACGAGAAAGTGATCATTAAAGAAACCAAGAAGAAATAAGGCAAATTTATCATGATGCATGAAAATGGAAGAGTTCGTCGTGCCAAGCGCACGCGTGCCAAGATTGCCGAGTTGGGGGCGATTCGTTTGTCCATTCACCGGACCAATCAGCACGTTTATGCCCAGATCATCGATCCTACGGGTTCCAAGGTATTGGCCAGCGCCTCTACGCTCGAACCCGAAGTGCGCAATATTCTTGGGAATGGATCGAATATCGCTGCTGCAGCCCTGATTGGGAAACGGATTGCCGAAAAAGCCAAGGCAGTCGGCGTCGAGCAGGTGGCTTTTGATCGTTCCGGGTTTCGCTATCACGGTCGCGTCAAGGCACTGGCCGATGCGGCGCGTGAAGGCGGTCTTCAGTTTTAATCGAATCAGCGACCCATTGGGGAAAGCACATGGCAAAGAATGACAATGAAGAGCGTGGTGACGGACTGCGCGAAAAAATGGTTGCAGTCAACCGCGTGACCAAGGTAGTTAAAGGGGGCCGTATCCTCGGCTTCGCCGCGTTGACCGTGGTGGGTGACGGAGACGGCGGTATCGGGATGGGGAAGGGAAAGGCTCGGGAAGTTCCCGTGGCCGTCCAGAAAGCGATGGAACAGGCACGGCGCAAGATGGTAAAGGTGAATTTGAAGAACGGCACCCTCTTTCATCAGGTCATGGGCGAGCACGGTGCGGCCAAGGTCTTCATGCAACCGGCCTCCGAAGGAACCGGGATTATCGCGGGTGGTCCGATGCGCGCGGTTTTTGAAGTCATGGGGGTGACCAACGTCCTGGCCAAGTGCATTGGCTCCACCAATCCGTACAACGTCATCCGCGCAACCCTGAATGGTCTCGAAGCAACCCGTCGCCCGGCCGAAGTGGCCGCGAAACGTGGCAAGACCATTGAAGAGATCATGGAGTGATGACAATGACTCAACCAGAAATCAAGACCTTCCGGGTGACCCTGGTCAAAAGTCCGATCGGGTCGATCAAATCCCATCGTGATTGTGTGCGCGGCCTGGGTTTACGCCGCATGAATCATACCGTTGAGGTATTGGATACCCCGGAAAATCGCGGTATGGCTGCCAGTGTTCATCATCTGGTCCGTAGCGAGTAAGGAGAGAACATGGAACTGAACACAATCAAGCCCGCAGCCGGATCCAAACAGGAACGGCGTCGTGTGGGAAGAGGGATCGGCAGTGGTTTCGGGAAAACTGCCGGGCGCGGTCACAAAGGGCAGAAATCTCGCTCCGGGGGCTTTCATAAAGTGGGTTTTGAAGGCGGTCAGATGCCTTTGCAGCGGCGTTTGCCCAAGCGTGGCTTTGTCAGCATGACACAAGGCGCCACGGAACAGGTACGCCTGGCGGACCTGATGCGGGTCACCTCGGAAGTCATCGATTTGTTGGCACTCAAACAGGCGGGCGTGATTTCGGGTTCGGCCCAGGGCGCCAAGGTGTTTCTGAAGGGGGAAATTACCCGCGCGGTTCAAATTCAGGGCATCGGTGTCACTCAGGGGGCGCGTAAGGCCATCGAAGCGGCAGGCGGCACGATTCTGGATCAGAAGAGCGAGTAAGGACTTTGGCCTCGGTTCCCAACCATTTATCAGGAAACAAACTGGACGACCTCAAACGTCGGCTCTGGTTTGTGGTGGGCGCTCTGGTGGTTTACCGCCTGGGGGCTCATATTCCTGTGCCGGGGATCAATCCGGATGAATTGTCGAAACTTTTCAGCACCCAGAAATCCGGCATCCTCGGCATGGTCAACATGTTTTCCGGGGGCGCGCTTTCTCGTTTCACGGTTTTTGCGCTCGGTATCATGCCGTACATCTCGTCGTCCATCATCATGCAGTTGCTGACGACGGTGGTGCCCTCCCTCGAGACCTTGAAGAAAGAAGGTGAGGCGGGACGGCGCAAGATCACCCAGTACACCCGCTATGGGACCGTGGTTCTGGCATTCTTTCAGGCCATGGGGATTGCAGTGGCACTGGAGGCTCAACCCGGACTTGTGCTCGACCCCGGACTTTCCTTCCGCCTGACCACCGCCATTACGCTGGTGACAGGAACCATGTTCCTGATGTGGTTGGGGGAACAGATTACCGAGCGCGGGATTGGCAATGGAATTTCCCTGATCATTTTCAGTGGGATCGTGGCGGGATTGCCGCGTGCCGTGGGAAGTACCCTGGAATTGGTTCGTACGGGGGCTTTCAGTTGGTTCCTGGCCCTGTCCATCTTTGCGGCGGTGGTCGCGGTGACTGCGCTCGTGGTATTCGTCGAACGTGGTCAGCGCAAGATCACCGTGAATTATGCGAAGCGTCAGGTCGGCAACAAGATTTACGGGGGGCAAAGCACTCATCTTCCGCTCAAGATCAATATGGCGGGTGTGATTCCGCCCATCTTTGCCAGCAGCATCATTCTTTTCCCTGCTACCCTGGCTGGATGGTTCGGAAGCCGGCAGCACTTTGGCTGGCTCAAGGAAATCAGCAGCATGCTGAGTCCCGGACAGCCCATTTATGTCATGCTTTACGCCGGTGCCATCCTGTTCTTCTGTTTTTTCTATACTGCGCTGGTCTTTAACAGCAAGGAAACGGCGGATAACCTGAAAAAGAATGGCGCTTTCATTCCGGGAATTCGTCCAGGAGAGCAGACTTCGCGTTATCTGGACAAGATTCTCACCCGGCTGACACTGACGGGCGCCATCTACATCACGCTGGTATGCTTATTGCCCGAGTTTTTGATTGTCAAGTTCAATGTGCCGTTCTATTTCGGCGGAACCTCATTGTTGATCATCGTCGTCGTTACCATGGATTTTATGGCCCAAGTTCAAACCTATCTCATGTCCCAACAGTATGAAAGTTTGCTCAAGAAGGCGAATTTTAAAGGGCAAGGGGCAAAGTAATCATGGCCAAGGAAGACACCATTGAAATGCAGGGAGAAATTCTGGAAACCCTTCCTAATGCCACCTTCCGGGTAAAACTGGAAAATGATCATGTGGTATTGGGACATATATCAGGAAAGATGCGCATGCATTACATTCGCATTCTTCCCGGAGACAAGGTGACCGTTGAACTCACTCCCTATGATCTGAGCCGTTGTCGAATCACCTTCCGTGCCAAGTAGCACGGGCTTTGCTGGAGAACATCATGAAAGTACAAGCATCTGTCAAAAAAGTTTGTCGCAAGTGCAAACTGGTCCGTCGCAAAGGCGTCTTGCGCGTCATTTGTGAAGATCCACGGCACAAACAGCGCCAAGGCTGATTGATTTTTTTTACTATCGCACTAGAAACTGAGGACGCATATGGCTCGTATTGCAGGGGTCAACATCCCTAACCATCAACATGCAGAAATTGCCTTGACCGCCATTTATGGAATCGGTCGTTCGCGAGCACGAGATATCTGTGCTGCAGCCGGAGTCACGACCAGCACCAAGATCAAGGATCTTACCGACGCTGATATGGAGCGGTTACGGGTTGAAGTCACCAAATTTTCTGTAGAAGGTGACTTGCGTCGGGAGGTTTCGCTTAACATCAAACGGCTGATGGATCTCGGTAGTTACCGTGGCACTCGCCATCGACGTGGCCTGCCTTGTCGTGGACAGAGAACCCGCACCAATGCTCGTACCCGCAAGGGCCCGCGCAAAGCTGTGCGTACAACCAAGTAATTCCAGGAGTTAGACATGGTCAAATCCAATACGGGCGCACGTGCGCGTAAGAAAGTCAAAAAGAATGTCGCCGAGGGAATCGCGCATGTTCACGCTTCCTTCAACAATACGATCGTCACGATTACCGATCGTCAGGGCAATGCCCTGTCCTGGGCAACTTCCGGCAGCAATGGCTTCAAGGGATCCCGTAAAAGTACTCCCTTCGCAGCTCAAATTGCCGCGGAAAATGCCGGCAAGGCCGCACAGGAATGTGGCGTAAAAAATCTTGAAGTCCGGATCAAGGGACCAGGACCGGGGCGTGAGTCTGCGGTTCGTGCCCTGAACTCCGTGGGCTTTAAAATCACCAGCATTTCGGATGTGACACCGGTCCCCCACAATGGGTGCCGTCCTCCGAAAAAGCGTCGTATTTAATCAGGTAGCGGGAGAATACTGTGGCCAGAAACCTGGATGCCAAATGTCGTCAATGTCGCCGCGAAGGGGAGAAACTTTTCCTCAAGGGCGAGAAATGTTTTACAGAAAAGTGCGCCATCGAGCGCCGTGCTTATCCGCCCGGACAACATGGACAGAAGCAAAGCCGTCAATCCGACTATGGTGGTCAGTTGCGTGCCAAGCAAAAGGTCCGGAGAATTTACGGCGTGCTGGAAGGTCAATTCCGTCTGACCTATAAAGCCGCTGAGCGCGCCCGCGGAATTACCGGCGACAACCTTCTGAAATCTCTCGAAAGCCGCCTGGATAACGTGGCCTATCGCATGGGTTTTGGCGCATCGCGCGTGGAAGCCCGACAAGTGGTTCGCCATAACGGGATCCTGGTCAATGGCAAGCGCGTGAATATTCCCTCTTACCAGGTTCGTCCGGGGGATCAGGTGCAGGTCGCGGAAAAGTCACGGCAACAGTTGCGCATCAAGGCTGCTGCGGAAGCCGCGGAAGGGAGAGGTTTTCCCGAGTGGATCGAGGTCGACACCAAGGCTCTGAAGGGAGTCTACAAGGCACGTCCGGAACGTAGTGAATTGCCGTCCACGATCAACGAGTCCCTGATTGTGGAACTGTACTCCAAATAATCGGGAGTTATGAACCTGAGATCGATCATCAAGGACAAATGATGCAAGAAGATACATTGACTGCAAATTTTTTGAAACCACGTTCTATCGAAGTTCAGAACATCCATCCAAATCATGCCAAGGTTTTGATGGAGCCCTTTGAACGGGGGTATGGGCATACCTTGGGGAATGCGTTGCGACGCATCCTGCTTTCTTCCATGCCTGGCTTTGCCCCGGTTGAAGTCAAGATCTCCAATGTGCTCCATGAGTATTCCACAGTGGACGGCGTTCAGGAAGACGTTGTCGATCTGATGCTGAATCTCAAGGGAGTCGTTCTGAAACTTCATCACCATGACGATGCGGTTTTGACCCTTTCCAAGGAAGGTCCCTGTGTGGTGACCGCGGCGGATTTCGATCCCCAGCACCAGGTCGAGATCATCAATCCGGGACATATCATTGCCCACCTCACCGCCGGTGGAAAACTGGAGATGCAGGTCAAGGTGTCCAAGGGATTTGGCTATGAACCCGCTTCAGTGCGCCCAGACAATGACGAAAGCCATGCGGTCAGCGGCATTCAGCTGGATGCCTCCTACAGTCCGGTTCGACGTGTCAGTTACGCAGTGGAAAGTGCACGCGTGGAACAGCGCACCGACCTCGATCGCCTGGTGATGGACATCGAAACCAATGGCGCCATTGAACCTGAGGAAGCCGTGCGTTTTGCTGCCCGGGTGCTGATGGAACAACTGTCGGTTTTTGCGGATTTGCAGGGTACGCCGGTCTCCAGTGAAACCACGCGCATTCCCCAGGTGGATCCCATTCTCCTGCAACCGGTCGATGACCTCGAACTGACGGTCCGTTCTGCCAATTGCCTCAAGGCGGAAAACATTTATTACATCGGTGACCTGATTCAACGAACCGAGACCGAGTTGCTCAAGACTCCGAACCTTGGTCGCAAGTCGTTGAATGAGATAAAGGAAGTGTTGGCCACCAAGAGTTTGACCTTGGGCATGAAACTTGAAAACTGGCCGCCCGCAGGTTTGGAACGTCGTTAACTCAAGCGTTTTTCATAAGCGCCTACTGGCGCAGTACCTATAAATGACTGAAATCATGAGGATCATCAAATGCGTCACCGTTTAAGCAATCGCAAACTTAACCGTACCACCAGTCATCGTCTGGCCATGTTGCGGAATATGTCCAATTCATTGCTGCGCCATGAAGCGATCAAGACCACGCTGCCCAAGGCCAAAGAACTGCGCCGGGTGGTGGAACCCCTGATCACTTTGGGCAAGGAACCCACCTTGGCCAATCACCGTCTCGCTTTCGATCGACTGCGGGATCGTGAAATGGTCATGAAACTCTTCAATGAATTGGGTCCCCGTTACCAGACTCGCCCAGGCGGTTATGTCCGGATTCTCAAGTTCGGTTTTCGCCAGGGGGATAATGCACCCATGGCTTTCGTCGAGTTGGTGGACCGGCCTGAGATCGAAGCCGTCGACGAGGACAGCGCGGAATGATCCGTTTTTGGCGCGCATGACCTTTACACAAAAAAGCCTGCATACGCAGGCTTTTTTGTGGGCCGTTCTTCAGGGGTGCTGCGTCTGTTGCATCAGGTGACGGCAAAGGTCGACCGTGACCCAACCTGCGGCGGATAACTGTCCCTGATGCAGGGTATAGGGCTGATCCGGTTCACCCAGATCTGACAGTACGGCCTTGGCGCCGGAAAAGTCCTGTCCCCGGGTGTATTCGTTGATCGTCACCAGAGTGGTCAGTCCTGCAGCGCGGGCTGAACGTAGCCCGTTTTCGGAATCCTCGAAGGCCAGCGCCTCCGGCGCCGAGATGCCCAGTGCCTCCAGCGCCCATAAATAAATATCCGGGGCAGGTTTCTTGGCAGGAACGATGTCCCCGGCAGCAATGACCTTGAACCAATCAAGACTTTCCGGACCCAGGGTCGTGGAAAGAAGGGAACTGACATTTTCCGGCGTGGTGGTGGTGGCGATGGCCAGAGTCAAACCGGCCCGACGGGCCTCATCGAGCAGTCGCCGGACTCCGGGACGGAGAGGAATCGCGCCCTTTTCAAGCAACGCCATGTAGTGACGGGTTTTGGACTGGTGCAATTGAACGACCAGTTCATCAAAATGGGCATCCAGAAGTTGTTCGGGATGATGGCGGGCCACATAATGGCGAATCCGTTCCTTTCCTCCAGTGACCGCCAGCAGTTCGCCATACAGCGGAACATCCCATTCCCAGTCCAGCCCGAATTCCTTGAAAGCCAGATTGAACGAGGGGCGGTGCCCATCTCGTTCCGTATCTGCCAAGGTTCCATCCACATCAAAAATCAGTGTGTTCATATGTCTCATCTATTGTACGGAAATTTATTCAGAAAAAACAAGAAAGTTGCCGCAGGCCACCGGATCTCGTTCACGGCATGAGCAGGACGAGGGAGCCCGAGACGATCAGGGCTATTCCCGCCAGTCCATGCCAACTCAACCGTTCGCCCAGGAACAGAACCCCAAAGATCAAGGCGAAGACGACGCTCAATTTGTCCAGGGGGGCCACGCCGGCGAGAGGCCCCAATTGCAGGGCGCGATAGTAACAGAGCCAGGACAGACCGGTGGCAATGCCCGAGAGGATCAGAAAGGTCCAGGTAAGCAGCGAGAGGTTGGAAAAACGTTGCCATTCACCGCGCAAGGAAAGAATTCCGGCCGTGAGCGCCAGAATGATCAGGGTGCGGATAAAGGTGGCAAAATTCGAAGGGATGTTCGCCACCCCCAATTTTCCGAAAAGGGCGGTCAATCCGGCAAAGAAGGCCGAGCCGAGCGCAAACAGTGCCCAGGCAGGAACGGCCTTCATGGCAGGATGCCGTACTCCACGGGCATCGTGACATACAGCAGGGGCAGGCCGGCTTCCCTGACGAGGTTCAGCAATTGCCCGGATTGTTCCGGGCTGAGGACGAACACCACTTCCACAGGAAGGTCATTGCCCAGTTCAAAGAAGTGATCCTCATGCAGAACGCCATGACGTCCGTATCCAGCGATGGACTTGAAGACGGATCCCCCCTGAATGCCCAGGGCGCGTGCCTGTTCGAGCAACCATTCGTAGGCAAGCACATGATGATGCTGGCGGTTTTCATGCAGGTAGAATTTCAGATAGGTACCCTTCATGACAAGGAAACTCCAAAATGGTCGGATCAGGCTTTACCGAGGGATTTAAGCAGGCTATAACTGGCCATGCCCAGAACGGTCATCAACAATGAGCCGCCCAGGTGCATGACGATGTGACTCAAAGCCCAGAGGTATTGAGAGCGGGAAAAGAGTGTCACGGACTCGGCGGAAAAAGTCGAAAAAGTCGTCAACCCGCCCATGAATCCCGTAATGATGAACAGTCGGGCTTCAGGGGGAAGACCAGCATGGTCGGTAAAATAGGAAACGGCCAACCCTACCAGATAACCGCCGATCAGATTGGCCGCCAGGGTACCCAGGGGAAGGGTCGGAATCAGCGGATTGAGCAGAATACCCAGCCACCAGCGCAACCAAGCCCCCAAGGCGGCACCCACCCATACCGCAAGAAATCCGTAACCCCCCATTTCCCTTACACCCACCCTTTGGCGCTTAT
>VFSW01001768.1_pt1 | contig 32975 bp, 41 predicted proteins | sample 5358111 | NCBI WGS metagenome assembly VFSW01 (sample SAMN11554181, study PRJNA540505) | mine drainage metagenome | isolation source: sediment from site ElyBrook_90M | place: USA: Ely Copper Mine, Vershire, VT | collected 2017
GCGACGGATCCAACACCGACCGCAACGCCCCGGTCGCGGTAAGCACCATCACGACGGCCACTCAGGTGAGCTCCGGCGGCTATCACACCTGCGCGCGGCTCTCGAACGGCACGGCGATGTGCTGGGGCCGGGGCAATCGCGGGCAGCTCGGCGACGGCTCGACCAACAATCACACGGCTCCGGTCCAGGTGAGCGGCATCTCCGCCGCCGCCCAGGTAGGGGCAGGCGGCGGCATCGGAAACAACGAACACAGCGCCGCTTTGCTCGCCGACGGCAGCGTCGTCGGCTGGGGCTACAACCGCTTCGGCGAGCTCGGCGACGGAACCACGACGAACAGAAGCACGCCGGTCGCCACGGACCTCCAGTAGCTCCGGCGCCCTGGTCGGCAGTGCCCGGAGCGCCGGCCGGGCCGGAATGCGTCGTTTGGCCCAGTCCCGCTGGCCCAGGCGTGCATCTTGTACGTCTCGATGACGTGTGGGAGAGTCAAATCACCACCTATAACCCAAACGCGGGCGACAGACAGTTTGCGACTCTTGCTACCCGGCACGGCCAACCTCACATGGATCCGGAGGCGGCACTGGGTATCGCTTGCCCGCCGGCTCGGGATGCCGGACGATCTCCTGGTCGACGGTCGCTATCTCGCCCGAGAGCGCCACGACCAGTACGAGAGAGCCCGCCTGGCGGCGCTGATCCTCGCCCAGGCTGAAGCCCTCACCATACCGATCGTGCTCGCTTGCGGCCGCCCCGCGCGGCTCGGCGCGCTCGGCCTCGTGGCTTGTTCCGCCATCGTCGCGTTCCTCCTGTGGAGGACCGTCGCTTACCGCCTGCGGCGTCTTCCGGGCATTCTGGGGATCCTCGTCGGAGCCGTCGCGACTGCTTCGACCATGGGCCTCGACATCCTCGAACCCGATCTCCACACGCTCGTCGTCGGCTACCTCACCATGATCCCGCTGGCGAGCACCATCCTTCTCTTCTGGCGTCCGCCCACCCACCTGGCCGCCCTGGCCGCCTTCTACGGTGCGACGATGCTGTTCGTCCTGCTGTCGCCGCCGTCGCTCGAGCTGGCGGAAAGGGCGACCATCCTCGCCCTGACCGGGGCCGCCTGCCTCCTGAGCGTGTTCGGCAATCTCGAGGGCACGCTCCGACGCAACAGCCGTGCACGTCAGGCTCGCCAGCTCCGATCGCAGCGCCTCGAGCTGCGCCTGATTGCCCGCGAACGGGCGCGCGAAGCTCGAACCGACGCACTGACGGGACTCGGGAGCAGACGAGCGCTGCACGAGGATCTCGCCGCGGCCCAGGAGCGAGCCAGGGCATCGGACCGGCGGACAGCCGTGGCGCTTCTCGACGTGGACCACTTCAAGGCATTCAACGATCGCCACGGCCACAGGGCGGGCGACGGCCTGCTCGAGAGAATCGGGTCGGCGATCCGGTCCGGCCTCCGGCAGGGCGACGTCGCCTACCGCTACGGCGGCGAGGAGTTCCTGATCCTGCTCGAAGATGCGTCGGCCGACCAGGCCGAGGCGGTCGTGGGTCGCATCCGCTCCGCGCTCGACGCCGCCGGCATCGACCACCCGGGGAATCCGCCGTGGAAGACGGTGACGTTCAGCGCCGGCGTAGCCGAAGTGAACCTGGATCGAGGGATCTCCGTCGAGGCGGCGCTCCGCCTCGCCGACCACGGCCTGTACGCGGCCAAGGCCCAGGGCCGCAATCGCACGGTCACCGAGTCGAGCGAGTCTCCGCTGCCCGACGGGTAGCCGAGTGCCCGCCCCGACGGTCGATCGGGCGACCGGCGGCGTGGCGATCCGGCGACAGCGCGGCAGTGCGGCGATCGCGCGGCAGGGCGGCACGGCGGGTTCTGGGCTTTCTGCAGAAGCGATATTTCGGCCGCGTGACCGTCGTCCGGCAAGGATTTCGTTACGCCGGAGGCCCGATCGGCTGGTCGTGCCCCCGGCGCCTTCGTCCGGAGAGACCCGGGTTCTACAGCTCGCGCTCCAGCAGGACCGGCAGCGGAGTGCCGGGCTGGGCGGCCGGAGAGTAGGACGGGTGATGCGTCAGGTCGACGCTGGCCACGCACCAGCCCTGGATTCCCAGCTCGGTGAGCCGGCCGAGCAACTCCGAGAGATGCGTCGCAGGGTTCTCCTGGAACGGCATCCGCTCGATTCGATACTCGACTGGTCGTTCCGAGCCCGGCGACTTCTCGAGCAGCACCGGTACAGGGATGCTCGGTTGAGCGGCGGGTGAGTACGACGGATGATGGGTGAGGTCGATGCTGACGACGCGCCAGCCCTGCCTGCCCATCTCGTTGAGTCGATCGAGGACTTCCGCGAGGTGAGCCTCCGGGTGCTCCTGGATCGGCAGGGTCTCGATACGATATTCGACGCGTTGGGCGATCTCCTTCTCGGTGATGCTCATGACGATCCTCGGTGGTGGTGCGGCCGGTCGCGGCACGTCCGCGAGCCCGATCGCTTCGCAAGGCTGCTCCAGTCGCGGTCGGAAGTCGGTGATCGACGCGGCCGCGAGCGTGACTGCAGTCACGCTGGCTGCACGCCTTCGACCCATCCGGCACTTGGGGTCGGCCTTCTGCCGCGGTATGGTCGCCTCGAAACCACAGGAGGCCGCATGAGCGGCCGGGACCATGCTCCAATCGGGCCACGCACTCGACGATCTGGCCCTCGAGGGACTCGAGGACGGCTTCCTCTTCGCGCTCCCGCGTGACGCGGCCGAGCGCCTGCTCGCCCAGGCGATCCGCATCAACGTGCCGGCGGGATCGCTCATCTACCGCGAGGACGAAAGCCCGAGCCTCATCGTCGTGGTCAAAGGGCTCCTGCGGGTGTTCCTGAGCTCCGCGGACGGGCGGCAGGTGACCGTCCGATATGCCCGCAGCGGGGACGTGGCCGGCCTGGCCCTCGTGATCGGCGGTCCGGCACCGATGAGTATCCAGGCAATTACGGGTGCGCTCGTGGTGGCACTCCGCGTGGACTCGCTGCGTACGCTGCTGGCCACGGACCCCGGCGTCGCTCGAGCCTGCGCCGAGGAACTGACCCGCCAGCTCTACTGGCTCCTCGGCGACATCTCGGCCCAGGCCTTTCTTACGCTCCGTCAGCGCCTCGCTCGCCAGCTTCTGCTCCTCGCGAGGCACGGTCCGGGCTCGGATCTGGTCGTGCACGCCGGTCAGCAGGAGCTTGCCGACGCCATAGGGACGGTGCGTGAGGTCGTGACGCGCAACCTCCACGAGCTGCATGAGGAAGGGTTGATCGACATCTCGCGAGATGAGGTCACGATTCGGGACCCGGTCGCCCTCGCGGACCTCTCCCGCAGACTCGATTGGCGAACCGGCTGAGCTTCGCCGCGAGGTCCCTCGGCCTGGGGGGCGGGCCGGGAGTTGCCAACGAGCCGCGCCTGTGGAAGCTGGAGGGTGTGACGACCATGACCAGGCTCGAGCTCACGCGGTCGCAGATCCTCGCCTGGCGACGAAGGGTGGGCGCGCTCGACGAGCGGCTCCCGCCCGGCCCGGATTCCCTCCGCGTGGCGGCCTGGGCCGGCCTCCAGGACAGCATGCCTCGCGCCGCGCTCCTCTCGATCCATGCCCGCGTCGAGGGAGCCGGGCCGTCCACCTGGGAGGACCCTTCGCTGGTCCAGCTGTGGGGCCCGAGGTTCAGCACGTACGTCGTGGCGGCACGGGACGCGGCGATCTTCTCGCTCGGGAGGCTGCCGGACGACGCCGCCGGGCGGCGGCGAGCGGAGGACTTCGCCGCTCGCCTCGAGGCCTTCCTCGGCGGCCGAAGGACGACCTACAGCGAGGCCGGCCACGCGCTCGGCGTTCACCCGACCGCGCTTCGACACGCCGCGCCGACCGGCCGGGTCCTGATCCGCTGGGATGCGACGCAGAAGCCGACGGTCTGGATGGTGCCGCCGCCTGAAGTCGATCCCGCCGATGCTCGGCTCGAGCTCGCGCGTCGTTACCTCCATGTTTTCGGCCCCGCCACGCCCGAGGCGTTCGCCGGCTGGGCCGGCATCCCCGATCCGGCCGGCCGCGCGGCATTCGAGGCGCTTGCAGGATCGCTGACGCCCGTTCGAACACCGGTCGGCGAGGGCTGGATCCTGGCGAGCGACGAGCCTGCGTTCACCTCTCCGGCCCGGCCGGCGGCGCCGGCGCGCCTGCTCCCGAGCGGGGACGCGTACTTCCTCCTCCAGGGGGCCGACCGCGACCTTCTCGTGCCCGAGGTCGAGCTTCGCCGCACGCTCTGGACCCCACGCGTCTGGCCGGGCGCCGTCGTGGTGGGCGGCGAGCTGGCGGGTACGTGGCGGCGCGCCGACGCGAACGTGACGATCCAGGCCTGGCGCGGGCTCTCCCGCGATGAACGAGACGCGGTCGAGGCAGAGGCCGCATCCCTGCCGCTGCCCGGCCTTCGAGGTCCGATCGTCGTCCGCTGGGACGAGTAGCGCCGCCCCTGCAGAACCAGCCGCGCGACCTACGTGCCGTCCGCCCCGCGCTTTCTGGGGCCGAGCCCGCCCAGAACCCGCCGCACCACCGGGACGAAGAAGGCACCGCTGGCGAGCTGGAGGAACACCACGAGCAGGATCATGAGGCCCGGCAGGCCGATGAAGAAGCCCGGCACGAGCCACGAGTAACCGCCGAGGGACGCGAAGCCGCCGAGCTCCGACAGGTCCACGCTCCCGCCGGTCGGAAACTGCGGGATCTCGACCTGGGTGCCGGTCCCGAACGGAGCGTCCGGGCCGGCGGTGCTCACGGCAGCGCCCGGCACCGGAGCGGGCGATCCGTTCGGAGCCGTCGCGATCGGATAGCTCGGCTGGGCATCCGACGCGGACGGGCTCGGGGCCGGTGACGAACTCAGGGCGGACGTCGGCTGAGCGGGACGCGACGACTCCGTCGGTGTCCGAGTCGGTGCCGTCGTGGCCGTGGTGGCGGACGAAGCCACAGGCGTGGGCTCGGGCGTGGGTCTGGGAGTCGGCGCGGGCGTAGGCATGGGCGTCGGCGGGGGTGTCGGAGTCGCGGTCGGCGCCGGCAGGATGGTGAATGGCGGAAGCTGCGCTCCGGGCGCGCCCGGTAGACACGGCGGAACGTCGCCGTCGCTCTGGCAGGCGGTGGCGGTCCAAGCCTGCGGCGAGGTGGTCGTCGGCGTGACCGTTATCGAGAATGTGGCGAGATCGCCGGCAACGATGCGCTGGGGCTCCGCGTTGAGCCAGAAGGTCACTCGCGTTCCGGAGATCGTGGCGGTCCATTTGCCACCGTGCGGCGCGACGATCGGAGCGGCCGCCGCCACGGTATATCCGGAGGGCAGGTTCACCTCGATCAGCTCGATCGGCACCGTGCCCCCTCTCACCGTGAGAACGACCTGGGTCTGCCGGCCCTCGACCAGGCTGGTAGGAGAGGCGGAGATCGTCCAGGGGGTGTCGGCGGAGACGGGCGCCGCGGCGAGGAAGAGCGCCAGCAGCGACAGGCCGGCAATCCCCGCGTCGCGCCGCATCAAACCGCCTCGGGCCACAGATCCCCAGGCGGGATGTGGGCCTGTTCACCGGGCAGCGGCGGGTGCGCGGCCGAAGCGAACCCGTCGAGGAATGTCTTGACGATGTGCTCGTCGAGCTGCGATCCCGCGGCGTCCTCGAGCCGCCGAAGGGCCTCCTCGATGGGAAGCGCCTTCCGGTACGGCCGCGTGGTCGTCATCGCCGAGAGGGAATCGCCCACGGCCAGGATGCGGGCCACCAGTGGGATCTCCTCGCCGGCGAGGCCGGCCAGGTAGCCCTTTCCGTCCCAGCGTTCGTGGTGGCTGCGGATGCCATCGCGAACGACGGGCAGGTTCGGGAGGTCGCGGACGATCATGTCGCCGAGCGCGACGTGCTGGCGGAATATGGCCTGCTCCTCGGCCGTGAGCCGGCCGGGTCTGCGAAGGATGACGTCCGGGATCCCGATCTTGCCGATGTCGTGGAGGAGCCCGGCCGTGTGAAGCGCGAGCCGCGTCTCACGGTCGAGGTTCATGAGCTCGGCGATGAAGTCCACGTAGCGAGCCACGTCCTCCGAGTGCTTGCGCGTGTAGTGGTCCTTCGTGTCGACGGCGGTGATGAGCCCCTGGAGGACGCCGAACGTCCGGGCACTCGGGGACATGGCGGGTTGCGCTTCAGCCACACGGAGGGCATCCCCGCCGGACACCCGCGCCTCCCCGAGGGTGATGGTCGCGACGGACAGCAGCGAGGTGACGGACTCGGCGTTCGTGGGGTATGAGCACACGCCGGCACTGACGCTGACGGGGAGGCGCTCCGAGGCCTCGAAGCGGAGCGTCAGCTTGCGCGCCGCGGCCCGCACGGACTCGATTGTCGGTTCGAGCGCGAGCGCGTCGGCTCCGCCGGCGACCACGAGGAACTCGTCCGGCCCGTATCGGCCGAAGATCATTCCGGGCTCGAGGTCCGCCTTCAGCAGGTCGACGACCGCCAGGATGACCTCATCGCCGGCCTGGTGGCCATAGGTGTCGTTGATCAGGCGGAAGTTGTCGATGTCTACCAGCGCGAGTCCAACTCCACTGCGGTCCGGGCTTGCCCGGCTGACTCTCAGGGTGAGCTCCTCGACGATCGCGCCGTGATTGAGGACTCCGGTCAAGGGGTCGTGGCGCGCCGCCTCCAGGAGCTGGCGCGACTGGCGCGTGAGGCGGCCCTGGGCAGCTCGGAAGATGAAGAAGAGAACCACGGCGCAGACGAGCGCGGCGCACAGGGTGATCACGACGATTTCCAGCCTGTTCTGTTCGAGCTGGGCAAGTATCGGCGTGGCGTCGCGCCAGATCCCGACGACGGCCAGCACCTCGCCGTTGAGGAGGATCGGCACGTACTCGCGGATGACCATCGAAGAGGCGAGGCTGACATCGGAGGCGGCGTCGGCCCGGGCCACGATCGTCGCGTCCACGGTGTGATCCTTGACGGCAGCCTGCAGGCCCGGCGTCATGGCGACAGTCGCCGAGCCGGACGAGCCGGTCGAGCGGTCGAGGACGGTGCCGTCGGGCGCCAGGATGGCGACTCGGAGGAGATGGCCCGAGTCGGTGAGAACGCTGAGACCCGCGTCGAGCGTGGCGATTCGACTCGCGGTTCGGCCGGTCGTCTCCAGATCGGCAGGCCTCAGCCCGGCCAGGTTCACGAAGCTTCGGACCAGCGAAGCGTCCGTGTTCACAGACGCGTTGAGGATCATCGTCTGGGCGTTCGCGGACACGAGCACGGCCAGTCCGCTCGCGGTGGCCCCAACCACCAGGAGCAGGACGCCGTAGACGAGCATGAAGAGTACCGGCCGGACGCGTCGCCTTCGTCCGGTTGGAGAAACCATCACAGATCCTCGGATTTGCGATCCGCGACGCCCAGCCTATGGCGCCGGCCTGGCGAGGGGTATGGGACTGACGGGGTGGCCCGGTAGTACTAATGCCCGCGCGTTACGACGAGGCCGTGGGCCGAGAGCGGGGGCGGGGCAGCCCCGGCGGCGCCGTTCTCGCCGGGTTGGGCCGCGCTAATCTGCCTGCATGCAGGTGAGTGAACAAACGCTCGGACGAGCCATCTCCCGCAGCCGTCGCCGGAGCGGCTGCATCCGGGCGACGATCGCTTGCGCCGTCGCCCTCACGGCGGTACTCGGCTGCACGCCCCGTCCGGCGCTCGAGTTCTCGCCCGCCACCCTGCCCGACGCCCAGGTCGGCTCAACCTACGCCGCCACCATCACCGTGAGCCAGGCGGCGACGCCTGTGGGCGGCGCCACGGTTTCGGGCGGCGCGCTTCCCGAGGGCCTCGAGCTCGCATTGGCCGGAGAGCCCGACAACACCATCCAGATCTCGGGGACGCCGACGGCGGCGGGAACGTTCACTTTCACCGTCTACGTGTGGTGCTACGGCACGAACGTGAGCGGCCAGACGGCCACTCAGCAGTACACACTGACGGTCGGGTAGATCAGGGAAAGTCCGAGTCGGGGTAGGAGGCAGCCGCGTCCGCGGCTCGGGCAGATGAACGCGGCATCTCGACCCAACCGATCGTCCCGCTCTACAAGGGCATCGACGCGCCGTCGCCGTCCCGGCGACGCGGGGTAGTCGGCGTGCGGCACAGGTGATCCAGCAGGTCGGTCAGCTTCGCCGTGGCCAGCGCGACGGATGAGTCGGCCGCTCCGTAGTACATGGACAGGATCCCCGTGCCCTCGTCGAGAACCCACCCGTTGGGAAACACCACCTTGTCGACGTCGCCGCCACGCTCGTAAGGGGCGCTCGGCGCGAAGACCCACTCGGTGCTCCGTCTGAGCACGATGTGCGGGTTCTCCAGGTCCAGCAGGGCCAGGCCGACCCGGTATATCGGACCGCCCGCAGTGGAATGCACGCCGTGATAGCAGAGCAGCCACCCCTCCGACGTCTCGAGCGGCGGCGGCCCGAGACCGATCTTGCCCGCGTCCCACCAGGCACCCTCGCGAGCTTCCAGGAGCACTTCGTGGTCGCCCCAATGGCGCATGTCAGGCGATTTCGACATCCACATGTGGGCCAGGCCGCGCAGCGGCGAGGGTCGGTGGATCATCAGCCAGCGGCCGCCGATCCGGCGCGGGAACAGCGCCGCATCCTTGTCCTCGGGCGGCATCACCGGGCCGAGCCTGCGGACCTCGCGGAAGTCGGTCGTGGCGGCCAGGGACACGAGTGGACCGAGCTTGCTGTATGCCGTGTAGGCGATAACCCATTCCTCGCGCTCCGGCAGCCAGGTGAGGCGCGCATCCTCGCAGCCCCAGATCTCCTCGGAGTGGCGATCAGGTTCGGGTGAGAGGAGCGGCGCCGGGTCGAAACGCCAATCGGTGACGCCATCCGAGCTGCGCGCGACCTGGAGGTGCGACACGCCACTTCGGTCTTCCACCCGCAACAGCAGCACGGTCTCGTCGCCGACTCGTCCCGCCCCCGGGTTGAAGACGGTGTTGGCTCGATAGGGCAGCTGGTCGACCGTGATGATCGGGTTGGACGGGTGGCGGGTGAAGAGGTCCGGGGTAGAGTCGACCGGGCTCGGACGCCGTCCATCGGACCCGTCGAGCGGTTCGGATGCCCGGAGTACATCGAGTCGCGTGGGTTCTGTCACGAGCAGGCCTCTGCCATCTCCGGCTCGGCCGCCGGCTCAGTCCCGCTATTCGGAAGCGACGCGGTCCTCCGGATCGCCCGGACTCGTTCGAGCGCGACCTGCCACATCAGGGTCGACTCGGCGCCCTGGTTGAGATTCACTCCGTGGGGCGTCAGGCCGTCGTGGCAACCTCCGGTCGCCGGATCAGCGACCCGCACCCCGACGAGGTTGTCTCCCAGGAACCATCCGTAGGCGCTTTCGACGCTCATCCGGTACCGCTCCTTACCTGTCTGGTCGAACGCCGCGGCGGCGGCAAGGATCATCGATGTCGCTTCGATGGGCTGCTGGTCGAACTGCGCTCGAATCCCGTTTCGGGGCCACCAGCCGTCGCTACCGATTGGCAGGAAACCTGCCGTCGATTTCTGGACCCGCACGAGCCAGTCGAGCGTCGAGAGCCCGAGCCGCAGCATGTCGGCGTCGTCGAGCTCGGCTCCACCGCAGATCAGGGCCTCGGACAGCAAGCCGTTCTCGTAGGTGAGCCTGTCGTCGGGCCAGGGCCACTCGCCGTCGCCCGCATGAATGGCAAAGGCGCCTTTGAGCCTGGACCCGAGGTCGGCAAGGGCGTCATGGGTCTGCGCGGACGGTTCTCGGTCGAGCGCCGCGACGCAGCCAAGAACCGCGGAGGCCGTGCCGCGGAGTGAGGTCAGCTCGCGAGTCGCGGCCAGCGCCGCCTGGAACAGCGTTCGCGACTCGGCCGCGAAGGCCGGCTCCGGCGAGTCGGCCAGCGCGAGGCCGAGGGCCCGCACCGCGCGGCCCTGGCAATCATCAGATCCGGCGGCCTCCAGCCACGAGCCGTCGGCGGCCCGGAAGTTGCGGAAGCGGCCCGTGCCCGGGACGAAGGCGGCGCCGAGGAAGCGCAGCGATCGCCAGGCGGATTCGCGCACGGCGATCCAGCCGAGCTCGGCGCCGTGCATGAGGTCGACGGTCAACGACCGCGCGACATCGTCGGTGCAGTAGCCGAACTCCTCTCTCGGGCGGCTTCGGTCGGCGTGCTGCCAGATGCCGAGGGGCCCGGTGAGGGTCTCGAGGTGCTCCCTCTGGATCGGATACAGCGCGCGCTCAGCCACCGGCGGCGGCGTAGCTGGGTACCGTCGCGGGCAGCGGCAGGATCGACTCCGCAACACGCGCGAAGATCCGTCGGTATCGCGCGCCGACTTCCGGCCAGACCATGCCGCGGCTGTAGTCGTAGGCTCGCTGTCCGAGCGAGGCGCGAGCGGCCGGGTCGAGCAGAAGCTCCACGAGAGTGTCCGCCAGCGCGGTCGTGGATCCGGGCAGGACCAGCCTGCCGCGACCACCGGCGAGCTGTTCGCGCGCATACGCATACGGAGTGGAGACGATCGCCTTGCCGGCGCCCATCGCGTAGGAGAGCGTGCCCGAGACGATCTGGTCGAGATTCGGGTACGGCGTGACGAAGATGTCGGCGGCCTGGAGCCAGGTTCCCAGATCGGCTTTGCTGACGAACCGGTCGACGAACAGGACGTGGTCGGTCACCCCGAGATCGGCCGCCGTCTTCTCCAGGCTGTGTCGATAGGCCTCGCCCTCGCGGCGGAGGAGATCCGGGTGGGTCGCGCCCAGGATGACGTAGCAGGCATCCGGAACGGCTCGAACCACTGCGGGCATCGCCGCGATCGCGGACTCGTAGCCCTTGCCCGGGCCCAGCAGGCCGAAGCTCAGGATCACGGAGCGATCCTGGAGGTTCACGAGCGGCTTGACGGCTTCCGGCGCGCGCAAAGAAAGGTTCGGCACACCGTGGGCGACGATGTCGAGGCGGTCTGGATCCACGGCGTAGGCGCCCGTGAGCAGCGACGCCGCGGTCTGAGACATGACCACAGTGGCGGCCGTGGCATCCACGAGGCTGGCCAGGATCCGGCGCTGCCGATCCGTGGGCACTCGGAGCACAGTGTGGAGGGTGGCCACCGCGGGCACTCGCAGGGCGCGGACGAAGTCGAGGACGAACTCTCCGTCCTGGCCTCCCCAGATGCCGTACTCATGCTGGATCGACACCACGTCGACGCCCGACTCGTTGAGGGCTCGGGCGGTCTTCATGTAGTCGGCGCGAACGTCGCGTCTGATGCGGTGGCGGACCTCGACGGGATAGGGCCCGGGCTCGCTCGCGGGGTGAAGGGCAACGATCTCGTGTCGACCCACTGCGCTCGCCAGGTCGGACGTGAACGTCGCGATCCCGCAGCGATGCGGCAAGTAGGTGGACACGAACGCAGTTCTCAGAATGGCGCAGCTCCTTTCGTGGGGGATGCGCATGGAGGGTTCGTTGAAGTGGAGGAGCGTCGAGGCCGGAGGGATATGCCGCCGGCCTCGAGTCGGGCCGACGTTACGCGGCGGCAACCTGTGAGGCGCGAGGGCCCTTGGGGCCGGACTCGACCTCGAAGGAGACGTGCTCGCCGCCGACAAGCTGGTCGAAGCTGAGCGGGGCCTGGATTCCACCGCGGTGGAAGAAGTACTCGTTCCCGTCTTCGGCGACGATGAAGCCGAAACCGCGCTCCGCGACGACCTTCTTGATCGTACCTGTGGTCATGGTGACCTCTATTCACTTCCCGAATGGGACGGCAGACGCACGGTCCATACGAGAAGCACGGTCGACCACGCGAAGCGTCGCGGCAATAGCAGCAACCAACCCACGGTACTCGCTATTCCCGGACATCACAAGCGCCGGCCGCCGGCCAGCGCGAGGGACAGCAGCTCGTGCGACTCCTGCCTCGCCGCAGCCTCGTCCTGGAGCGAATGGACGCGTTGCCGCTCCTCCCGCTTCTCTGCCGCTTCCTGCAGGAGCGCGTGGAACTCCTCGTTCAGACGATCGTCTTTCAGGCGCTCGGCGTCGGACCTCGGCACGGGCCGGGCGTTGGTGGGTTCCATCGGTCAGTCCGGCAGCACGCGCAGTGCCGGCGAGCCCGCGAAGCCGCGGATCCGGGCCAGCAACTGGCGTTCAGTGATCGGGCCGCTCTTCACGAGCTCGACCCGCCTGGTGAAGCCGGACACGAAATCCTCGGAGCGGAGATGATCGGCGAAATGCTCGACCACCTCTCCGTCGCCCACGAGGAGGACGTCGTCGCGAGCCGGCAGGGCGGCGTCGACCCGGGCGAAGAAGACCCGCATCCGTTCGTCGCGATGACCTTCACCGGAGGGATGATCCGCGGTCGGCGGACGTCCCGTAGAGCGATGGCGGCCCGGGACCAGAGACTCGATCGAGTTACGGTGATCGATCCCGCCGGGGCTCCATCCCAGCACGACGGCCGATGACGCGGATATCCACACCCCGGTCGTATGGGGAGTAGGAACAACTCTCATATCACGCCGCCTTTGGCGCTGCGGGTCTGGTGCGACTGGGGACGTCCGGTCCGCGAGAGTGGGCGACCGCGCCGCCCTCGTTCTCCCAGCCGCCGATATCGGCTCGAGGTTCCCGGGGATCGATCTGGCCCGGAATCACGATCCGCCGGGCCATTGCGCCGCGCCGGGACATCGCTCTGCGCCTGGCCATCGCGAGACGCGGTCGCCCAGCCGCAGCCCAGCGTCGACGCGGGGCCAGGACGCTTCGGATGAACGCCTGCACGAGCACGGCGGCTGCCAGAGCGAACAGGAGCAGCAGCGGCGCCGTCATGGCTACTCGCCCCCGCTCGATCTGCCGATGCCGGGCTGAACCGGCCCAGCCATCTTCGTTCCGGCCCAGGCCGCATTCAACGTGGGCGGAAGCTGCCTGACGACGACCGATCCGCCTTTCCGGGCGACCTTGAACGGTCCCGCCACGCGCTTGAGGACGGTCGTGAGCGGGTTGGGGGACTTCCGATCGAAGTCTCTGATTGTCATGTCGCGTTTCCAATCTGGCTGCGGGCGCGGCGCCACGCCGTGCCCGCGGGCGAAGGAAGTGGGAATAAGTCGTGGGGGTTTCCGGCCACGGCCACTTCCGCACCGAATCGGCATCCGGGGAAGCGGCGAACCATATCCGCCGCCGGGAGAAGCTCCGGCCACTGCTGTCGTTGCAGTACACCACCGAGGCGTGGTATTGTCAACTGTAGTTTCACCACGCTACAGTAGTTGTACGGCAAGTTGCAGGGCAGATGGCAGCACGATTCGGACTCACTCTGAGGCAGGCGCGCGAGGTCCGCGGACTTTCGGCGGTCGACGCGGCCAGGTCGGCGGGCATATCCCCGGCGTACCTGAGCAAGCTCGAGAACGACGCCGTCAAGAAGCCCTCGCCCCAGATTCTTCACAGCCTGAGCGTGGCCCTGGTCGTTCCGTATGAAGACCTGATGCGAATGTGCGGCTACCGCGTACCTGGCGAGCCGGTTCAGGGCAATTCCCACTCACTCAACGCCGCGCTCTTCGCCGACCTCACCGAAGACGAGACTGAAGAACTACTCGAGTACCTGGCCTGGTACCGAGCCCGCCGGCGTTCTCGAGGGTCCGCTCCCGTCGAAAGAAGCGCCAGCTCTCCGGCCTGACGGCGCGCCCTTCGCGAGGCTGCACTCACCAAAGGCCTAGCGGCTCGGACAGACCCGCGCCGGGCCGCTCATCGCGCCGCCGAAATCGATGAACCTCTAGCCTCGCTCGCGGCTACTTCGGAATAACCAGGTAGACGACGATCGCCGCCAGCAGGCACAGCAGAAGGATGAAGAGTCCGACCAGCGCCCTCGCAAGCGGATTCGCCATGTTCAGCGACCAGCCCATCCAGGGCTGTGGCTTGCGGACCCGGAGTCGGTTGTCCGCTCTGCTGTGGTAGAAGCCGAGCGGCCTTCCCCAGTTGGCCGGATCGTTCCGCTCGCGCTCGTTGATCTCATCCTGGGTCATGTCGTTCCCCCCGGGGCGGCGAAGAGATCCTGAACTGCTCAGGCCACCCGCAATGGTCGCCACGTCCCGGATTCCGTCAAGCGCGGCTCTGTTGCTCAGGCTGCCGGAACGGCGTCCTAGAGCATCCTCACGACATCGACTCCGTTGACGAAGACGATGAACGCTATGAGCGCGACCAGGCCGGCGGTCGCGATTCCGCGGGCCACCTGCTCGGTGACGAGCCGGCCCATCAGCCGGCGGAGTATCGCAAGGACGGTGTGGCCACCGTCGAGGGGCGGGATCGGGAGCAGGTTCACGACGAAGAGCGACAGGTTGACCGCGGCGAAGAACAGGAGCAGCCCGTCGATGCCCTGCGCCGCGAACCGACCCGACGCCCCGACCATTCCCGGAAGTCCGACGAACGGCATATCGAGCGGCCGGGTCGCGGCGTGAGGAAGGAAGCCGGCGAGCGCGGCCGAGGTAGAGGATGCGATGTTGCCGACTACGACGTTGGCGAACGTCCACGAAGCCTGAATGGTGTCGCCGAGGTTGCCGGAGAACGTGGACCAGTAGACCGGCGCCGCCATGGCGATGAGCGCCACGTACGCGAGCATCAGGTTGACAGCCGGACCGACGACGTAGACGAGGACCTTCTTCCAGGCCGGGGCCGTGTACAAGGAGCCGGGGCCTTCGTCGCGGTTCTCGCCCTCGAGGGCTACGTAGCCGCCCAGAGGCAGGGCATTGAGTCGCCATTCGATCCCGAACTTGCGCCACGACGCCAGGCGCGGGCCCATGAAGAGCCCATATGAGCGCACGCGCAGGCGCAAGAGGCGGGCCATTACGAGGTGGCCGAACTCGTGCAGGCCAACGGAGACGCTCACGATGACGGCGAAGATCAGGAGGTTCCGTTCGAGGCCCGCGATCGCCTCGAAGCCGGGCACAACGGCGCCCGCGAGGACAAGGGCTATGGCAATCATGCCGAGCGCGCGCCTGGTCTTCGCCGACGTCGAAGAGAAGGCGCCGGCGCCGGCTCTGCCGACGCTCGTCATGCGAGATAGCATCGGATCCTCCGATCCTGGCCGCCCTACAGGTCGCCAACCTCCGCCCGCCCTCCAACGAATATGCTCCGCTCAGGTTCGACTCGTCCCTTCGACCGGGGGCCAGCCCACCCAGAAGGACGGTCGATGCACCAGGCGGTTCGGCGTGGCGCCCGGCCAGGGTTACGCCGGCACGAGCCTGAGGGTCGACCGGGCCGCTTCGGCAGATACCACCGTTCCGACGATGCCCGGGCCGTAGCGGTCGTACTTCGCGTGGTAGGCCGCGTTGACGTCCGCGTCCACGGCGGCGCCGGGTTCCTCGAACGCGACGTCACGCTCCACGCCACCGGCGCGGATCCGCCCCTCGCGAGAGGACAAAGCGCGCTGGAACCATCCGTTTTCGTGGCCGTAGGCCGAGCGAACGTAGATGTCATCGCCCGAGCGGACCACCCAGATGGTCACGAATGGTCGGAGCGAGCCATCGCGCCGTCGTGAGGCGATCTGAAGCTCCGTCGCCCTGCCGATTCTCGCGAGCTCGTCCGCAGTCCAGGGGGTCATGAGAACCTCCGCGTTCGTTGGCTATCGCTCGCCACGGTACTCGGCGTCGGTGACCTGCGGGCCCCACTCGCTCTCCGGACCCTCGACCGGCGCCTCCCACATGGCGATGTGAGTCATGAAATGCTCGGGCGCGGCGCCGTGCCAGTGCCATTGGCCGGCCGGCGTGTGGATCGTGTCGCCGGGGTGAATCTCAATGGCTTTCTCGCCGCGAGCCTGGATGAGCCCGACGCCTTCGGTCACATGGATGGTCTGTCCGGCGGCATGCGCGTGCCAGGCATTGCGCGCGCCCGGGGCAAATCGAACGACGTTGACCCGGATCCGCGACGGTTCCTCGCCGCGGGCTATGACGTCGAACCAGGCGTCGCCCGTGAACGTTTCGGCGGGGGCTTTGACCGTGGGCTGCTTCTTGAGGATCTGCATCTGTTCTCCTTCGATCAATCAGGCTGGCTACGTTCAGGCATTGACTTTCACTCCCCGGGGTTGGAAGTCGCCGCGACCGGGACCGAGACCGGAGGCTGAGCCGTCCTGGGTCCTCCGAATCCAGGCTCCGCTGCCTGGGCTTTGCCGGCAGCGACGATGACGGTTCCGCATAACGGGTTTGCCCGGCCGGCTGGGACTCCCCGGTCGGTGGGCAGTGCAAGCTTCGGCTGTGGCGCGGGCATCGAACGTCTCTGTCCTCGCGACCGGCCTCGACAGTCCGCGCGGGCTGGCGTTTGGCCCGGATGGCTTGCTGTACGTCGCGGAAGGCGGTCGAGGCGGAACCACGACGACGGTCGGGCGTTGCCGGCAGGTCCAGGAGCCGATCGGACCATACACCGGTGGGATGACCGCCAGGATCTCGAGATTCGGACTCGACGGCACCAGGTCCACCGTGGCCGATGGCCTCCCGTCGAGCCAGTCGACCCCGGGCACCGGGAGCCTCGTCCGCGGCGTCGCCGACGTCACGTTCGTCGACGGGACTCTCTACGCACTCGTGTCCGGCGCCGGGTGTTCTCACGGACTCGCGGGCACGGCCAACGGCATCTATCGCATCGATGCCGCCGGCTCCGCCGAGCTGCTCGCGGACCTCGGGGCGTATCGCGCGGCCACGACGGTGGCAGTTCCGGACCCGAACGACGACGAATACGACGGCACCTGGTACTCCATGGTCGAAGCTCACGGTGCCCTGTACGCGATCGAGCCGAACCACGGCGTGGTAGTGCGGGTCACCCTCGGCGGGCAGGTCAGCCGCCTCGTCGACATCTCGGCCAGCCACGGGCACATCGTGCCGACGGCGATCACATACCGCCCCGATATGGACGCTTTCTTCGTCGGCAACCTGGGACGGTTCCCCGCCGCGCCGGCGTCGTCGATGGTCCTTCAAATCGGCCGCGACGGTTCCGTCAGCGAGCGGGCGACCGGTTTCATGACCATTCTCGGGCTCGTCTTCGATCCGGATGGGACCCTGTACGTTCTCGAGAACACGGTCTGCGACGAGCCATGTCGTCCCCGACCCAACAGTGGACGGGTGGTCCGGCTGCGCGACGACAATTCCATCGAGCCAATCGCGTCTGGCCTGATGCTGCCGACCGCGATGACCATCGGGCCCGATGGCGCGCTCTACGTCTCGACGTTCGGGTTCGGTCCGGCGGGCGCCGGCTCGATCGTCCGAGTCGCACCCGTAGGATGCTGACCCGCAGGACGAGAGGACTCACCACGACGATCGCCGTGAGTTGGATTCGCCCTGATCGGTTGGAGAGCCGACACCCCGGCCTGAGGATGCCATTTCGCCGGGGTCTCACCCTCCCCGTCCGACCGCGGCAGCCGCGGCGTCCGGTCTCGACCTCTGGAGCGTGCGTTCCTGCGACATTGGACTCCGAGTCAACACCGGCGGACCTTGCCGCGCCCTATTCCCGGCTTACCCCCGCTGCCGCGACTCGAACGGGCGCCGGGAAGGCACGCGGCCTCGTAGCGAGCGCATCGGCTGCCGCCCAAAACGCGTGACGCGCCCGGTTTGGCCGGCCTGCCACACGGAATCGGCTGCCGCGCGGATGGTCCGCCGGCGAATGGGCCGGTCGGCACGCCGCCTGTGGACCAGCAGTCAAATTCCGCGGGGTAACGATGCGGCCGCTCGCCCCGCGCGGCCACCCGCCCCGTGTGCGGAACCTCGGGGCGATTAATTCGGCGTCGACATCAGCTCGCCGATCACGTTCCCCATGGTCGTGTCGTAGGGCAGGAAGTCGGCGCGGAGGTGGATACCCGCATACGCGCCAACGCCGTGCCCGACGGTGTGCCCGTCGAGCCGCTGCGCCTGGAACTTGCCGACCGTCGTGCCGATCGTCCGAAGCTCGCCGGCGAAGGAGTAGTCGCTCCAGGTCGCCCGTGCGGGCCCACTGCCGGACGCGTCGAGGTTTGCGCTCAATGTCGAGAGCATGTAGCCCGACAGACTTGGGTCGCTCGTCGCCATTACGTAGGTCATCGTTTCGAGGTCACGGATGACCCAACGCCCTCCGTCGACGCGCTCGATCGAGCCCCCGCCCACGACGCAGGAGACGATGGGCGTCGAGATCCAGATCCCGGGGCAGGAGGTCCCGGTTCCAGGCCAGCCGGCCGGGAAGTTGAAGGCGCTGTAGTCGGTACGCGTGACGCTCGCCGCGGCCGGCGAGGCAAACGAGCCGAGCAGGAAGATGGACAGCAAAACCGAGAGTGCGACTCTGCGCCCGTGCATGGGAGCCCTCCACGCCGTCGCGGGTCGGTCTCGCCGGTGGCTCGGCGTGGCAATGGCGGCCGTGAACTCGCCACGCGTCTATGCCCCCCCACCAGACAGCAAATCGTACGGGCCAGCCTGGCCGTGGGTAGGGCCAAGCGGCCCGTCCTGGCCGATGGTGTCTGTCGCGGGGCGACCAGACTGGCGATCTAGCGACCGGATTACTGTCTGTGCCTCTGCACGTTGATGTAGATGGTGCCGTTGATCCGGCACACGTGGAACATCGGTGAATCGTTCAGTTGTGCCCTCTTGCTCGGAATCCTTACTGGATCGGCGAGCGACGAGGGGTTGCTACCGTTTCCGTAGCATGCTACCATATGTGTAGCTTGCTACGGTTGGAAGTAGCGCACATCGACGGAGGAGACGGACATGCCGGTTATCGAAATCACCATGGCCAAGGCCAGCGTTGAGACCAGACGGGCGCTCATCGAGCGACTGACCGCCGACGCGATCGAGATCACCAGGATCCCCGCGGTGGAGTTCACGGTCCTCATCCACGAGCTCGAGCGTGAGAGCATTGGACGCAGCGGCAGGACATGCGCCGACATCATGGCCGAGATGAAGTAGCCACCCGATGAGCATTCCGAAGCCCGGGCAGCCCGTACGGGGATCGACTACCGGAGCGCCGATCATGGCGCTCATCGACCTCCTCGGACGCCGATGGGCGATGGGCATCATCTGGAATCTCGCTGCGGGGCCTGCCACCTTCAGGGCCCTGCAGACACCCACCGGCCGAGTCCCGGGCAAGACCATCTCACCGTCCATTCTCAACGCCCGCCTCAAGGACCTGCAGGAAGCCAGGCTCGTGGAGCGGACGCTCGACGGCTATGCGCTCACGGCGCTCGGCAAGGAGCTCTTCGACCTCATCGAACCCCTGGACCCGTGGTCCCTGAAATGGGGAGACGCGCTGTAGCGCGGAATCGGACACGTTTGACGGCGTTATCCCGGCGCGCGGATAGAGTCGGGAGAAGCCGGCAGCCCGCCGAACGGCCGATGCCGTGGCGGCGGGCTGCCAGACGTTGTGGGTCGGTTGAGCCGGCCGTCCGGCCGGGCCGTCAGATCAGTCGGTGCAGGGGTCCGGGCGTCCGAGGACCGATCCCGGCGTAGTCCGCCCGGGTCGAGTCCGCGAGAGGCTCGACCGGCGAAGCGGCCCGCGTGAAGACGAGACCGGCTGCAGAGGGGTGTCCAGAACGTTGGGGAACTGGACGGGCGGATCGACCAGCACGCGAAGATCGTGCGGCAGCATCGTTGGGGGCAGGAACATCAGTTGTCTCCTCGGCTTGGTTGACTGTTGGGGAGCCGCAGGTGCAACCGGTTGCACCGGACGGCAAAAAAGAGAGATGAGCACGCGGCGTTCATGCTGACCTCCGAATTACGAGTTCGGCTGGAATTGAGACATTGGTCACGACGCCTTTCTGCACGTACTGCACCAGGTTCTCGGCCAGCAACATCCCCGCGAGCGGCCCGTTCTGCCGGATCGTCGTGAGTGGCGGGTTGCTGAAGCGAGCCATCGAGACATCGTCGTATCCGACCACGGCGACGTCGTCGGGCACGACGCGGCCTTGTTCGCGGATCGCGTCCATCGCCGTTATTGCCATGAGGTCGCTATTCACGAAGACGGCGTCGAGGTCCGGGTTTCGCTCGAGCAACGACCGCATCACCGCGTGGCCCGAGGCGGCCGTGTAGTCACCGTAGGCCACCAGAGCCGGATCGACTCCGACTCCGGCCTCCTGGAGCGCCTCCTCGTATCCGCCGAAACGGTCGATGACCTCGAGCTCAGTGGGCGGGCCGCCGAGGAACGCGATCCGCCTCCTTCCCGAGCGGAGAAGGTGCTCCGTCGCGAGCTTTCCGCCGGCGAAACTGTCTCCGCTGACCGAGCAGTGTCGACGTGAGCCCGCCTGGCGACCCCACATGATGAACGGTGCCTTGAGCCGGACCAGGTTCTCGATCTGCCGCGGCGTGCAGGAGGTCGAGAGCACGATGAACCCATCCACGCGGCCCGTCTCGATGTAGTTGTCGGCCCAGTCCGTGTCGTCCTTGCCCGCATGGATGAGCAGCAAGTCGTAGCCGCGGGCGTGCAGACCGCTGGAGATCCCGCTCATGACCTCGAGCATGAAGATGTCCGTCGTCGCCGATTCCGACGTCCATGGGTAGGTCATCAGCCCGATGACGTGACTCTGCTTGAGGCTCAATCGCCGGGCAGAGGCGTTCATCACGAACCTGTGCTCTCGGGCGACTGCGCGCACACGCTCCTTCGTCTCGGCGCCGATCAACGAGCTGTCGTTGAGGGCGCGCGACACGGTCGATTTGGACACACCGGTCAGGCGTGCGATGTCGGAAATGGTGCGGACTGGCGTGTTCTTCATTGCAACCGGTTGCACTGTACGACGAGCGAGCTCGTGTGTCAAGCGGGCGGGCACACCAATGCCCGGACGGCGTCGCGCCGGCCGAAGTAGGGGAATCGGCCGACAATGGGGTCCGGTGTCGTCGGCGGCCACGCGCGCTGCCGACCAGTGTCTGGCGAAGGAGCGCGAGTGATTCTCCCCAAGGTTCGGGATCCGCGGTTCATCACCGTGCGTCGCGGCGGCAGCCTCCGGGACGACGATCACCACCTTCTGGCGATCTGGGCGGCCGACTGCGCCGAGCACGTGCTGCACCTCTTCGAGCAGGCTCGGCCGAACGACGACCGTCCGCGGCACGCGATCGATCTGGCACGCGCCTGGGCACGGGGCGAGGTCACGTGGTGGGAGGCCCGCACGGCGGCCGGCCATGCACAGGCCGCGGCCAGAGACCTGAGTGGGGCGGCAAGGCAGGCCGCCTATGCTGCCGGCCAGGCCGCGGCGGTGGGCCACGTGGCGGCCCACGAGCTCGGTGCCGCGGCCTACGCGATCAAGGCCGTTCGCGCCGCGGCTGCGGAAGACGAGCGTGAGGAGGCCGGCCGCCGAGAGTGCCGGTGGCAGCGCGACCAGCTGCCCGGCGAGATCCGGGACCTCGTGCTCGACGACGAGCGGCTGCGCAACGAGCTGTGCTGGTTCGTCTTCGACTGCTGACCCGGCTCGAGCGCCGCCCGTCGCCGGCCAAGCCGAGGCCAGGACCCAGGCCCCCGGTGTTGCGGCCTCCGTCTCCGGTCGCGGATGAGAAGCACCCGTCACGGCCACCGGCTACATTCCAGGCCATACGGCGGCTCCTCGTCAGGGCCTCGAAGAACGACGGTCGACGCGATCACCACGGCGAGTGCGCCACCGATGCCCGACGTCGGAGGCCTCGCCGAGGCACAAGGAGCGAGCGATGCCCTACGTCGTGGATTTCACCAAGGTCTCGACCATCGGTCTGGAGTCCTCGCCCGTGGCGCCCGCACTGGCCGGCCTCCGCGCCAACGAGGCCCGCTACTTCAAGAACAAGTATGGCCACGACTTCACCGTCGAGCCGGCGAGCGAGGCCAGAGACACCGTCGACTGGGTACACCGCATCCTCCAGGAAGAACGCGCCCTCGTCATCTCGTCCCGCCCGCTCGAGGCGACGCTCTTCCAGGTCGAGAACATCAAGTGGGCCTACGTCTTCTACGAGAGCGGCCTGTCCGTCAACGTCCTGTACACCCTCGACGACCCCGGCAAGCGCGCCGTGGGGTTCAAGCTGTCGGATGGCATGGAAGTCCCAGCCGAACTCGCCCCGCGGTTCAAGTTCGCCAGGCAGAAGTCCAAGCTCGCCGGAACCATCCGCGGTTCGTTCTTCGTGATCAAGGGCGAGTACTGATCCCGGCACTGGTCTGCCGATGACCGCAGCGAAGCCATCGCCGACGTTCGTCCTCGTCCCCAGCCCGCTGGTGGGGCCGTACTCGTGGGCGCCTGTTGCCGACGAGCTCGCGACTCTGGGCCGGCAGGCGATCGTCACCGTCGACCTGCGCGATCCCCCTGGCAGTCAGCCTGTCTGGTGGGCCACGGTCGGTGGGGCGCAGAGCAGCCTGCGAAGTCTCCCCGGCGATCGACACGTCGTGCTCGTCGCTCACAGTCGTGCCGGCCCGCTGCTGCCGGCCATCGGCGCCACATTGCTCCAGCCCGTTGACGCTTACCTGTTCGTCGACTCACGACTACCGCACGGCGGCTCGAGTCCGCTGCAGGCTCTCGAGGAGGAGAACGCCGTCGCGGCCGCCGACCGGCGAGCTCGACTCGAGACCGGAGAGCGCTACCCGGTCTGGACCGATGAAGATCTTCGCGAACTGATTCCCGACCCCGAGCGGCGACGGAAGCTGCTCGCCGAGCTGCGACCACGAGGGCTCGACTTCTGGACCGAGCCACTGCCTGTGGTCTCGGGCTGGCCGAATGCGCCATGCGGCTACCTGCTCTTCTCCGCCGAGTACCGATCTGCATTCGAGCGCGCGCGGCGATGGGGCTGGTTGAGCCGCGAGCTGCCCGCCGGCCACTTCCATCAGCTCGTGGATCCCTCGGTCGTCGCCGTGGAGCTGACCAGGATGCTCGCCAGCATCGGCAACGCATCACGCCACTAAGCTGCGCAGTATCGACGGGGCCGTCGCGCCAGGCTGCCCGTTTTACCGCCGATCGACTCCGGGATTCGGATGGCGACATAGACTCCGGGATATGTCCGCACTCCTGACCTCTGGCGCAGCCGTGCAAACCCCGCACGCCGCCGTCGAGCTCCAACACGTCTCGCGGAGCTTTGGCTCCGTCAGGGCCGTCGACGGGATCGACCTGCGGCTCGAGCTCGGGGAGATAGCCGCGCTCCTGGGGCCGAACGGCGCCGGCAAGACCACGACGATCGACATGATCCTGGGGCTCGGGCGGCCGGATCGAGGGACTGTCAAGGTGCTCGGGATGTCGCCTGCCGCCGCGGTCTCGCGCGGGCTCATCGGCGCCGTCCTGCAGACGGGCGGCCTCCTCAAGGACCTGACGGTTCGCGAGACGGTTCGCCTGACGGCCTCGCTCTACGCCGAGTCGCGGCCGGTCGATGAGGTGCTCGAGCGGGCCGGGATTACGCACATCCGCGATCGCCTCGTGGGGAGCTGCTCCGGCGGCGAGCAGCAACGGCTTCGATTTGCCCTTGCGCTGCTGCCGGATCCGGCGCTGATGGCGCTCGACGAGCCCACCGCGGGCATGGACGTCGAGGGTCGCCGGGACTTCTGGTCGGCGATCAGGCGCGATGCCGAACAGGGTCGAACGGTGCTCTTCGCGACCCACTATCTCGAGGAAGCCGACGCCTACGCCGACCGGATCATCCTGTTGCGTCAGGGTCGAGTGGTGGCGGATGGCACGGCGGCCGAAGTGAGGAGCCTCTCCGCCGGTCGGTCCGTCCAGGCGACTCTGCCCGGGGCGGACAGGGCGACGCTGGCGGGCCTGCCGGGCGTGCGCTCGGTCGAGTTTCGCGGCGACCGAGTGCTCATCGGGACGATGGATTCCGACGCGGTTGCCCGATATCTCCTGACCGCGACCCCTGCGCGCGACGTGGAAATCGTGACCCACAACCTCGAGGACGCATTCCTCGCCCTGATGAGCGACCCGGCGGCGCAGACGAATCCAGGCGCACCGGAGGCACAGACACGATGACCGCGAAGGCGTCTATCGGAGCGCGCTTCGAAACCCGTCCGGCGCCGCCATTGGGCGGGTTCAACCTCACCCTTCTGGCGATCGAGGTCCGGCGTCTGCTGCGCAACCGGCGGACCGTCGTGGTCACGCTGATCTTTCCGATCGTCCTCTTTCTGCTGTTCCGTTCGAACAAGCGGCTGGTGCCCGTGCAGGGAACGGAGCTGACCGTGGCCACGACGATGATCGGTGTTGCGGTGTACGGGGCGATGCTGGCGGCCACCTCGGGCGGTGCCATGGTCTCGATCGAGCGCGGGCTCGGCTGGAGCCGGCAGCTGCGGGTTACCCCATTGCGGCCGGCGGCCTACATCAGCGTCAAGATCGCGACCGCCATGCTGCTCGGCTTCGTCTCCGTGGCGATGGTCTACGCCGCGGGCGCGATCGACGGCGTGACCATGAGCCCTTCGGCCTGGATCGCGACCGGGATCGTTGCCTGGGCCGCCTCGGTCGTCTTCGCCGCATTCGGGTTGTTCATGGGCTACCTGCTGCCGGCGGAGAACGTCATGCAGGTCATCGGCTTCGTGCTCGGCATGCTCGCCGTGCTCGGCGGCCTGTTCACGCCGCTGAACTCGCTGCCGCCCGCCATGCAGACCATCGCCCCGTACATGCCGACCTACGGCGTTGCGGCGATCGCCCGGTTCCCACTGGTCGGCGGAGTTTTCGATCCGACCTGGCTCGTGAACGTGATCGGCTGGACGGTCGTGTTCGCGGGCGCGGCCATGCTGCTCTTCCGGCGAGACACGCGGCGCGTCTGAGGGCCATCCGGGCGGACTCGTTCGGAGCGGGGTCGGATCGGTTCAGCCTACGAGCCAGGCGACGATGAGGGCGCCGGCCGGAAGGTGCACGCTCGACCGGCCGGGAATTCGGCGTCCAGCGCGACATCGTCGAGGGGCCGGAGGGTGACCTGCGTGGAGCACTCATCGCGCGGCGGGCCCATCACCACGCTGTCGTAGGTAGCCAACCATATAGTGATCGAGTAACGGCCCGCGGGCAGGACGAGCGGTCCGGAGCCGTAACTGCCGCCAAAGGTGGTGGTACCGGGATAGCCCGACTCGCTTCCCCGCACCTGGCCTTCGTAGACTCGCGTGCCGTCGTCGGATTGCACCCGATAGAAGGCGAACTCGTTGCTCGCGCAGCAGTCGAGTCCATGAACGGTGGCCATCTGCCACAACCGCGCCGGCTGATAGTCCCCGGCCACCTTCAGCGGATGGCTGTCAATGAGCCTCCCGGTAGCATCGTCGACGAGCGAGACGGTCTCGGGGCGAGTCTCCTCGCCTTGCGATGTGGCGCCCTGTTTGAGCGTTCGCACCAGCCACAGGATGTCGTCGCCGGCGAAATTCCACCGAGGATCGACGGCAGCGATGTCGCCGGCCCGGAAAGCAGCCGCGGTCGCCACGTCGTCACCAGGCCCGGCGGCGGTAACGGCCTGGGCGAGGGTCATCCTGGGGGTCAGCAACTTGCCCGACTGCTGGTCGCCGGTCTCTGGTGCCGCCAGCGGAACCAGGTGCCCAGACGCCCAGGCGACGCGGTCGACGACGAAGGCGTTTGCGCATTCACCCTGGGTCGAGGCGGTGCACTGCCACTGCCGAGCGTCGCCGCCATGGCCGATGAGCACGAGTGCAGCAGGCTCGCCGGTGGCACCACCCGTGAGCCACGTCCAAACGTCGCCGCTCGTCTCGCTCATGAAGAACGGATCGAGGTAGGTTCCCGCTGGCCGGCCGCAGCTCATCCCATTGGAGCCCTCGGGCTCGCACAGTCGAGCGCCGGCCTGCGTGTCCGCGAAGGCAACCAACCGGCACCAGCCCTCGAGCGGGCCGACGTATGCCATCGGAGCGGGGCAGGATGGGTGGACCTCTTGGTAGTAGCCAGCGACCGCGACGGCCTGACCATCCAGCTTGCCCGCCCGCAGAAGCTCGACAGCATGAGCAACGCTGATCACCGGCAGGCCGGCGACCTCGGACGGGAAGCTCCCTCGGAGTGCCTGGCTGGTAGACGGCGTTGATCCGGTGGCCGGAGGAATCGAGGGACTGCGGGGTCCGGTCGGCGATTGCAGGCCCGAAAGGACGCCAACCCCCAGGACCGCCATGACGAGCCCGGCGACCGCCAGTCGCCCCCACGCCCCGGCCGACCAGGCTGCCCACCGGCGCCGCGACCCGGATGCCGCGGTCGGCCAGCGCAGATCGCCGGGCACGGAAACATCGGCTCGCCCTCGCACATAGGCTCGGATGCGCTCTTCGTCGCTCACGGCTCGTCCTCCGCGGCCAATTCCGCCCGCAGCCGCTCGACGCCTGAGTGGATGCGCGACTTTACGGTCCCGTCAGGCACCGACAGTGCGGCCGCAACCTGCGGCACGGACAGGTCAAGCGCGTAGTGGAGTGCAAGCGCTATGCGTTGATCGGCGGGCAGGGTCTCGAACGCCCGATCCAGCCGGTCTCGCTCGGCGAGGACCGTCGATCGGTCGTCCACCGCGCTCTCGGGCCAATCGATGACGGGGACCATCCTTGGCCGGCTGCGGCGCGTCCGCAGGTGTTTGCGACAGCGGTTGGCGACGATGGCATGGAGCCATGCTCGGACGCGCTCCGGATCGCGGATCCGGGCGAAACCACGCCAGGCGTCGAGCAGCGCTTCCTGGGTCACATCTCGGGCGTCCGCTTCGCCGACTATCGCGGCCGCGGCACGATACATCTCATCCGCCCACGGGCCCACGAGTCCCTCGAAGGTCGCCGCCACCCTGGCGGCGTCAGCCTCTCGAGGCGCCATCGTCGTCTCCACCCCCTATGTGATCCGCCGCGCGCTCGTTTCGTTCGATCGGGCCGTGATCCCGTCGGTCCGGGCGCCTCGACTCGCGAGCAACGGCCGACCCTCAAAACGGTGACGCACCCACGGCCGGTGCCCGGCCGGAACGACCGCCGATCCGAAGACTACGCTCTCGGTCAGCTCCGCGTCAGGCCCGACACGGGCGTGAGGACTGACACTCCGCCGGGTCGGCCGCGCCCATCGTGAGACCCGGCTCCGGGGCCGGACGCTTGCGGCTTCGAACGTCGATCAGAGCTCCTGCCCGCGGAAGGCGATCCCGGCCGCGCCGAGCGCCAGGACGACCAGAACGAGGTTGATGAGGATCGGGCCCGCCAGGTCGCCGCCCGGCAGACCGAGGGCCAATGACACGGCCGGCGCGGAAAGGCTGCCCGGCATGTATGGGCCGATCGCGGGAAGGGCGGAGACGATCCCGACTCCGATGAAGGCGCCGAAACCGACGCCACCCGCTACGAGCGCCGAGCGTGTGACGACCGACGCGAGGAACGTTATCGCGGCGTAGACGGCGAGCGATAGCCAGAGCAGCGCGATCGACGCGACCGTACCAGCCATCGATAGCGGCTCGAAGAGGACGGCCGTGTAGGCGGCCGTAAGGAGTCCGGCCAACGCGAGGCCGAGCCCGAGGAGGATGGCGATCGAAGCGATCTTCCCGAGAAGGAACTCCTCGCGCCCGATGGGCTTGGTAAGCATGAACCCGGCAGTGCCGCGCTCCTTCTCGGTCGTAACGGCGCCCATTGAGATCAGGATCGCGATGAGCGCACCCATCTGGCCCACGTACTTGGTGAACTGCACCATGGCATCCCGGACCGTCGGCGTCGGAACGGTGATCTGGAGGTTGCCTCCTGCCGATTTGATGATTTCCGGCATCTCCTTCGCAAGCACCGGCGAGAAGATGCCCAATGCGCCGAAGACCGCCAGAACGACAAGTAGCCGCATCGTGCGGAGTTGCTCGCGCATCTCCTTGGCGAGTAAAAATCCGAAGCTGCTCATTGGGCTACACCCCCGGCGTGTTGATCCAGGCGATCGGCGCCGACGACCCGGAGGAAGACGTCCTCCAGCGACGGCCTCACCCGCTCGAATCGGGAAAGTGAAACGTCGGCTCTGCCGACCAGCGGCAGGATGGCTTTCGAGGCGGGGGCCGCATCGTCCACGATGACCCGCAGGATGCCCTGCTCCTCGCGGACGTCTCGGACCCAGGTCGCCGCCCGCAAGGCCGTGACCAGGCCCGCGACGGCGCCCGCCTGGTTGGGCTCGGGATCCAGCTCGAAGATCGGCTGAGCGTTCCGCTCGAGCAGCTCTTCCATCGGTCCTTCCGTCACGAGGCGGCCGCGGTCCAGGATCCCGACCCGATCGCAGATCCGCTCGACGTCGCCGAGGATGTGGGTGCTCATGACCACGGTCATCGCCCCCCGAAAGCTGCCGATGAGCTCGAGCACGTCCCGCCGGCCGGCGGGGTCGAGCGCGCTGACCGGTTCGTCCAGGAAGAGAACGGCCGGCCGCGGCAAAACTGCCTGTCCCACCCCCAGGCGCTGGCGCATTCCGCCGGAGTAGCCGCCTATCCGACGATCGGCGGCCTCGGCGAGCCCGATCAGCCCCAGGACCTCGTCGACGCGAGTCCGCAGTTGGCGACCGTCCAGGTCGTAGCATCGCCCGACCAGGGTGAGCAACTCGCGCCCGGTAAGCCAGCTGTAGAAGCGGGGATCCTGATCCAGACAGCCGATCCGACGCCTCAGCTCGCGACCGCCGGTCGTGGCATCGATGCCATCCACGCTCGCCTTGCCGGCGGTCGGCCGCCCGAGCCCCGTCAGAAGGCGAAGGGTCGTGGTCTTGCCCGCGCCGTTGGGGCCCAGGAAGCCGAAGATGCTGCCGGCCGGGACGTCGAGGTCGAGGCGGTCGAGCGCGAGGACGTCTCCGTATCGTTTCGTGAGGCCCCGGACCACGACGGCTCCGGGCGCGACCGGCGAGGCCATCACGCCTCCTCCCGGCCGATGGCGAAGTACAGGGTGGGGCCGATCCAGCTGATCAGGATGATCACGAGGGCCCAGACGAGCTTGTTGTCGCCGCGCACGCGCCGTTCTCGCCGGGTCAAGTCGCGCAGCCCGAGGACGATCAGGCCGAACTCGATAGCAATGAGTGGAGCCAGGATCATGAGGAGCTGTCCGGTGTTCATGCTTTGTTCCTTTCCGATTGGCCCGCCGGTTTCGGATCGGCGGGAAGCAGGATGGTCGCGAGGAGACGGGGCGTCCGCCCTTCGCCCGATGGATTGGCGGCGAACGGCCGCAGGGCGGAATTCACGGCGACCGACATGGCCGCCAGTTCCTCGTCGTTGAGCTGCAGGACGACCGCGTTGTACCCGACGCCGTCGCGGGCCAGGTCCGGAACGCCGGCCGAGGCGTAGCGGCCGAAAGCGCCGATCAAGCTCGCGACGAACGACGCAAACCACCGAACGTGGTCCTCCGCCTTCGCGTTCGCGAGGTCGTTCGGGCGGAGAAAGGCCGCTCCCGACTGAAGCACGAAGCGATGCTCTATGGCGCCGCGCTGCCGCTTCTCGGTCGGAAAGATCGGTTGCTCGTCGGCCACCGCGACGATCCCGCCCTCACGGAGCGCCTTGAGGTGCCGATAAAGCGTGGCCAGCGGGACGTCGGCCATTCGGTCGTGGATCTCGGACACCGCCATCGGAACGCCCGAAGCAAGCGCAACGAGCACGCGCATTCGGACTGGATGCAGGATCAGATCCGGGCCACGGGTCTTCTCCGCTGTCGTTGGCGCTTCGTTCTCATTCACGAGAATGAGAATAATATGGCCGGGGCGGAGTGTCAAGGTGCGAGATTCGCGGATGGTCGAGGTGGTTGTCGGCGCCGCGGCCGGGCCAAGATCCCGGCCGGGTAACGGTCCCGCTTTGATGGCTACGTCGCCCGGCCGAACGAGTCGAGTTTCAAGCGGGTAGGACTACTGACGTGATCGTGATCGCAGGCAGGAGCCCTTCAATCGCATCGGCCGCGGACCTCGGTCCACCGGCAACCGCGAAGGCGGCCTGGATCCGCGTGGCGCCTGCCCTTAGCTCCATCGCACGCCGGACGGCGCATCGAAGGCGGGCGGGTGTGAGCCGGCCCTTCGGAAGCCGGACGCCGGCCCCGGCGACCTCGACTCGCCGCGCCACTTCCGGCTGGTCCCGGCCGAACGGCACCGCGACGATCGGCACGCCATGTGCGAGCGCCTTCTGGGTGATCCCCATCCCGGCATGGCAGACGACGCAGGACGCACGCTCGAGCACGGGACCGTGGGGGACGAAGCGTTCGATTCGGACGTTCGGCGGGGGAGTGAGGCCTGCGGCATCGACGTCGGCGGTCGTGACGACGACCTCGAAAGGTTCTCCGGCGAACGCCTCGCAGGCGACTTCGGCCAGCCGGCGATCGTTCTGGAAGAGCGTCGAGCAGGTCATGAGCACGAGCGGCCGGTCGATCGTGTCGAGCCAGGCCGGCCGCGGAGCCTGAGGCTCCCAGAGCCCGGGACCGACGAGGTGGACTTTGGCGGGCCAGTCCGTGCGCGGGTATTCGAACGGCTCGGCGGTGTAGGCGAGAACGGCGTCGGCGGCGAGATAGACGTCGCCGATGCTCCGGACCGGGCCGAGGCCGAGCTCTCTGCGCAGCGGGTTCATCGATCGGCCGATGAGCCGCTCGAGCGCGAACAGGCCGGCCCTCGCGACGGTCGCGTCGCGGAGCCGTCCGATCAGGTCGTGCCGGGGCGCGAACCCGAGACCGAAAGGAGGCGCGTCTCTCGAGCGCAGCGGCACCGGCGACACGATCGAGTACGCCCACGGAAGCCCGGAGGCTTCGGCCGCCGCGGCGGCGCCCCAGGCGCCTTCGTCGATGAACAGGATGTCGGGATGCTCGGCCTCGATCGCCCGCTGGAGATCGGGGATCTGGTACTGCGCGCGCTCGCCGAACCGGCCGAGGCCCTTGATGAGCGCGGTGATCGGCGTCCGCGCCCGCCAGTCGTCGGGCGCGAAGCGCTCGATCGGTGGGGCGAGCGGCTCGGCAGCGAGACCGGCCGCCCGCATCCGTTCGACGTCGTCCAGGCCGCACCGGAGTGCGACGCGGTGACCCCGGTTCTGGAGCTCCAGGAGGGTCGGGACCAGGGGATAGAGCCGTCCCGGCACCGCGTCGACGTAGGCGAGGATCGATGCCATCGTGATCCCTCCCTGTGCTGCCGAACGCCGCCGGTCAGGCGGCGTGGGGGCGGCGGATCAGCTCGCCGAATGCGAGCGCCACGCCACACAGGACGAGCATCAGCGCGAACCATGGCACCGCCACGCCCGCTGCCTCGCCGAGGCCGGTGGCGACCAGGACCAGTGCCATCATCACGCCGAAGGTGCTGACCGGCAATCCAAGCATCGCGCGCAACGCCGAGAGCCCGATGAGGAGTGTGCCCACGCCCGTGAGCCAGCTGCCCTGGGGCAACCCGGGCACGAGCAGCATCGCGCCCGACATGAGGAAGAAGAGGCCCCAGCCGGCCGAATCGATTCGGCTCTCCAGGTCCTTCTGAACCGGATCCATCGTCGAAGTCATTTCGCTACCTTCCTTGCTTTCCTGCTTCCCGAGGCCTTCCCTGGCCTTCGCGATGGAACAATAGTAGAGCGAGCGCTCGCTTTACATGGGCCATTCGGCCCTATTTGTCGAGCGCGAACGTGGCATGATAGGAGTGTGAGCGCTCGCTCGTAGATATCGGGAGAATGGGATGCCGCGCATCAGTGCCGAACGAGAAGAGGCGACCCGCCGGCGGATCCTCAAGGCCGCCAAGCAGGTCTTCGTCGAGAAGGGCTTCGCCCGCGCGACGATCGACGACGTCGTGGCAGCCTGCGGGCTCTCGGTCGGCGCGATCTACAACTACTTCCCGAACAAGGACGAGCTGATCAGGGCCAGCATCGACACGACCAATCAAGAGGAAACGGACGCGCTCCTCGCGGAGACGCAGGCCGCCGGCCCGATCATGGATCGCCTCGACCGCTCGTTCCGTGGGTGGTGGGCAGGGTCAATCGATGTCCCGGGAGGACCGGCATTTCTGATCGAGGCCTGGTCCGAAGCCACGCGACGCCCGCTCATCCGGGACCTGATGGCGCGTCGCCTGGAGCGCGCCGTTATGTTCTGCTCCGTGCTCCTTCGCGAGAGCGTCGAACGCGGCGAGTTGCCCGCCGATCTCGATGTCGATGCTCTCGCCCACACGTTCGCGGCCCTGCTCGAGGGCCTGGTCATCGAGTACGTGGAGACGGGGGGAGCGCTGCGGCGCGTCGATGCCCAGAAGCGCTTTCGTGTCGTCATGGACGCCTGGATGACTGCTCGCTCGTAGACCACTGCCCTGGAGGCCGATCAGCCCTACACGTGGACCGGCCTGCGCCGGCCGACTCACGCCGCGTCTGCGGAGGACGGTTGGGTTCCCTCGTCAGCGCAGCGACGCGCTCGCTGCCCGCAGTTCGTCCAGGGCCGCCAGGGTGGTCTGCGCGAGGTCGTCGGTCGCGCCACGGTCACCCCCGGACCATTCCGCGTAGCCGCGCTTGAACGCGAGGACGCCGAGCTCCGCAGCGAGTGCGGCGGTCGTATCGGGCACGCCGCGGGCGACCAGGGCGGTTGTCATCGCGGCCGCGAGGTTGACGCTCTTGAGCGCGTCACGCGCCTGAAGCTCGGCGCTGGCAGCGATGGCTGCCTTCAGGCGAGGGGCGAGCTCGCGGTTCACCGAGCCCATCGCGCACGCGGCACGTTCGAGACCGGCAGCGACCGACTCGAGCGGGCTGGCATGGGCGGGCGCCTCGGCAATTCCCTCGGCCAGGAGCCGGCTCAGCGTCTCCTGCCCGGCCGCCAGTAGTTCGCGCTTGTCGGAGAAGTGCCGGAAGAAGGTGCTCTTGGTAACCCCGGCGCGCTCGGCGATCTGCGCGACCGTCGTGGCGTCATACCCCTGCTCGGTGAACAGGTCGACCGCAGCCACGACGAGGCGTTCGCGCGCCCCTGGTTCCCACCGACTCATGGGTCCAATCATATGCGATCGGACTGTTGTCCCATCACTCTGCTACACTCATGGGACAAGAGTCCCATCACTCGCGGGAGCACTACATGCACATCTTTGTCACCGGCGGCACCGGTCTGATCGGGTCCGCCGTCGTGGCCGAACTGCTCGGCAATGGCCACTCCGTTCTCGCCCTCGCCCGCTCCGACGCGTCGGCGCCGGCCGCCCCGGCGGCCGGCGCCGCGCCCCGCCGCGGGGCGCGCGCCGCCCGGCCGTTGCGTAGGGCCGGCGTCGCGGCCGCCGGCGGGGGGGTCGCCCTGGCGTTGG
>VFSW01001769.1_pt1 | contig 32966 bp, 29 predicted proteins | sample 5358111 | NCBI WGS metagenome assembly VFSW01 (sample SAMN11554181, study PRJNA540505) | mine drainage metagenome | isolation source: sediment from site ElyBrook_90M | place: USA: Ely Copper Mine, Vershire, VT | collected 2017
GCTTGGTCAAGTTGGGCGCGGTGCGAATGACGACGCGGCGCACGCCCAGCGATTCGACTTCCGCGGTCGCCGCTTCCCAATCGACGCACACGCGCGCCGCAAAATCATCGCCCGCCGATTCTTGCTCGGTGACGATTTGATCGCCGCGCAAGCCGTAATAGTTGATGCCGGATGCCTGAACCAGCACGCGCGGTTTTTCAGCCGCCGCTTTGACCGCAGCGACAATCGCGCGACCAGCGTTGACGCGGCTGTCACGAATTCTCTGGCGACGACCGGGCAGCCACCACGGAATCGGTGGAATGCCGATATTTTCGCCGGCAAGGTTGACGATCGCGGTCGCGCCGTTCGCCTGCTGCCCCCACCCGTCCGCGGTGCGACCGTCCCACTTTTCGGCGCGCACGCCATTCGGCAAACCGGCAACCTTCGATGGATCGCGGCTCAAGAGCACAATGTCGTACCCGTCTTTCGCCAAATCGGCAGCCAACGCGCGGCCCATTTGACCGCTGCCGCCCGTGATGATCATTCGTTTCATTCTACACCTCCGCCCTAAATCGAACGCCCGTACTCTGCGCCGTACGGGCGTTCATCGTTGAACTTCCGTTAGTTTTCTTCCATCCGCGCGAGCAGCGCTTTGAACTGTCGCGCATCGTCGGTTGAAAGCGTATGCCCCAAGACGCGCGTGATCGCCTCGCGATGCTGCGTCAGCGCCTGCGCGGACACAGCGCGCGCCGGCATCGCCTCTTTGAGCCAGTCCCGGTGCAAGTCCATCAACTCCGGCACGTCGAATGCCAGCGCGCACGCCAGCGCATCGACCAGATAGAGCGTGGCGTAACTGATCTGTTGAGAGCGCGCGCTGCGCTCGGCGTCCGACGCACGCGCCGGCGTCAGCGCGGCGACCACATCGCCGGCAATCTTGACCCGCCGTGTTTGCAGCGTCATCACAGCTGCCCACGCGCGTTTGGACGGCGACCAGGAGACCGAACGGAATGTCAGGGTTGTCAGCGCACGTGCTACCGCAGCGGCATCCTCTCCCAGGTATGCGCCGGGGAGATGCTCACGCAACGTCGGCAACAGATTGAGCAGTCGTCCGCCAAATGCCAGCGGCGCTGCCGGGCGATTGGCTTGCAGCAACAGTGGAATCAAACTTGTCAGCCCCACCACCGTCGTCACCGAAATCACCACAGCGTTCGGTGTGTTGGCGCGCGCCACCGCCACAATGTCCTCCAGCGGCGTCCCCTGCCCCAGGAACGTCGTGCGCCAACCCTGCCGATTTACCATCAGCGTCAGAATCAACAACCCCAGTTCGTGCTCCTCCGCGGGCGCGCAGGCGGCGATGAGATGCCGCGCGGACAGCGCGGGCTCTGGCTGCGACTGGAGCACGGCAAGCAGCTTCTGGCGAATCAGATTGCTCGCCACGTGTTCCTGCCACACGCTGATCTCGTTGCGCATCCAGCGCTCACCGATCTCCTGCATCGTCGGCTGGATGATTTGCAGCGCGACCTGCTCCGGCGTGAACAAGGCAAACGCCTCGTCCAAAATGTGGCGCGCGCCTTGCTCGTCTGCTTTCAGCAGCGCGGCTTGGAGCGCGGACTGCGTCGCCGCCAACGGCTGTGCTGGCGCGGCGAACACAACGCCCTTTGGGCGCCGCTGCTGCTGAAGGAGCGAGCTTGCCTGCGCGGGCGAGACGCCGGACTCGACCTGCCGCTTCATCCACAGTACCTCGGCAAGATCGTTCTCGTCGTAGAGGCGATAACGATTGCCCGGCACGCGGCTGGGCTGCGGAACGCCGTAGCGACGCTCCCACGCGCGCAGCGTGTACACCGAAACGCCGGTCCGCTCCGACACCGCTTTGATCGTTAGACCTGCACTTGACTCATCCACGACAAACATTATACACTATTGTATAATGTTTGTCAAGTGTCAGTTTTCCGGCGACAGCGCGCGCGAAAGCGCGGCAGAGCTTGCTCGTGCGGCGGGAATGCTGTGTCATTGGGGCGAAGTGTAACGCGATTTCCACCTGCCTTGGCGGGAACGTGACTGTGGCGAACTGCGCCACAGCCATGCCAGGGTCGCTTCGCTCGGAATGACAGCCCATAAATCAAATTGGATTCTGCTCTAACGGCTTGGTCTAGTCCAAAATGTCCATTGACGCCGTTTTCGCTTCGGGATAAAATGCTCGAAGAGCAGGTGCGTCAGCTAAAGTTTAGCGACAGCAACGCCGCATAGTGTGAGCAAGGACCGATGGATAAGCAAAAACAAACACCGCGCCGGCGCGCGCGCGCGCCGAAACAGCCGCCCGCTGGAAACGCGCAAACTAAACCGGCGCTAGATGAAGGCGAGCAGCGCTTCCGGCAATTGTCGGACGCCGCGTTTGAGGGGATTGCGATTCACGACCAGGGAATCATTTTGGAAGTGAATCAGGCATTCTGCGAGATGTTTCGCTGCGACCGGTCGTGGGCGATCGGTCGGTCGGTGCTGGAGCTGACCGCGCCTGAGTGGCGCGACCTCGTTCGCCAAAAGATCGCGCAGGGAGACCCCCAGTCGTACGAAGGCGTCGCGCAACGAAGAGACGGCGCGACGTTCATCGCCGAACTTGTCGGCAAGCCAATTCGCTACGATGGGCGCACGGTCCGCGTCACTGCCATTCACGACATCACGGAGCGAAGGCGCGCGGAGAACGCATTGCGGGATTCAGAGCTACGCTACCGCCGCCTCTTTGAAGCCACTCAGGACGGCATCCTCCTCCTGGATGCCAAGACCGGCGCGATCACGGACGTCAACCCGTTCCTGACCGAGATGCTGGGTTATCCTTGCGAAGAAATGATAGGCAAGAAACTATGGGAAACCCCCGCCTTCAGGAACATCGACGCAAGCCAGCACCCATTCCTGGAATTGCAGGCGAAAGAGTACGTGCGCTACGACGATCTGCCGCTCCAGACGCGTGATGGACGCCTCGTTCAAGTAGAATTCGTGTCCAACGTCTATGCGATCGGCAACGCCAAGGTGATCCAGTGCAATATCCGCGATATCACACACCGCAAGCAGGCGGAGGATGCGCTGCGCGAGAACGAATTGCGGTACCGCACTCTCTTTGAAGAATCGCCGATTTCGCTGTGGGAAGAAGACTATTCTGCGCTCAAAACCTTCTTGGACGAATTGAAAAATGTTGGTGTTGACGACCTCAGGGTATATTTCCACGTTCATCCAGAAGAACTCGCGCGTTGTTTCTCCTTGATCAAAATCGTCGATATAAACCAGGCGACGCTCAAACTCTTCCACGCCAAAAGCAAAGAAGAACTCTTGGGCAATCTTAGTCGTATCGTTCCGCCCGAAGCATACTCGGCAGAAATAGAACAATTTGCGGCGCTCGCCGAAGGCAAAACCTATTTCGAGATTGAAATTGTCAATCAAACCTTGACCGGCGACAAGATCGATGTTGCGTTGAGATGGTACGTCGCGCCCGAATTCCAATCGACTTGGGCGAGGACGCTCGTCTCTCTCATCGACCTCACCGAGCGCAAGCGCGCCGAGGACGGACGGCTGCAGGCGGAGAAAAAATACCACGACATCGTCGAGTACGCTGTGGAAGGTGTTTTCCAAAGCTCACCCGACGGGCGTTACCTCAGCGTCAATCCCGCCATGGCGCAAATGTACGGGTACGCGTCGCCGGAAGAAATGATCGTGAGCGTTGGCAACAATATCGCAACCCAAGTTTACGCCGATCCCCGGCGCCGAGCCGAGTTCATCCGCATTCTCAGCGAAGAAGGCGCGGTCAAGGAATTCCAAGCCCCGAACCGCCGCAAGGATGGCAGCGTAATTTGGACGTCGACAACCGCCCACAGTGTGCGCGATGCCAGCGGCGCAGTCCTCTACTACGAAGGCAGCTCAATCGACATCACCGAGCGCAAACGCGCGGAGGACCAACTGCGAATCATGTCGCTCAGCGTCGAGCAAAGCCCGGCGTCCATCGTCATTACGGACATCGCTGGCAACATCGAGTATGTCAACCCCAAGTTCACTCAGATCACTGGCTATTCGCTGGAAGAAGCCGTCGGCAAGAATCCGCGTATCCTCCAGTCCGGCGAAACGCCGCGGGAGATGTACCAGCAACTGTGGGACATCATTCTGACCGGCGGCGTATGGCGCGGCGAGTTCCACAACAGAAAGAAAAACGGTGAGCTGTACTGGGAGTCCGCCGTGATTTCCCCGGTCATGGACAAGGAAGGGTTTATCTCTCACCTCTTGGCAGTCAAAGAGGACATCACCGAGCGCAAACGCGCCGAGGAGGCGCGGCTGCAGGCGGAGAAAAAATACCGCGACATCGTCGAGAACGCCGTAGAAGGTATTTACCAGAGCACGCCGGACGGTCGCTTTCTCAGCGTGAACGCCGCGATGGCGCGCCTTTACGGTTACGCATCGCCTGAGGAAATGATCGCAAGTGTTGGCAACAACATCGCAACCCAGGTTTACGCCGATCCGAACCGGCGCGCTGAATTCACGCGGATCATCGAAACAGACGGCACCATCAGCGGATTCGAAGCGCAAGCCCATCGAAAAGATGGAGTTCCGATTTGGGTCTCGGTAAACGGACGTGTCGTTCGCGATGCCGGTGGCGCGCCACTTTACTACGAGTGTACGCTGATCGACATTACCGAGCGCAAACGCGCGGAAGAGCAAGCCCGTCGCCGCGAGGAACAAATCGCCGCGCTCAACGCGGCAGCCATCGAGATTCAGCAGCACCACGATCCCGAAAAAATCTACCAGACCGCCTCGGATGAATTACGAAAGCTCGGCACGTTCGCTCACGTTTTCAGAGTGACCGATGAGCAATTCCTTCAGCACATTCATACGTCGATGAGCCAGGAGACGCTGGCTGAGTTCGTTCAACAATTTGGCGACCAGCAAATCGGGGCGTCGCTTCCGCCGGAAGTTCTTTCATCTCTCCAAAATGAGTTGGACGCCGGCGCGGCGCTGGTCGATTCCGATTCGACGCGGCGCGCCATCTCCGCGCTGCCGCCCGACATTCGCCCGATGGGCAACTGGATGTTCGACAAATCGCGTCAGAGCGCACTGCTCATCGCGCCGATCCGGCGCGCCGACGCGCTCGTCGCGGTGATCGTGGTCGAGGGCGGTTCGCTGAGCGCGTCCGATATTCCGGTGGTCACCCTCTTCGCGCAGCAGGTTTCCATTGCACTCGAGAACGCGTATTTGCTTGCAGAAACCGAGCGTCGCGCCAACGAGATGGCGGCGCTCTACGAGAACACGCGTGACCTGTCCATACAATGGGACTTGGACCAACTACTAGAGACCATCAGCGAGCGCGCCGCCCATCTCCTTCGCGCGTCGGGCAGCGGCATTTATCTGTACGATGCCGCGCGACAAGATTTGAGTGCGGCGATGGCGACCGGAAACGTTGCCATCATAGGCACGCGTTTGCGGCTCGGCGAAGGACTTGCCGGGCGCGTCGCCCAGTCGCGCCAGCCGATGATGGTTGATAATTACCGAACCTGGGACGAACGTTCACCGCAATACGACCACATGAAATTCGGCGCAGTGCTTGAGACGCCGATGCTCTACGGCGGCGAGTTGATCGGCGTGCTGGCTGTCCATGAGCTGGGACAAGCCAGGCGCAGGTTTACCGAATCGGACGCGCGCCTCCTGTCTCTCTTCGCCAGTCAAGCCGCCAGCGCGGTGCACAGCGCGCGGCAGTTTTCCACCATCACTCAACGCCTCGCCGAGCTGGAGGCGGTAAATCGGGTTTCCACGGCGTTGCGAGCCGCCGAGACCGTGGGCGAAATGCTTCCGATCATTCTGGACGAGACCTTGGCAGTGCTTGGCACAAACGCGGGCGCGATTCGGCTAGCAGAGAACAGCAGTCGTTCATTATACACTCAAGCCGCGCGCGGCTTTTTTAGCCAGTTGAGCAACATCCCCGTCCGTGAAGGCGAGGGAATTGCCGGGCACGTTCTCGCCACCGGCCAAGTCTACGTCAGCCGCGAATTCGCGAGCGATCCGCGCACGCTTGAAGCGACGCGCGCGCAGTACCCCAGTGGCTGGAGCGGCGCGTGCATACCTCTTCGCACCGCTCAACAAGCCATCGGCGTTCTGTATGTCTCCGTGCCGCTGCCGCGCGAATTAACGCCGGGCGAGATTCACTTGTTGACCACTCTGGCGGAAATTGCCGGCAACGCGATCCATCGCAGTCGGCTTTTCGATCAAACCAAAACGCGGCTGGAGCGCATCGCCGCACTGCGCGCCATCGACGAGGCGATTGGTTCCAGTCTCGACCTTCGGATTACGTTGAACATCTTGCTCAATCAGGTCGTCGCGCATCTTCGAGTGGATGCGACAGCCGTCTTTTTGCTCGATCCGCACGCGCAGTCGCTCCGCTTTGCCGCTGGCAGGGGCTTTCGTTCGCGAATCATCGAGCACGCCACTGTGCATCTGGGCGCGGAGTACGCCGGGCGCGCCGCGCTCGAACGGCGCACGATTTTTGTCGCCGATTTGACCAAGCAAGACAATGCACTGACGCAGCTGTTGCAAAAAGCGGACGAGCCGTTTGTCTCGTACTGCGGCGTTCCGCTCATCGTCAAAGGACAGGTCCGGGGCGTTCTGGAAGTGTTCCATCGATCGGAATTGACGCCAGAGCCGGAATGGCTAGAATTTCTGGAAACGCTGGCGGCGCAAACCGCCATCGCGATCGACAACATCGAGCTATTCGAAAAAGCGCAGCGTTCGATCTTTGAACTGGGGGCGGCGTATGAGGCGACCATCGAGGGCTGGTCGTACGCGCTGGACTTGCGGGATCAAGAAACCGAGGGACACACCCAGCGCGTGACGGAGCTGACGCTGCGCGTGGCGGCTGCCATCGGAATGTCCACCGACCAACTCGTGCACTTTAGGCGCGGCGCGCTGTTGCACGACATCGGCAAGATGGGCATCCCGGACAGCATCTTGCTCAAGCCGGGTCCGCTCACCGAGGCGGAATGGGACATTATGCGGCGGCACCCGGTCTACGCTTACGAACTGCTCTCGCCGATTGATTATCTGCACCCCGCCATGGACATCCCGTACTGCCATCACGAACGCTGGGACGGTTCGGGCTATCCGCGCGGATTGAAGGGCGAGCAGATTCCGCTGGCGGCGCGCATCTTCGCCATTGGGGACGTTTGGGATGCGCTCTGCTCCGACCGACCATACCGCGCGGCGTGGAGCGTGGAGAAAACGCGCGAATATATCCAAGCCAACGCGGGGATATTGTTCGACCCGGACATCGTGTCCATCTTTCTAAAACTGGCTAACGCGGACCAGCCGACCGCCGGGCATAGCGGCGCGTAGCAACGGCGAGCAGAATGCGCCGAAGCCAATTATCCCACAGTATCCCACACATATCCCACACATCGCCAAGCAAAAACACGCCGCGAGACGCAAAACGTCTCGCGGTGTGTGGCTTGGATGTCGGTTACGCGTGAGCGTTGGAGTAACACGTCCGGCAATAAATCGGCTTGGTGCCCAGCGGCACGAATGGCACGTAGGTCGGCGAACCGCAGCGATGGCAGCTTACTTTGGAATAATGCCGCAGCGAATGCAGCCGCTCATCGCGCCGCCGCTCGCGGCAAGATTTGCAATGTCTGGGTTGATTCTCCAACTGCCGCGCGTGATACCACGCCTGCTCGCCGGCATCCCACAAGAACTGTCGACCACAATCCGCGCAGATCAGCCACTTGTCCGTGAATCCCATTCTCGCCCCCCCTTTTCAACGTTGAAAAAAACGCGAAAACCGAATCTGGCAAAAACACTATAGCAGGTCGGGGCGAGAATCTCAATATCTTTTTTGTCAATCTTCTTTAACCCTTGTGCGTCACGCGGTTAAACTTTATCAACCGGCGCGTCGAAAAGTACCTCACCTAACCTCCCGCAGGCGCAAAGAAAAACGGCAGTCCATTGCCGACTGCCGCCCGACACCATTCGCGATTCAACCGGCTGGCTCTACCACGCGGTCTTGGCGCGCTCGCGAATCAGGCGCGCGTACACCTCGACCGTGCGCTCGGCAATGCGGTCCCAGCTGTACTCTTTCTTCACCATCCGATATGTCTTCGCCGCGCGCGCTTTCGCCGCCGCCGGATCGTTCAGCGTGCGCAGGATTCCCCACGCCAGCGATTCGATATTGTCGGGGTAGACAGTAATGCCAGTGACCTCGTGACTCACCACCTCGCTCAAGCCGCCAACATCGCTGACGATGACTGGGCATTTCGCCGCCATCGCTTCCAGCGCGACGATACCGAACGGTTCGTACAACGAGGGGAACACGGCAGCGTCCGCGACTTTGAGCAACCGATCGCGGTCCGCGTCCGTAATAAAACCGGCTGCCACGACCCGATCGGCGATGCCGAGTTGCTGTGCGCGCCAGATGATGTGATCGCGCATACTGCCGGTGCCGGCGATGATCAACTTGGTCTGCGGAATTTCCGCGAGGATGCGCGGCGCGGCTTCCACAATCAAGTGCGCGCCCTTCTCCTGCACCACCCGCCCCACATAAAAGACGATGCGCTCGTCCGGGCGTGCCCAGCGCGCGCGGAACGCGGCAAGGTCGATGCCGTCCAGCGCGTCGAACGGCGACGCGTCCACGCCGTTCGGTACGATGTCGATCTTGTCCGGCGGCACGTTAAAGTACGCCTTGACTTCGTCCGCCATAAAGCGGCTGGTGGCGATGACGCGCCACGCCTCGTACGTCAGCCACCATTCAGTTCCGTTGATCGAATGCGACGTCTCGCCGCCGAGAAAGCCGCGCCCGCGCCCGCGTTCGGTCGCGTGGATCGTCGCCAGCAGTGGAGTCTTGTGTAACCGTTTCAACGACGCGGCTGCCCACGCGACCAGCCAATCGTGCGCGTGGATGACGTCAAAGCCGCCGAGCTGATCGAACAGCGCGTGCCCCTGCTCTTCCAGATTCAAATTCGTCTGCTGCACGTCCGCGAAAAAATTCGTCAGCCCGGCGACCGGCGGATCGACGCGATACACCATCGACGCGGATGCGCGTCCGCGCGTCTTTTTCGCGCCGATGGTCTCCTGCGCCGCCCCGCCCTTCCAGCGCGGCGTGACGACGTGCACTTCCGCGCCCGCGCGCGCGAGCGCCGGCGCAAGCGCGGCGACGTGCGCGCCCAGTCCGCCGACGATGTACGGCGGGTATTCCCAGGAAAGCATCAAGACGCGCGGTCTTTTACTTGCCGTACTTTTGCTGGTTCTGCTGGTGTTCTTCATAGGTCTTGGCAAACGCGTGCGTGCCATCTCCCTTGGCGAAAAAGTAGAGATAGTCTGTCTGCGCGGGTTGGAGGGCTGCCATAATCGTGGCAAGACTCGGATTGCAAATCGGACCGGGCGGCAAACCGGTATGCAGGTACGTGTTGTACGGCGAAACCGCGCCGGTCAATTCGTCAATCGTCACCGGCGATTTCCACCACTGCTTGGTCGCGGGCTGATAACCGATCACGTACTGCGCGGTCGAATCGGCTTGCAAGGGCATTTTCTTTTTCAGCCGATTCAAAAACACGCTGGCGATAATTGGGCGCTCTTCCGGGACGACCGCCTCGCGTTCGACGATGGAGGCGAGCGTGACGATCTCGTAGAACGTCATCTTGTCTGCCGTCGCTTGCTGCCGCATCTGGTCGGTAACGCGCTGATTGAACGTATCGAGGAACAACTTGATCAGCGCGTCGGTCGACATATCGTAAGGCACGTTGTACGATTCGGGCAAAAGGAATCCTTCGACTGTTGCCGGCGCGCCGGCGGGTCGATCATGCATAAACCAGTAATCGTAATTGCCGGCTTTGACCAGCTGCAGAAACTGGTCCTTGTTGAAATTCACCAATCCCAGCGTCGCCAGATTATCGGCGATTTCCTCCGCGCGCCAGCCGGGGCGGATCGTGATCGTGACCGTCTTGGCGCGACCGTGCTGCAGCGCGTCGACGATGTCTTCCATCGTCATCGTGCGCTTGAAGACGAACTCGCCTGCCTGGATTTTTGAACCCACGTGAAGATACTTGACGAGGTTGATGAAGAGGTCGGAGTCGCTGATCAATCCCTGGCTTTGCAGATTCGCCGCCACGTCTGCCGGCAGTTCGCCCGGTGTGACTCGAAAGTTTACCGGCGTTGGATCGTTGCTTGCCGGCGCCGTCAGTTCGGTGATGTGCTGCTGAAGGTACAAGCCCAGCGGGACATCCTGAATGGCGATGGGTGTTGGGAACGGCGCGTTCGCGGCAAGAATGCCGCCGTCGGTGCTTTTCGGCGAGAGCGCGTTGAAGATAAACACAAACACGCCGGTAATAAGCGCCGCCGCGAGCAGCACTCCGATCAACGCGATCAATCGACGCAACGTCCGGTTCACTCTCCACTCCCTTGCGAATCCATATAGTCTTGCAAAATGACGGCAGCCGCAATCGCGTCCAGAGCGCGGCGCGATTTTTTTCCGCGCGCGCCGGTCGCGTGCGTTCGCCGCGTCGCTTCCATCGTCGTCAATCGTTCGTCCCAGAACACGACCGGCAGATGGAGCGCGCGCGCGATCTGTTCCGCGTACGCCGTCGCCGACTCGGCTTGCGCGCCGCGCGTTCCATCCATGTTACGCGGCAAGCCAACGACCAACTGCGCGGCGTCATAACTGCGCGCCAGCTTTTCGAGCGCGCGCAAATCGGCTTCGATTGAACTACGCACGATCACATCGACAGGCGTGGCGAGCCGCAGTTCCGAATCGCCAAACGCCACGCCGACGCGCCGGTCGCCGACGTCCAGCCCCAGGAATTTCATTTCGACGCAATTGGCGGCGGCTCGACAAAGACCGCGATGCGAAAACTGAACCACGGCATGCGGAACCAACCAATCGGCGTGACGTTGATCTCCGGCGGCTGCGCCAGGTTGATCGCGCTCGACAAGTAGGATTTGGCGTCGTTAATCGATTTACCTTGCAGCGCGCGCGCGACCTTGGCTGGATCGATCTGCGGCGTGGTATAGCCAATCGCCTTGAACGGCAGCCGTTCCATCGCGCCCTGGTACTTGCCGCCGGGCAATGGATTGACCACCACTCCGTTCGGCAGTAGTTGGAATCCCGTCTGCACTTGCTTTTGCAGCAGCGTCCGCGCGAACAACTCCAAATCGGACTGATTCACTGCCAGGGCGTACGCGGTAGCGGAAATGCGCAGATTCAACACATCCGCCGGGTCATCCACCGAATGATCGAACGACACGGTGTCCGTCTCCAGCACAATCGAATCGGGCGCGACGAACTCGCCTGGCTTCAAATCTTGCTGCAAGAGACTCGCGCTCTGCTGTGTCAGCTGCTGCATCAGTTGTCCTTGCAATTTCTGTTTATCGTCGGCGGTGACCACCTTGACGGACTGGAGCGAGCCGCTGGTCGTTGGCTTGAGATTAATGACGTGCGCCTCCAGATTCAACGACCCCTCAATCGTATTGATCGCCAATGCTTTGACGTTGCCGGTGGGACCCGGATCGACCGCTTGAATTGGCGCTTCGATATGCGTGTTCACGCCGGCTGGAATCGTCGTGGTCGTGATCGTCGTGAATCGGATAGGCACACCCGCGCTCGTCATCACTACCGTCCCCGGCGGAATATCCGTTTCGACAGATTGCAAATTCGTAAAGACCACTGTCCCGGTCGAACGCGCGGCAGGTAAACTCTGCGTCGTCGTCGTTCGCAGTTGCGCGGTGCCGCTAATCACGTGCGAGATGGAACGCGCCGGAATCGCGCCGAGCAGTGGATTGACTTGCTGCGTCGCCGGGTCTGCCAACACGTCAGTCGTCAGCGACAGTCCAACGGAAGAGGGAACGATGCGGACGTTGGCGGCAGGCACGAAGAGAACAGTAGCGATACAAAGGAACAACACCGCGGCGATAACCAACGTCACTGCGCCCCACCAGCGCCTGAGCCATTCCGTGGGATCGATCGCGGCGCGCGTGACAGTCTCTGGCGGTGGTGGGTTCAAGATGTTCTGCGCCGCGTCAGGCGTCGGCGGCTGCATTTTCCAGCGCGTGCGCTGCGCCTGCGCGAGCGAATTGAAGGAGGGAATGCCGAACAATGCCGCGCGGTCGCGAATGTCTTCGTCGTGCGCAACCAACGCGATCTGCGCCGCGGTGTCGTCCGCGGCGCGGCGGAGCAAGCGCATCCCGGCTTCGGTCTCCAGCGCGGCGCAACGGCGCGGCACAACGAGCACAGCGTGGCTCAGCTCAGCCGTTTCAATTTTCGCGCGGATACTGGCGATGTCGTCTTCAGGTCGAAGTTGAATGATTTGCTGCATCTAAAAACCAGACGGAAGACGAACGCGCGCTTTCCGTCATCCGTCCTTTGTCTCCCCCGTCAATAAATAGGGGTCTGCCAAGTCCGCAAACCCCCGTGATCGTAGACTCGAATCGTGATTACTCTTTCGCGATCAGGCGCGGCGCTGCCGCAATCGCCTCGGCAAGACGCGTGACATCCTTGCCGCCGGCTTGCGCCAGGTTAGGACGACCGCCGCCGCCGCCGCCTACGATGTTCGCGATCGGTCGAATGAGCTTGCCGGCGTCGTACCCTTTCGAAACCAGGTCGGCAGTCACCGCGACGATCAGACTCGGCTTGCCGTCGATCGCCGCGCCGAGGACGACGATGCCGGAACCGAGCTTGTCTCTGAACCAATCGCTCATCTCACGCAACATATCCGTGTTCGCGACATCGACTTGCGCCGCAAGCACGCGCACGCCATCCACTTGCTGCGCGCGGTCGAGCAGCTTTTCGGAATCGCGCAGCGCGAGTTCGCGGCGCAATCGTTCGATCTCTTTGCGCTGCGCCTCGCTTTCGTTCATCAGCGCGAGCACTTTGTGATCGACCTGATCGGGCGTGACGCGCAGATACGCTGCCGTACGATCCAAACGTCCCAATTCTTCTTGCAGCAACTTCGCCACGCCGTGCCCGGTCACCGCCTCGATGCGGCGCAAGCCCGCGCCGATGCTTGACTCAGACAAGATATGAAACGATCCGATCTGGCTGGTGCGCTGAACGTGCGTGCCGCCGCACAACTCCTGGCTGAACGGACTGCCGGGATCGCCGACTTTAATCACGCGTACGCGGTCGCCGTACTTTTCTGTGAACAGCGCCATCGCGCCGCCCGCCACCGCGTCCCTGTATCCCATCTCGAACGGCGTGACCGGAAAATCCGCGAGGATCGCGTCGTTCACCGCCTGCTCGATCGAATCGATTTCATCCTGCGTCAACATCGCGTTGTGCGAGAAATCGAAACGGAACCGCTCTGGCGCGACGAGACTGCCCGCCTGCTGGACATGCTCGCCGAGCACGTAGCGCAGTTCGCGATGCAGCAAATGCGTCGCGGTGTGATTCCGCATAATGTCCCAGCGGCGCAGCCGGTCCACTTCCGCGACCGCCGCGTCGCCGACGCGCGGCGCGCCTTTCACGACCTTGCCAACGTGAACGATCAAGCCAGGCACCGGCTTGCGCGTATCAGTCACCTGAATCGCCCACACAACATTGTCCTCTTCGAGTTCTGATCCGTCTACCGCGCCAGCGTAGTTGACGATGCGTCCAATGTCGCTCACCTGTCCGCCCGATTCGGCGTAAAAGCACGTCGCCGGCAACACAATCTCAATCGCATCGCCAGTTTGCGCCTCATCGACCAGTCTGCCATCACGCAGAATTCCCACGACGGTCGTTTCGATTTCAGTTCGAGAATACGGATCGTGCGCGACGCCGTTCGCCGGCAATTTGTTCGCGGCGACCAATTCCTCTTTCGCTGCGCGGTACGCCTGCCCGCCTGATGTATCTACCGCGCCAATCGTCGAACTGGCGCGTGAACGATCCGCTTGTTCTTCCATCACCTTGCGAAAGCCGGCTTCGTCCACCGTCAAGCCGTGCTCGCGCGCGGAATCGCGCGTCAGCTCGAGCGCAAAGCCGTAGGTGTCGTGCAGCTTGAACGCGTCCGCGCCGGGAATCACCTTTTGACTCTTGGCTCGCACCTCCGCGATCAGATCGTCGAGGAGCGCGGAGCCGGTCTTGAGCGTTGCCTGGAAGCGCTGTTCTTCTTGCAGAGTCGTCTTCATGATCGCGTCGCGCCGACGGACGAGTTCGGGATACGCGTCGCCCATGATCTCGATGACGGTCGGCAGCACTTCGGTTAGGAAGGGTCCGGTGAAGCCGAGCAGTTGTCCATGCCGCGCCGCGCGGCGCAGGATCAACCGCAAGATATAGTTGCGCCCCTCGTTGCCCGGCATCACGCCGTCGGCGGTCAGGAACGCGACCGAGCGCGCGTGATCGGCGACGACGCGGTACGAAACGATCTTTTCTTCCATCGTCGCCTTGTCGTGACCGAGCAGTTTGCGCGTGTGATCAAGAATCGGCTTGAAGAGATCGGTGTCGTAAGTCGATTGCTTGTTTTGCAAGACCGAAGTCAACCGCTCCATCCCCGAGCCAGTATCCACCGAGGGTTTGGGCAATGGCGTGAGCTTAAACGCGTCGCCATCTTGAGATCGATTGAACTGCATAAAGACGAGATTCCAAATCTCCACTTGCTCGTCGCCTTCGCCGTTGACGTACTCCACGCGGTTGTATTTTGGATCTTGGGGATGGGGTCCGAGATAGTAATGAATCTCAGAACACGGACCGCAAGGTCCGATATCGCCCATACTCCAGAAATTGTCTTTGCGCCCAAATCGTCGAATGCGCTCCGGCGGCGCGCCGACCTTGACCCACAATTCCGCTGCTTCCTCGTCCGCGGGCACTTCATCGTCGCCCTCAAAGATCGTGAACCACAAGCGCGCCGGGTCGAGTTCCAAGTGATTGACGAGCAAATCCCACGCGTATTCGATGGCTTGCTTTTTGAAATAGTCGCCGAACGAAAAATTGCCAAGCATCTCAAAGAAGGTATGGTGGCGCGGCGAAGGTCCGACGTTTTCCAAATCGTTGTGCTTGCCCGAGACGCGCATACACTTTTGCGCGGTCGTCGCGCGCGTGTAATCACGCTTTTCGAGTCCGAGGAAGGTGTCTTTGAACTGCACCATCCCCGCGTTCGTGAACAATAGCGTCGGATCGCCTGCCGGAATCAGCGACGAACTGGCGACGACCGTATGCTTGCGCCGCTTGAAGTAATCGAGAAATTGTTTGCGGATTTCTTGAGAGGAGAGAGGCATAGGATACCTATATGATTGGTTTGTGCGCGCTAGATCAACCTTTTTCTTCCAGCCAAACGCGGACAATTTGGCAATAGTCGCCAAAAGAAATTTCACGCGGCTTTAACTTGAGTTTTCCACATAGACGGGGCAAGTCCGCGCGGAATTTTTTGTACTGGTCGTGGATATAATCTCCGCCAGGGACCGTTTTGGCGGAGGACTCGGTGGCTAGCCAATTTCGAACATACCGAATGGCTTGAGCAACCTGGTTGGCATGCGCCACAATGTCCTGTCCCGCAATATCGGAAATGTACTGCTGAAACTTGTGCGGGACACTCTCCATAATCAACTGATTCTTTGAACGGTGTCGCCCCTCACCGAATTTACGACAGCCAAGATCCAAGCCCAACTCAAAGGGCATATTGAACCGCGGCAAGCGATTGCGCCCTACTTGGGTCCGTGAGATGTCGTGAATCGCATATTTGCATTCGCCAATGATGCGGACGATTTTCTCCAGCCGCAATTCCCCTGCATCGGTTGCCTCCAAAGCGCATCGCGGCACCAAGCCCGCCATTTGGACGCAGAAGACAATCCCATGCAGCAGCGGTTGGTATTGGTCGTCGAAGGGACAATTGATAAAAACGTTCCTTTCAAAATCGGCGGAGACGTGCGGCATTGGGCTGACCTCAGATTCAGAGTTCGCTCTCGCCGTTAGGAAGTCTTGTACGTTTCCTGACGTTCTTTGGCAACTGCACGGACCGCTGCGCGAACCTTGGATTCACTCAATCGGCTGGACTGGGTGACTTTCAGGGGTACTTTCAAAAAGGGCTGGCCCTGGCGACCGTACACAACCAGTCCGCGTGGATCCCCATTTGAGATTTTGCGCGCCGCGTCGATCGCCTCGGACTTGGTTGGGAAGTTGGACAGGAGTTTGCCTGTCACAGCATTTTTGATTGCCCAACGATCCTTGAGTGGTACGACATACAAAACACGCCGGGACATTTCTCACCTCTAAAAATTATCACGCGGTCATTCCGGACATCCACCCATCGCAACATGGCTCGCCTCTTACGATTGCCATTCTAGTCGAACACCGAACGAATGTCAAACCTCGCGCTCCATTTCTCATTCGCGCCGATGCTGTGGTATAATGCGCCTCAATCCGTCAATGGAGTTCGTCCGATGCTCACGCCGCCTATCGATTTTATCCTCACCCGCGCCGTCGCGGAAATCATCAGCGAAGCCGGACTGCGCGCGCGCCTGAATTCTGGCAAACCGCTCCGCTTGAAAATGGGATTCGATCCATCCAAGCCCGATTTGCACATCGGTCACGCAGTCGCCATGCGCAAGCTGCGCCAGCTGCAAGACCTGGGTCACACCGTTGTCCTCATCGTCGGCGACTGGACCGCGCAGATCGGCGACCCGTCCGGGCGCGACGAATCACGCACGATGCTTACGCCGGAACAGGTGCAGGTCAACGCCCAGACGTACATGGATCAGTTTTTCTCGATTGTCGATCGCGCGCGGACGGAAGTGCGCCGGCAATCCGAATGGTTTGGGAAATTCACGCTCGCCGATGTCTTCAACCTCACGTCGCGCTTTACGTTCGCCGATATGATGGAGCACGAGACATTCGACAAGCGCGTCAAAGAAGGCAAGCCGCTGTCGCTGATGGAATTGATGTACCCGCTGCTGCAAGCGTACGATTCGATTGCCATCGACGCCGATGTCGAGTTCGGCGGGATGGACCAGAAATTCAACATCCTCCAGGGCAGAACGCTGCAAGCGCAACTCGGCAAAACGCCGCAGGAAGTTTTCCTCGTCCCGCTTATCGTCGGCACCGATGGACGCAAGATGAGCAAGTCGTTCGGCAACACGATTGACTTGAAAGCTGCACCGAGCGATATGTACGGCAAGGTGATGTCGCTGGTGGACAGCGTCATCGTCGAATACTTTCGCCTGGTGACCGACGTCACTGACGCCGAGCTTGCCGAGATGGAACGCGCGCTGAACGCCGGCGCGGTCAACCCGCGCGACGTGAAGATGCGGCTGGGACGCGAAATTGTCGCGCAGTTCCACGGCGCGGATGCCGCGCGCGCGGCGGAAGAAGAATTCGTCAAGGTCTTTCAACAGCGCGAACTGCCAACCGATATGCCGACGTTCGCGATGAAACAAGACATGCCGATCATCGATTTGATGATCGCGGCAGACCTTGCGCCGTCGCGCAGCGAAGCACGGCGACTTGTTGCGCAGGGCGGCGTGCGGCGCAATGACGCGGCGGTCGACCAGATCGACGCGGTCATTCCTGCGCGCCCGGCGGTGCTGCGTGTCGGTCGGAGAAAATTCGTTCGTCTGATTGTAGAAAAATAAAGTGGACGGGCGGCGCGTTTCAGTCGCCCGTTTTCTCTGCCGGAGATGCACATGGACGGAAAAGCGCAGCTCGTCCTCTCACTTCAATCCATCGGCGCGATCAAGTTCGGCGCGTACAAACTCAAGTCGGGGATCATCTCGCCGTTCTACCTTGACTTGCGTATCCTCGTTTCGTACCCGCGCGTCTTGCGCGAGACCGCGCAGGTGATGGCGGAACTGCTCGCCACACTCAAGTTCGACCGCCTCGCCGCGATTCCATACGCCGCGCTGCCGATCGGCGCGGCGCTCGCGCTGGAAATGAACCGTCCGTTGATCTATCCGCGCCGCGAGAAAAAAGATTATGGCACCGGTCACGCGGTCGAAGGCGAGTACCACGCCGGCGAGACCATCGTCGTCATCGACGATGTGATTACGACCGGCGCGAGCAAGATCGAAGCGATTGAACCGTTGATGACCGCCAAGCTCAAAGTGCGCGACATTGTCGTCCTGGTCGACCGAGAACAGGGCGGCGCGAAAGAGATCGCCAAGCGCGGTTTCAACGTCCACTCCGTCTACCGTGTGACCGAAATGATGGAGATTCTGCGAGAAGCCGGCAAAGTGACCGAAAGCCAACAGCACGATGTGCTAACCTTTCTCGCGCAGAACGGAGCCGTGTCATGAGCGAACCTGATCTATCGGTCACGATCTGCGGCGTGCGATTGCGAAACCCGACGGTACTGGCGTCTGGCATCCTAGGACTGTCCGAAGATTTGCTGATCCGCGTCGGCGAAGCAGGCGCGGGCGCGGTGACGTCGAAATCGTGCGGACTCAAGCCGCGCGCGGGCTATCCGAATCCGGTGGTCGCAGACTGGGGCGCGGGGCTGATCAACGCGGTGGGTCTCTCCAATCCCGGCGTCGACGCGACGATGGAAGAAGTCCGCACCGCCAAACGCGTTCTGAAACCGAAGGGCGTCGCCGTCATCGCCAGTATTTTTGCGGAGTCGGTTTGGGACTTTGGAGTGGTCGCCCAAAAAATATCGCCTGCCGAACCGGACTTGATCGAAGTCAACATATCCTGCCCCAACGTCGAGCACGAGTTCGGGCAGTTTTTTTGCGCGACGCCCTACGTCGCCGCGCAGGTGACGCGCCGCGTGAAACAGTCCACCGATATTCCGATCATCGTCAAACTTTCGCCGAACGAAGCGAACATCGCCGAGATCGCGCGCGCGGTCGTGGATGCCGGCGCGGACGCGGTCAGCGCGATCAACACGCTGGGACCGGGAATGGTGATCGATATCGAATCACGCGCGCCGATCATCTCCAATCGCATCGGTGGTATCAGCGGTGCGGCGATTCACCCGATTGCGGTGCGCTGCGTGAACGACATCGCGCGCGCTGTCCCAGTTCCAATTGTCGGCATTGGCGGAAATGCCGCCGCGCGCGACGCGATCGAAATGATCATCGCCGGCGCGCACGCGGTCGGCATCGGCAGCGCGATTTATTCGCGCGGCTTGGCTGTCTTTGCCGAAACGACGCGCGGCATCGAGGCATACATGCGGCAGCACAATTTTGCGCGGCTGGACGATTTTCGTAACAGCGTGATGGAAACCGCGCCGACCGCTGGATCGCGGATCGTCATTCCCCAACCGACGGAGCCATAATGCTGCCGCGCGTTGTCCCGATCACCGGCATCATCCCCGAAAATCCGTACACCAAAACCTTCATCCTCGACGATGCGATTCCGCAGGCGACGCCGGGACAATTCGTTATGCTCTGGATTCCCGGCGTCGACGAGAAACCATTCGCGATTGTCGCGCGCGAGCCGCTGACGATCACCGTCGCGGCGGTCGGTCCATTTTCGCGCGCGCTGCACGCGCTCAACATTGGCGAGAAAGTCGGCTGGCGTGGACCTTTTGGTCATGGATTCGATTTAGGCGGCGATGGCGAGACATTGCTGATCGGCGGCGGCTACGGCGTCGCTGCGCTTTACTTTGCCGCAAGCGAATTGCGCAAACAGAGCCGCGACGTGACCGTCGCGATGGGCGGGCGCGCCGCGCAAGACCTGCTCTTTGAAGAACGCCTGTGCGCGCTCGGCGCGCGCGTGGAAATCGCAACCGAAGACGGATCGCGCGGCGTCCGCGGTCTGGTGACCGATGCCGCGCAAGAGGCGCTGATGCGCGCCAAGCGTATCCTCGCGTGCGGACCGGAAGCGATGCTCGCGGCAGTGATGCGGCTTGCGCTTGCCAAGAACATCCCCGCGCAACTTGCGGTCGAACGCTATATGAAGTGCGGCTTTGGAATTTGCGGTCAGTGCACGCTCAGCGGCAAACTCGTCTGTATGGATGGGCCGGTGTTCACCGCGAAAGAATTGTCCCAATTGCCCGAGTTCGGACGGGTTCATCGTGACGCTACCGGCGCGGCGCATTTCTTCCAGGGACGCGGAGCGCGAAGAATTTAGTGAGCAGTGGACAGTGAACAGTCAACCGAATCGCCGGCTCATTCGTAGCGGTATTATCGTGACGCCCGACGAAATCTTTCGCGGCGACATTTTGATCGTCGATGAGAGCATCGCGCACGTCGCGCCTCACCTGGACGACGCAGACGCGCGCGTCGTCGATGCAGATGGCTATCACATTCTGCCGGGCTTGATCGACGCGCACGTGCACTTGCGCGAGCCGGGCGCGACGCACAAGGAAGATTTCGCGACCGGCACCCGCGCCGCGCTCGCCGGCGGAGTGACCACCGTGCTCGATATGCCGAACAATCCACAGCCCACGACGACGCGCGACGCGCTGGAAGAAAAGCGCGCCCTGGCGCGTGACAAAGCGATGTGTGATTATGGCTTGTTCATCGGCGCCACAGCAGAGAATGCGCGATTGGAGATTGGAGATTGGGGCGCGGTCGGCGTGAAGCTTTACATGGGCGCGACGACCGGCGATCTGCTCGTCACCGAATTCGACGCGCTCTACCGTCATTTTGCGGCGCGCTCGCGTCTTCCCATCGTCGTGCACGCGGAGGACAACGATGCGCTCAAGTTCTTTGCGAACGACCCGACGCGCACGCGCCACAGCGCGCGCCGTCCGCCGATCAGCGCCGCGCTCGCGGTCAGCCGCGCGCTCGCGCTCGCCGAAGAAACAGGACGCCAACTGCACATCGCGCACCTCTCGACCGCACGTGAAATCGAACTGGTCAAGGCAGCCACGGCGCGCGGCGCGCGCATGACGTGCGAGGCGACGCCACAGCACCTTTTTCTGAGTACCGACGATGAGGAACGCCTCGGCGCGTTCGGCGTCGTCAATCCGCCGCTGCGCTCGCCGGACGACGTGCACGCGCTATGGCAGAATCTACAGCATATTGATTTGGTCGCCACCGACCACGCGCCACATACGATCGAGGAAAAACAATCGGCGAAACCGCCGTCGGGAATGCCGGGGCTGGAAACCATGCTGCCGCTGCTGTTGACCGCCGCAAGCGAAAAGCGTCTATCGCTGCAAGATGTCGCGCGGCTGACGTCGCACAATCCCGCGCGCGTGTTCCACCTTGCGCGCAAAGGTGAAATCGCCGCCGGCTACGACGCCGACTTGACGTTTGTGCGGTTAGACGAAGCGTACGTTTTGCAGAAACCCTGGCAGACGAAATGCAACTGGTCGCCGTTCGAGGGGCGGCGTGTGCGCGGCAGAATCGCGCGCGTGTTTTTGCGCGGGCAAGAGGTGATGGCGGATGGAGAGATTACGGCAAACGCGGGATCGGGCAAGGAAATTGGTTTGACGACAGTATCTGAATAAGGTAGAATCGCGATGTCAGATGTTTGGGAAGCGAGGTGAAATCGATGAGCGCGATCAATCAGACAGTCGTTGGTGCAGCGCCACCACCCCAGGAGAAAGCGCGCGTGACCGGCGAAGAATTATTCGCGATGGGCGACATCGGTCCGTGTGAACTCGTCGAAGGTGAAATCATCAAAATGTCACCGACTGGAGAAAAACACGGAATCGTCGAATTCAACCTCGGCGGAGAAGTCCGGACTTTTGTACGGCAGCACAAACTGGGACGCGTCAGCGGAGGCGAAACGGGCATCTACATTCGGCGGAATCCCGATACCGTGCGCGCCGCCGATGTTGTTTTCATATCCAACGAACGGCTGGCAAAACGAGGCAATTCGGGATTCATTGACGTCGCGCCTGACTTGGTAATGGAGGTAATGTCGCTGGATGACCGTTGGAGCGAAGTGATGAAAATGCTGGGGGAATATTTTTCGATCGGCGTTCGGCTGGCTTGGGTCGTCGATCTCGATACAGAAAGTATCTATGCCTATCGCTCGCTTACTGATGTCAGGCATTCGCGAAGAGCGATACGCTGCCCGGCGACGACGTGTTGCCCGGATTCAGCATAACCGTCGGAGAGGTTTTTGCGGACTAGCGGTTGTACGCTCAACGGGACAGGCATGCTGCCTGTCCCGCTTTATTTTTCAATTCGACCGCTCGATACACAAACCACTAACCGGCTTTCAGCGCCTCGACCATCCGCGGCAGCGCGACCGCCACATCCTCGCGCAGCACAATCGCCGCGTGCGCGTCGGCAATCGTCGAGGTCTTGTTGACGACGATCAGCATCGCGCCGTTCTTTTTCGCGACGAACGGCAGGTCTGCCGCCGGCGCAACTTCCAGCGACGAGCCCGCGACGAGCATCACGTCGCACGTCTTGGATTCCTGCTCCGCCTCGTACATCACACTGACCGGCAGCATCTCGCCGAACAAGACCACGTTCGGCTTCATCACTCCGCCGCAAATCTCGCACGTCGGCATCGTTTCATCTTCGATGAACTTTTCCATCAGCGGCTGCGCGGGCACCATGTGATAGCAACGAATGCAGGTGGCTTGACGCATGTGACCGTGCAACTCCAGAACGCGTTTGGAACCGGCAAGTTGATGCAAGTTGTCGATGTTCTGTGTGATGACGGCGTGGATTTTTCCCATCGCTTCCAATTCCGCGAGCGCGCGGTGCGCCGGATTCGGCTGGGCGGTCATCATCTTTTTCGCCAGCGGCTTGACCCAATCGTAGAAACCCTGCGGATGCTCGACGAAACCCCAGAACGATGCCACGCTCATCGAATCGGACTGCTCCCACAGTCCCGAACCGGGCGAGCGAAAATCGGGAATGCCGGAGGGCGTCGAGATGCCCGCGCCCGTCAAGGCGACCGCGTGCTTGGCGTTTCGGATGAGTTTCGCCGCTTGCTGAATCTTTTGCTCGTTTGCCATCAGAGACTCTTTCAAACGGGATTCAAAGTGATGGACTCGCCGCCGGCAACGCGGTGCGCGTACCGCGTCGTTTCCGGTAGCCGATAGCGCGTGCAGCACGCAAGCGTCAGATCGATCGCGCGTGCTAAAGTGACGCGATGACCAACGCTCACGAACACCGGCGTCACGCCGATTCGCGTCCGCACCGCCGCGCCCACGCGTTCGCCGGCATCAATCAGCGGCGTCCACGCGCCGATGCGATGGGCTGGCTCGTCCGCGCGACCGCACAGGATCGATTTGGCGCAGCCAATGGTCGGTCGATCCAGCAGCACGCCGAGATGCGACGCGATTCCCATTCGGCGCGGATGTGCACGACCATGACCATCGACGATGATCACATCCGGCTCGATCTTCAAATGCTCCAGCGCGGCGAGAAGCACCGGTATCTCGCGGAACGAGAGCAAGCCGGGAATGTACGGGAACGTCACCGGCATTCGCGCGATCGCATAATCCACCGGCTCGAGCGTCGGAAAACGCAAAACGACGACTGCCGCGCGCGCGGTCTTGTTCTCTTCTCCTTCAAAGCCAACATCGACGCCGGCGATAAAACGTACGCGACTGAGACGCTCCTGCTCGATCACGCGCGCGGCGAGGTCGCGCTGCAACTGCATCGCTTCCCGCGGCGTCACATCCCAGCGATGGGTCGGCGGAATTTTCACAGTCAACCTCGCTTACATCGATTATACTGCGTTCGACGCGGCTTGACAAGAAATCGTTTCCGAATAATATATAAGCGGTCATTTATACGTCAAGCCGGACGCCCGCCGTGAGCGTATCGATATGGAAGTCAGGGTGTTGAAAGAGTTACGCGAATATTATTTGGCATTGAGCGATGCGACACGCCTCCGCATTCTCGAACTGCTGGCGCGCCGCGAGCTGACCGTCAATGAAATCGCGCGCGGACTGCGGATGAGCCAGCCCTTGGTCTCGTGGCATCTGCGCCGCCTGGTGCGCACCGGCTTGATCAAGATGGAGCGTGAGGGGCGCGAGGTGCGCTGCTCGATCAACCGCGCGCGCATGCAAGAATACGAACGCGAATTCGACTCGCTGATCGCAAGCGAGTAGCCCGAAATTCAATCTTACGTTGGAGGTCGTTGTGCCCAAGTCTCGTAATCGCAAGGTGCGCGTCGCCATTGTCGGCGTGGGCAACTGCGCCAGCAGTTTTGTCCAAGGCGTTCATTTTTATCGCAACGCCAAAGCCGACGATTTCGTCCCAGGTCTGATGCACGTCAATCTGGGCGGCTATCACATCCACGACATTGAATTCGTCGCCGCTTTTGACATCGACAAGAACAAGGTTGGCAAAGACCTCGCGCAAGCCATCTACACCAAACCCAACAACACCTACAAATTCGCCGACGTTCCCAAGCTCGACGTGCCGGTCTATCGCGGAATGACGCACGATGGGTTAGGCAAGTACCTGTCGCAGATCATCGAAAAAGCGCCCGGTCCCACAGACGACGTCGTCCGAATCCTCAAAGAAACCAAGACCGACGTGGTCGTCTCGTATCTGCCGGTCGGCTCGGAAGAAGCGACCAAATGGTACGTGGAGCAGGTGCTAGACGCCGGCTGCGCGATGGTCAACTGTATCCCGGTATTCATCGCGCGCGAAAAATATTGGCAGAAACGATTCGAGGAACGCGGATTGCCGATCATCGGCGACGACATCAAATCGCAGGTCGGCGCGACGATTACGCACCGCGTCCTGACACGCTTGTTCGCCGACCGCGGCGTGAAACTCGACCGCACCTTCCAGTTGAATTTCGGCGGCAACACCGATTTCCTGAACATGCTCGAACGCGAGCGGCTGGAATCGAAAAAAATCTCCAAGACGAACGCGGTCACCTCAATGCTGGACTATGACTTGGGGCACGACAACGTCCACGTTGGTCCCAGCGATTACGTTCCGTGGCTGACCGATCGCAAATGGGCGTACATCCGGCTGGAGGGCACGACCTTCGGCAACGTGCCGCTCAACGTGGAATTGAAACTCGAAGTCTGGGATTCGCCGAACAGCGCGGGCGTGGTGATCGACGCGGTGCGCTGCGCCAAGATCGCGCTGGATCGCGGCATGAAAGGCGCACTGGTCGCGCCCAGCTCGTACTTTATGAAATCGCCGCCGAAGCAATTCCCGGACGACAAGGCGCGTGAAATGGTCGAGGAGTTTATCGGCAAGTGATTGTCATTTACTGGCTCTGGCGTCTCGGGATCTATATTTCAGGGGCTGCGCCGCGTCGCTTGAGTCTGGCTTTCGCCGCCGCGATGGGCAACAGCGCGTACTACCTGCTGCCCATGCGGCGCGCGGTGGCGAAAGATAACTTCGCGCACGTCTTGGGCAAACCGTCCGACGATCCCGAAGTGAGGCGGGTGGCGCGCCGCTCCCTGCGTAATTACGCTTGCTATCTGCGCGACGTGATGATCTATCCCAGTCTGTCCACCGCCGAGTTGGAGCAACGTATCGTCATCCATACGCCGCAGTACTTTGACCAGGCGCTCGCCGCCGGCAAAGGCGCGATCATCGTGAGCGCGCATTTCGGCAATATGGACCTGCCGAGCGCGATCCTCGCCAGCCGGTTCAAGCCGATTGCGCTCGTCAGCGAAACTCTGCGTCCGCAGCAACTGATGGACTATTTGATGCGGATTCGCGGCAGACGAAATGTGAACATGCATCCTTACGATCGCGCGCCGCGCAAACTCATCGAGGCGCTCAAGCGCAATGAGCTGGTCGCGTTTCTCATCGATTTTGGCATCACCCATCATTTCGATATCCATACCGTGCCGGTGACCTTCTTCGGCACGCCGACCAAGTTTCCTTCCGGTCCCGCGCAACTGGCGATGCTGACGGGCGCGCCGCTGCTCATCGGGAACGCGTACGTCGAAGACGGACGTATCCACGTTCAAGTGAATCCGCCGCTCTACGTCACGCGCACCGGCAACAAGCAAAGGGACTTGCAGGAGGCGATGCAAGAGGTCGCGCGTCGAATGGAAGACTTTATTCGCAAACATCCGGATCAGTGGTACATGTTCCGACCGATGTGGCGAAAAGACCTCGTCGAAGAAAGGGAACCCGAAGCCGCGCTGTCGAATTTCTGACCCGGCGCGCGGTCCGCATCATGGCTTTTTACTTTTACCGTTTCGCCGGCTGGGTCTGTCCCTGGCTGCCCGCGCGGTTTGGCTATTGGCTCTTCGCGCGGTTTGGCGATCTGGGATTCTGGCTCGCCGGCAAACGGCAGACGACGTACTTTTACAACCTGCGGCGCGTCCTGGGCGATCAGGCGACGCCCGCGCAGATGAACGCCGTCGCGCGGCGCGCGTATCAGAATCTGCTCAAGAATTATTTCGATCTTTTCCGGTGGCACAAGATCACCAAAGACAAGATCCGCGAACAGCTTGCCGGCTTGTACGGCTACGAGTATCTCGAAAACGCGATGAAACAGGGCAACGGCGTCATCGCGGGATCGGGACATTTCGGCGCGTGGGACCTCATCATCAACATCACCGCGGCGTATCTGGACGCCAAGATTATCGTGCCGAACGAACGGATCAAGCCCGAAAAGCTTTTCCAGTACATCTTGGCGCTGCGCCGCAGCCAGGGCATCGAAGTCGTACCGCTGGATGCCGCGCCGCGCGCGATGATCAAAGCGCTGCGCGATAAACAAATGGTTGGGCTGGCATACGACCGCGACATCACCCAGACGGGACCCATCGTCACGTTTCTCGGCGCGCCGACGCAGATGCCCGACGGCGCGGTGCAACTCTCGCTCAAGTTCGGCGCACCGGTCATCATCGGCTTTTCCGTGCGCCAGCCGGACAACCGCTGCAAGGTCTACATCGAGCCGCCGCTGGAATTTGTCAAGACCGGCGATACGCAACACGACATTCAGGTTGGCGTGCAACGCATCGCGGCGGTGCTGGAAAAGTACATTCGCCAGTATCCCGACCAGTGGCTGATGTTCCAGAAGATTTGGAATGAGTAGCAAGTGGCGCGGGGCGAAGAGCAAATCCGATTTTCGCCCCTCGCCCCACGCAATTCGCAGACATGTTCAAACGCCTCTTCAACCAGACGATGGCGGGCTACTGGATGTATCGCGTGCTCGGCGCGATTGTGCCGCTCCTTCCGCCGCATCTCGGTTACGCGCTGTTTGGCTGGCTCGGCGCGCGATTCTTCGACTGGTTCACCGATGCGCGCGAGCCGCTGCGCGATAATCTGCGGCACGTGATGCCAAACGCCGCGCCGAGCGAGATCGACCGTGTCGCGCGGAACGTCCTGCGGAATCATCTCAAGAATTACTACGATTTCTTTCGCTCGACGCGGTTGACCAAAGACGACATCGCAAAGATCGTCCAGGTCAACGGGTTCGAGAATCTAACAAGCGCGCGAGCGCGCGGCAAAGGCGTCATCTTCGTCACCGCGCATTTCGGCAACCTCGACATCGTCGGGCAGACGTTCGCGATTCGCGGCTACAAGGTGACCACGCCCGCCGAACACGTCAAGCCGGAGATTTTGTACCAGCGCATCGTTGGCGCGCGCGCATCCAAAGGACTAACGATTATTCCGGTTGACGGTCCGCTGCTCGCGCTTGTTCGCGCGCTGAAGAAGAACGACATCGTCGGAATGGCGTCCGACCTCGACGTGACCAAGAGCGGCATTGTCGTCCAGTTTTTTGATGCGCCCGCGCGCTTGCCCGATGGGCACGTACAGCTCGCGCTCCGGACCGGGGCGGCATTGTTGCCGGCATTTTCGATGCGGCTGCCCGACAATACGTTCGCCGCCTACGCGGAACCGGCAATTGAGTTGCGGAACACGGGTGACTGGGACGCGGACGTGCGCGCCGGCGTCGAGCAGGTCGCGCGGATCATGGAGAAATGGATCGGGCAGCATCCGGAGCAGTGGGTGATGTTTCACAGGATTTGGAGGTTAGATGGTTAGGTAGTTGGGTGGTTCGGTAGTTGGAGAATTTGCTCGGAACATCCAACAACCTAACCACCTTACCACCCAACCACCGTTTTTGGTTATGGGCAAAGCAGACATTCACATTCACACGACGCACAGCGACGGGATGGCGACCGTCGAGCAAGTGTTTGAGTTCGTCGAAAACGAAACCGACCTCGATCTCATCGCGATCACCGACCACGACATGTTCGACGGCGCGGATGAGGCGCGCAACCTTGCCGCGCGGCGACACTTTCGCTTCCAGGTTATGACCGGCTGCGAGATCACCACGCTCGAAGGTCACCTGCTCGCGCTCGGCATCGACAAACCGGTGCGCTCGCTCCAGCCGCTCGACCGCACCATCGCGCTGGTACACGAGCAAGGCGGCATCGTCATCGCGCCGCACCCGATGAGCTGGATGATCCGCTCGATCGGGCGCAACGGCTTGCTGCGAATTCATTACCATCGGAGTGACGCGGTTCACTTTGACGGCTGCGAGACGCTCAATCCGTCCATCGCCGGCAAAGTCGTGGCGAAACAGGTGCGCGACCTGAATAGGCGCGTCCTGAAACTCGCCGAGACCGGCGGCAGCGACTCGCACGTGCTCCCAACGATTGGCACGGCGGTCACCCAGTTTCCCGGCATGTCTGCCGATGATTTTTGCCGCGCGCTCGCGGACAAGACGACGGTCGCCGATGGACATTATTGGACGCGCGCGGAAATACGATACCTGGCGAGCATCGGACCGCAACAGATGTTTCAGAGTCTCGTGCTTTTGCCGGGTCGGCACATCAAGCGCGCCGCCAAATCGATTCGACGATAAAGAGGCAGCCACATCGATGCAGAAAGCATTTCAAGACTATTATCCCGATCATCTGAGTTACTGCTACGGCTGCGGTCGATTGAACGAATACGGTTTGAAGATCAAGAGCTACTGGGACGGCGATGAGACCGTTTGCCGGTTCGATCCCAAGCCGTACCACACCGCGATTCCGGGTTACGTCTACGGTGGACTGATCGCGTCGCTCATCGATTGCCACGCCACCGGCACCGCTGCAGCGGCAGCTTATCGCGCCGAAGGACGCGAGATGGACACCGAACCGCCGTACCGATTCGTCACCGCCTCGCTGCACGTCGATTACGCTCGCCCCACGCCGATCGACGGGACGCTAGAAGTTCGAGCGACAGTGAAAGAAATCAAAGGGCGCAAAGTTGTGATGGCGCTGACCTTGAGCGCGCAAGGCGAAACCTGCGCGCGCGGCGAGGTGGTGGCAGTCCAAATGCCCGAACAATTGGCGCGACCGCCTGCGACGCGCGTTTGAAGTGCGTCGCACACCCAAAGGTCTTCGATGAAAATCGCACTCGTCTCACCGTACGACTATCCGTACCCTGGCGGCGTAACGGAACACATTGCAGCGCTGGACAAGCAATTTCGCGCATTGGGACACGACACGCGTATCATCGCCGCGTCCAGCACGGATGAGGATGTGCTCGGCGAGCACGTCATCAAAGTGAGCGGCGCGGTGTCGCCGGTGCCGTACAGCGGATCGACGGCGCGCATCACACTTGCGCCAGCGGTGTATCGCCGCGTCAAAAAGATCTTGCGCGACGAAAAATTCGACGTCGTGCACGTCCACGAGCCGACAGTCCCGATTTTGTCGCTCGTCGTTCTGCGGCACTCGCACGCGCTGAATGTCGGCACGTTCCACGCCTACCGCGAGTCCAACGTGATGTACGAGTATATGCGTCCGCTGCTCCAGCGCGTGTTCAATCGCCTGGACGGACGCATTTTTGTTTCCGACGCCGTCCGCGAGTACATCACTCAATATTTTCCAGGCGATTACACGATCATCCCGAATGGGATCGACTACGAACGATTTTCGTCGCCAGACCTGCAGCCCATCGCGCAGTTCAACGACGGTCGTCCGAATATTCTGTACGTGGGGCGGATGGACAAGCGCAAGGGCTTTCGATATTTGTTGCGCGCGTACCCGTACATCAAAGAGGCGATTCCGGACGCGCGGCTGATCGTCGTCGGCGCGTTCAGCGACAAGGACAAGGCGCCGTTCATCCGCTACGCTCACGCCCACAAATTGCGCGGCGTTCATTTCGTCGGCTATGTTTCGCCGGAAGAACTACCGCGCTATCATCGCACCGCGACGGTCTATTGCGCGCCCAACACCGGCTTTGAAAGTTTCGGCATTATTTTGCTTGAAGCGATGGCTGCCGGCCTGCCGATTGTCGCCAGCGACATTACCGGCTTTCGTCCCGTCCTGCAAGACGGCGCGGAAGGATTGCTCGTGCCACCCGAAGACGCGCCGGCGCTCGCGCGCGCGGTCATTCAACTCTTGAACGATCCGGCGCGGCGCGCGGCGATGTCGGAATGCGGTAAGCGCAAAGCGATCCAGTACGACTGGAGCAGGATCGCCGGACGCGTGCTGGCGTACTACGAAGAATTGATCGCGGCGCAGCCGGTCGCGGCTACCAAGATCAAATCGTCGACGGGTATTCGGCGCATTGTCCGCGTGCGACACTTGCTGAACTGGCGTCGCTTGCGCTATCGGCGAAAGGCAGCCGCGTGACCGTCGTAACGGACGTCGTGATCGTGGGCGCGGGCGTGATGGGGTGCAGCGTCGCGTTTCATCTGGCGCGCGCAAAAGGTCCGCGCGTCATCGTCGTTGAAAAAGGCGCGGTGGCGTCCGGGCAGACCAAGCGCAGCGGCGCGTTGGTGCACACGCACTATCCGTTCGAGCCGGAGGCGCGGCTGGCGCTGGCGAGTCTCCACGCTTTTCAAAACTGGCACGACCTGGTCGGCGGCAGTTGTGAATTCACGCGGACCGGGTTAGCAATCGTCAGCGGCGAAGCAGACGCGGCGCAATTGCGGCAGCACGTCGAAATGCTGCGCGGCGTCGGCGTCAACACGCAGATCGTTTCACCGGCAGAACTGCGCGAACTTCAGCCCGCGGCGCGCATCGACGACGTGGCGCTCGCCGCGTACGAACCGGAGTCTGGTTACGCCGATCCGGTCGCAACGACGCAAACGCTTGCCGCGCGCGCCAAAGACCTCGGCGTGACGTTCAAGACCGGCACGTTCGTCAAGTCGATCCTCGTCGATCACGGGCGCGTCTACGGCGTCGATACGAACGTCGGGCAGATCGATGCGCTCACGGTCGTCGTGATGGCAGGACCGTGGTCGGATCGCTTGCTGAAACCGCTGGGCATCGAAATCGGCATTCGATCATTGCGCGCCGAAGTCGCCTTCTTCGAGCGACCGCGCGAGTTGAAAGCCGGGCACGCGGCGTTTGTCGATACGATCACCGGCGCGCATCTTCGTCCGCACCCGTTTGGCTTGACGATGGGTGGGCTGACCGCGCCGCTCCCCGATCCGCTCAAAAGTCTCGATCCATTCGATGAAACGATCGCGCCTACCAGCGTCGCCGCGATTCAGCAGCGCATCGCAACGCGCGTTCCAGCGTTGGCGAACGCGCGCTTTACACGCGGGCACGCCGGCGTTTACGATATGACCGCGGACGGTCATGCCGTGCTGGGACACGCACCCGGATTTCACGGACTCATCATTGCGGCGGGGTTCAGCGGGACCGGGTTCGCGCTTGCGCCAGCCGTTGGCGCGTGCGTCAGCGAGATGATCGTGGACGGCGAATCGCGGAGCGTGGATTTAGCACCATTCCATCTAGAGAGATTCAATCCCACTTAACGACTCGTAACGAGGATTCATTGCTGAGCAATCTAGTCCGCCAACGCGTCCAATTCCTTTTGAACGCCATCGCGCGCGCGCTGGGCGCGCTGGGACTGACGCCAAATATGCTGACGCTGATCGGCTTTTTCGCGATGTGCGGAATCGGCGTCGTGCTGGCATTTGGTAATTTCGCGCTCGGCGGCGTGCTCATCATCGCGGCAGGCATCTTCGACGCGCTGGACGGCTCGCTGGCGCGGCTGACGAACCGCGTGACCAAGTTCGGCGCGTTCCTGGATTCCACGACGGATCGCTTCGCCGAAGGCGCGCTGTACCTCGGAATTATGTACTGGTACTTGCAACGCGGGATGACGTTCGTCGCGTATTTGGTTTTCCTCACGCTGCTCGGATCGCTGATGGTGAGCTACGCGCGCGCGCGCGCCGAAGGCATCGGCGTAGAAATGAAAGAAGGGCTGATGACGCGATTCGAGCGCATCGCCCTCTTGGTGATCGGCTTGCTGCTGACCGCCGCGCTTGGCGACGCGTCGATCTTGATCGTACTGGCAATTCTCGCGGTCTTCACGAACCTCACGGCGGTGCAGCGGATGTGGCTGGTGTACCGCGCGACGCGATAGCAGCGAGGCCTTGGCGTTTGAAAACATCGTCGCTCCCTCGCTACTCTTACGCTCTCAACCTGCTCCTTGTCCCGGCATTTCGAGTCCTCCTCGGCGTTTCCTCGTCCATCAGCCGCGACGCCGCGCTGCTGCTCCGCGGCGCGCATCCCGAGCCGCGCATTTTGCACGCGGAAAATATTCCGCCGGCATCGCCGTTCATTCTCACCATCAATCATTACGACCGCCCCGGGTTGGGCGCGTGGTGGGGCGCGGCGGCGATTGCGTGCGCGATTGCAGCGCGCCGTAGGGACGAACCGCGCGATGTTCACCTAGCGATTACGCGCGAATGGTGGTATCCCGGCGGATTTGGGCGCGCGGTCAAGCAGCCGCTGACGCGCTGGTTCTTTGGACAACTCACTAAAGCGTACGGCTTGATTCGCCTGCCGCCGGTCATCGGAAACGACGAATTTCGCGGCAAGGGCACGCTAGGAATTCGCCGCGCGCTCGCGCTGACGCGCGGCGATCCGCCGCAGTTGGTGGGGCTTGCGCCGGAAGGACGCACTGGCGATCATCTGTCGCTCTGCCAGCCGCCGGCGGGCGCAGGGCTGTTCTTGCTGATGCTCACTCACGAGGCGCTGCCCATTTTGCCGGCGAGCATCTTTGAAGACGGTACGGATGGCGTGTTGACCGTTCGATTCGGCGCGCCGTTCCAGTTGTCCGCGCCGCGCGCGCTGCCGCGGGAAGAACGCGACGCGCAAGCCGCGCGGCAGGTGATGATTCAGATCGGCAGAGTGCTGCCGGAGCGAATGTGGGGGGTGTACCGCGAGGAAATCCAGAAAACGTTGTAGGGGCGAGTCGCTGCCAACCCCCAAGTCGTTATTTTCCCTGCTCAAAAGCAGCCCAAAAACGTCGGAATGAGGAAGCAA
>VFSW01001770.1_pt1 | contig 32952 bp, 31 predicted proteins | sample 5358111 | NCBI WGS metagenome assembly VFSW01 (sample SAMN11554181, study PRJNA540505) | mine drainage metagenome | isolation source: sediment from site ElyBrook_90M | place: USA: Ely Copper Mine, Vershire, VT | collected 2017
GACCGCGACGATCGTGGCCACTGCGATCGCCGCGTTGCCGGCGACCATGATGCGAACCACCTCCGCGAGCGTAGCGTGGAAGAGCGCGATGGCCACGAGCGTTCCCAGTGTCGCGGCAAGCACCGGAATCGAAAACGCCACGCGATGCGTTGCGATGCCGTACGAGGCAACGAGCGTTGCGAGCGCCAGGAGCGCCATGGCTGCTGCGTACCACATAAGCAGCCCCGACGCTGCGTCGAAGGCGCCGCCGACGAGCACGTGAAGCAAGCCCGTGGCCCCGGTGCCAATGACCGCTAAACTCACCGCCGTCAACGCACAGAAGATCACGAGCGCCCCCAACAAAGGACCGCTACTCTTTTCGCCGCGCGCGTATCTAGTCGTAGCCGCGGGCAGGAGCACGATTGGTATGAAGCCCACGAGATAGAGCACGATCTTGCCGATGAGCGCGGCAGCAGAGTAGATTCCCGCCTGCTGCGCATCGAAATAGTGCTTCACGAGGATCACATCTGCCGAACCCATGAGCGTCGATGCAGTCATGATCGCGATCGCGCCGACTCCTGACGCCGCGATTGCCGCGCGATCGTAGGCAGCGGTACCCGGCGAGCCGCCGAACGCGCGCCGTATCGGAACGATCGCAACGAGCGCGCCGCAGGCAGCGCCCGCAAGAAAGCCGCCAATGCCTCCGACAAGGCCCATGCCGGCGACGGTGAACAGGACGATGCCGAGCACTTTTACGATGCCCTCGCTGCTCGCGGAGAGCGCGAAGACACCGAAGCGATGCGTTCCCTGCGCGACGGCGCGGAAGGCCGAGCTCGCAGCCATTGAAGCCGCAATCGGACCCGTCATCCACAATGCCCAGACCGGAAGGTGGAGCTCGCCGGCGAGAAACGGGCCGAGGATCGCAAAGCCTGCGATGTACACGCCCGCAGCGAGAGCAACGATGCTGAAAAGGTCGCGCGTCAGCCGATTTGCAAGCGCAACGTCGCGCACGTGCTGCGCGGCTGCGAGGCGAGAGACCGCCGGGGCAATCAACGCGGCCGGCAGCGCTGCCACCGAGGCGAGGGAGATGACTGCGTACACCATACCGTAGCCGAGCGGTCCGAGGCTTCTTCCGGCAATCGCGTGAAACGCGAATCCTGCAAGGTTCAAAACCGCGGAACCGGCGAACGCGAGCGAACCCGATGCTACGAGTGACGCTTTTGCTCCGGTAATCGCCGGCGCGTTCCGCGCGGCCGTCCCTTGCATCAGGCCAACACCCTCCTGCTGGAGAGCACTTTCCGGCTCTACGCTCAGCTGCCCTGTGCGCGCGTGTTAGGCGGACGCCAGCGGCGCATGCCGGGAGGACGACGGGCGCATAACCGCTTGGTCGCATCGTCTCGACGAGCTCGAGGCGCGCACCATCTTCATTTGGGCGGAGTAGTGATTGAACGCGAGCGCATCGGTTCCGTACTGATCTGCGGGGGTCTGGGCTATCATGCGTATCGCGATCTGGAACGCGAAGGCAAGCACGAAACCGCCTGCAACCGATCCGTCCAGCCGGCGGCGACGGCGTACGGCTGTAGCCAGGGTGGTAAAGCCGAGCGCGTACGACGCAAGGCTGATCGATGCCAGGGCCGGGCGCGCGGCCGGCTGCGATAGCGTCGCCCGGTACCCGATGTCAATGAGTACCGCATCGCGAGTTCAGGATCTGCTCAGGTCGATTGCGAACCCCGCAGCAGCCGCGTCTCGGTGGAACATCTTCACCGTGTCGAGCGAGTACTCGGTGAGGTCTTTCCCGACGAGCGCAAGCTTCGCGAGGATGTCGTTCGTCACCGTGATGATGTGACAGCCGATCTCACTAGCTTGGAACACGTTGAGCAGCTCGCGCGGACTTGCCCAGATCAGCTCGACGTTCGGATATTCTTTCAGTATCTTCAGCGCTTCACGCATGTGTGGGACCGGGTCGCGTCCGGTGTCGGCGATTCTACCGGCAAAGATCGAGGCGCATGCGGGCGGGCCTCCTCGCAACGCCTCGCAGACATCGCGCGTCTGCTCCAGCGTCATCATTGCGGTGACGTTCATCTTCACGCCCTGCGCGGCGAGCCTGCGGATGAGCGGAACCGAACTCTCGCTACGCGTGTTCGTCACGGGAATCTTCACGTAAACATTCTGCCCCCACGTCGCGATCCAGCGCGCTTGATGCTCCATCTCATCGAACTCGTCGGCGAAGACTTCGAAGGAGATCGGGCGATCGGTAATCGTTGCTAAAATGTCGCGGGCGAAGGCCTCGAAGTCCGTAATGCCTGCCTTGCGCATCAGCGTCGGGTTTGTCGTGAAGCCCTTGATGAGCGGATTGCGGTACATCTCGAGCATACCGGCTCTGTCGGCACCGTCGGCGAAGATCTTGACGGCAAGCTCCTCTGGTTTCATGGCCGGCTCCTTTCGCGATCCAAGATGCAGCGTACGGCCTCGGCAATGGTAGCGACCTTAAAGTCTGCATCGACGTCGGCGGGCGTCTCGTCGTACCCGCGGTCGATGAAAACCGTGGTGCAGCCGGCCGCTCGACCGCAGACCATGTCCTTTTGACGATCCCCGATCAAATAGCTCTCGGACAGGCTAAGCCCGTGGTCGCGGGCCGCGCGCAGCAGCAGGCCGGGCTTGGGTTTGCGGCAGTCGCAGCCATCGGTATCATCATGCACGCAGACGTAGGTTGCCTCGATGCCAACCGCGCGCGTCACCGCTTCGTTGAGCGCCTCGACGACAGCAATGCGCTGTGTGCTACGGGCAACGTCGGGCTGATTCGTCACGATAACGGGGACGAAACCGGCCGCCCGAACCGCGGCAACGGCGTCGCGAGCGCTGGAGATCACGCGCAGCTCATCGAGTGATTGCGGTGGGCGCGGGACTCCGTCCCTGACCGTCGCTTCGTTGAGCACGCCGTCACGGTCGAAGAAGACCGCAGGCCTTAGCGAACCGACTCCCATTTCGTCTCTCGGCGTTTGAGGAGCGGGTGCGAGACCAGCCCGTGCCAGATGACCGCTTGAAACGCCTCGGAGTGCGGAGTGATGTGTTCGGGATTCACGGTGGGAACAATGACGCACGCATCGGCCACCTGCGCGGTGTAGCCACCGTCGCGGCCGACGATGCCGAGAATCAAGGCACCGATCTGCTTTGCGTACTTGAGCGCGGCAACGAGGTTCGGGCTGACGTTTTTCTCGAGGTTACCGCCGCCCACCGAGAATACCATCACCGCGTCGCGATCGCTCAGGCGGCTGACCTTGAGCCACTCCTCGAAGATAGTTGCCCAGCCTTCGTCATTGGTGCGAGCGGTAAGCTCCGAGACGTTGTCAGTTGGAGCATAGGCTTCTATGCCGACAATCTTGCGAAAATCGTTGACCGCGTGAGATGCGTTGCCGGCGCTGCCGCCCACACCAAGAATAAAAAGGCGCCCCCCGCGATCGCGCAGCTCATGTAGGCGCCCCGCGATGCGTTCCAGAGCGTCAAGGTCAAGTTCATCGAGGACGGCTTTCGTCTCTGTCGCGTATGAACTGAAGAACTGGGTCACAGGCGTCGGCTTTTCTTGGGGGGCGGCGGAGCCCTGCGCTCCGAGGGTGCCGATCGAAATCGCAGTCGGCCCCGGGCGGGGTTCGTCGCGCCCGATTCGAAAGAAAATCGCCATGGCGGCGGCCCTTACGATCGCGACATTCCTCGTGCTCTTCCTCGTTGGCCTCGGGTGCCTTCTCTTGCTCCACCGTGAACGGCTGCCTCTCGGCATCGCACTTCTCGCCCCGTCCTTCGGGCTAGCCGCATTCGTAATCCCATCCGTCTTCATTAACCAGCTTGGCGTACCGGTCGGCCGATTCGCGCTATTCGAGATCCTAGTGCTCTCCATTGCCGCTGCGGCCGTCCTGGTTTGGCGGCGAAAGCTCGTGCCTTGGCGATCGCTGGCACTGCTATCGCCGCTAATAGCTCTGGCATTCGTCCTTATCGCATGGCCACAGTTCGTCTATGGATTCAACTGGGTGAGCTTCAGCAACGACGACATGACGAACTACGCGTTGGGCGCCGATCGCTTCGTAACGCACGGGTTCTTTCAGCCGCCCCCTCTCCGCCCCGACGAAATCTACCGCGGCTACACCGCTTTCTACTGGTTCCTCTATGCACTTGGCGGAATGCGCGCCGGCGTCGAAGTTCTGCTCGCGTTGGTCGCTGCCGTTACGCATCTACGCGGATTCCAGGCGTTCATGTCCTTCATTCTCGCTTGTACGCTGAGCCTCGTGTGCGCAACGGCTGCGCTAGGGTGGTCGGTCAGGAGGCGCCTGTGCGACGCCTGGCTCGTCGGTGGCCTGATCGCGGTCTCGCCGTTAACAACGCTTGGAGCCGTTTACCAACTGCTCGGGCAGATACCTGGCCTCTCGACGATGGTCGGGCAAGTTGCCGTTATCTCTGCTGAGCACGGCGCTGCACCGCAGGCGGCGAGGAGTCAGATTCGGCTCGGGCTCTCGGTCGGGACCCTCGTCGCGGCCCAAACGATCATGTACCCGGAGTCCCTTCCTTTTTCCGCGCTAATGTACGCGGCGTGGGGGACCCTTCTAGTCCTCCGTGAGCGCGCGAACTTGCGGCGACTGGCTGTCGCTGGGGCGACCGCGCTCGCGACGGTTGGGATATTGGCGGTGTCGAGCCTACCGAGAATGCTGTCTTTCCTCGTGTTACAGTTCGTGCACGGATTCACGCCCTCGTCGGCTAGGGACGTCCACACGTGGTTCCTCTTTCCGTATTTCCTCGTGCCCAGCGGGCCTTCGAGCCTATGGGGTTTCAGCCTCATAACGACGTTCGGCGGGCTTTTCTTGTCGGTTGGTATCGGCGCGGGCCTGATCCTCACCGTCGTTACCGGCGCCGCGGCTGTTCTCCGCGCGGCGCGTAAGTCTGAGCCCGCGTCGATCATGCTGCTCGTCATGCTGGCGCTCGGATTAGTGCTTTTCATTAAACGGGACGACTTTGGGTTGTTTAAGCTTGCGATGTATATTCAGCCGTTTCTTCTGGCAACCTTCGGTGCGCTTGCCGTTACAGCGTTGAGATTACGCCCGGCTTTGCTGGCTGCCGCGGCGGCGCTTCTGCTAGTCGCGCCGATTACGCAGTGGGGATACGTTCAGACGAGTGTCAACGGGAAGTATGGCGTCGCTGCGGGGCTCGTGGAGGTGCCGTACGCGACGCCCAAGCGACTCCTGCAAGAACTTTCCGAGATAGAGCGACGCTCCGCGCCCGTGGATGCGTACGTGTCCGACACCAATAACTACGTCGTCGGCAAGTACGAAACGGGCTTCGTCGGAACGAGGCCGCTATTCTTCCTTACGCAAGGGTTTGCCCGGGCCGAGAGCATACCGGGCACGCCGCTCCAGGTCCTGCGTCCGATCTTGCGTCCGAGGTTCGCCGCCCGGGCGGCATACGCCGCGCGACTTTTGCGGGACGGGAAGCGCTTCGTTAGCAGCGGTACCTTTGTATTTCCCGGTCACGAAAGGGCCGCATTTACCGCGCCTGTCCCGCTAAGGCGCTATCGCCGTCTGGGCCTGTTGCACCTCGGCGGAGTCGGAACCGTTCTCAACCGCAGCATGAGAGGCTACGACGGGAGGATCGTCTACTTTGTCCGGCTAGGTGACATCCGGGATGACCTCGCGTTTGTTACCTCATCGGTAGGATCTGCGCCGGGCGCCACGGGTGATGTGACCAAGGAGTCGCTGTTCCAGGTCGAGCCGGACTACTTCCGGCGAGGCACTACGATGGCCGGGATCGGCCGCTACCTGCTGCTGGCGGTGCTGAACCCAACGCCCCACGCGCGAATGCTCATAGACATCACGGACACGCTCGTCGGGGATGGCAAAGACCGCCTCCCGCCCGCGAGCATAACGGGGCGAGAACGCCTGCTCTTCCCGCTTGTCGGCAGCGGCTCGGCTAGAGTCGTGTCCGCGCCCGTGGACCCGCGGGTGATCGACGGCTACAACCTTCTCGGTCTGGACATGGGTGTGCCAGGTCGTTACTTCCACGTGCCTCGCGTCGGCCTTATGCGGCTTTACGGGCGAGGAATTGCTCTGGATCCGCGCCTTCTCACCACTTTCGCACGAAACATTTCGCTCATCTCGGGGGCACAGTATCGCGCGATGAGACCGCCGGCTTACATCGCAGACCTCCCAAAGGCGTTGACCGATCCCAACCTGCTCTACTCCGGAATCTACGAGGACGGCTGGGTTTCCGACCACGCAGCCCTCACACTTAGGAGCCGCGGCGGTGCTGAGTGGTTGACCGTGCGGGGTTTCGTGCCGATCATAAGCGCACCCGATTTCGAAACCTCGCTGCGCTGTTCCGTGGATGGCCATGTAGTGGGCAGCTCGCACCTCAAGGTCGGCGAATTCTTGTTACGATTTTCTGTCGCGCTCACCCCTGGGAAGCACATCGTTTCGCTCGACTTCAGCGCCTTTCAACACCTGCCGTCGGGCGACGGCCGCCCCGTTAGCGCCAAGATCCTGGGAGTGGGGTTCCGGTAGCAGGCGCGGCGAATCCGAACAGGTGCGAGGCCGCCATACGCGGGCGAGAGCTGGGATCATGCGCCGCGCGCGCTCCGCGGTGAGGCGGCCGTTTGTGACGGATGGGCGCAGCGCGGCGGTGGGATGTTATGCCGAGAGTCGAGTGCGCCCCACGGGCGCGCCGACGCGCTGAAAGAACGGTCGCGCGCCGCAACGAACGCTTGGCCTGGTGAAGCGAGGTCAGCCTAGTTGGCCGAAGGTCCCGCCCGCGTTGACCGGGGAGCAGGAGTCCGCACGCGAGGCCTTCATGTACGAATGGCACGAAGCCCTTCCAGGGCGCTACCGTCTGGTCGAGCGATTCAACCATTCCGCCCTCGCGACACTTCCGCCGAAAACTCCGGGGAACGGGGGGTACTGGCGCACGCTGGAGGTCGGGGCGGGAATCGGCGGCCACGTACCGTTCGAAGACCTTTCCAATCAGGAGTACCATTGCCTCGAGCTGCGCCCGAAGTTCTGCGAGGCTCTGCGGCGCATTCCGGGTCTCGCGGGCGTGCACCAGTCGGACATCCAAAGCGCATTGCCTTTCAGCACCGCCGCGTTTGACCGCGTTGTCGCGATACACGTACTCGAACACCTGCGCGACCTTCCCGCTGCTCTCGCTGAAATTGGGCGCGTTCTTACGGTCGACGGCATCTTCGACGTGGTGCTACCGTGCGAGGGTTCCCTGGCGTACAGCCTGGGTCGGCGCCTTTCGGCCAAGCCGATGTTCGAACGGCGATTCCGGATGCCATACGCGCCGATCATAGCGAACGAGCATGTCAACACGCTCAGCGAAGTGTTGGACGAGCTCAAACCGCTCTTTGCGCCACAGACCGTGCGGCGGTTCCCCTTCAACGTGCCGATTGACTCGATTAACCTCTGCATCGCCATGCGCCTGCATAAGCGCGGGCGGAGCCACGGCCGTCTTAGGCAAGGGCCCCTCCGTTAACCCGAGGATGCCAGGGATTGGATTTCGGCAACGCGCGCTGCTTCGGCTCACTGCCAATCGAGGCCGCGGTCCCTCGGGACGATGCGGCGCAAGGTGAAGATATCGCTCCCCTGAAGCTCCGCGCGCTCCGGCCACTCGCGATACCGATCGTACGGAGCGGCAACGAACTTTCCGGTTATTCCGCGCGCGCTTTCGGAGAGCAGAAAAGCGGCGCACTCTCCAGCGACCGTGGCCGGGACGTTCTCTCCGCCCTGGAGCGCGGCTTTCGTGCGCTCCAAGAAGTCTTTCCCCGCGAGGGCGCCGGCTTCAAGCGTTTGCTGGTGCAGACGCGTGACTACGAATCCCGGAGCGATGCAGTTCGCTTCTATGTGATCCTCCGCCATTTCATCGGCTAGCGTCTCTACGAACCGCACGACGGCGACCTTGCTGCACGCGTAGGCCGTATAGTTTGGGAAGGGCGAGGCTGCACCGCCCCCCGCGAGAAAGACCAGCCTCCCCCCGCCATGCTTCTTGAGAGCCATACAGGCTTGTCGCGCTACAATGTAGCTGCCAAAGAGGTTCACCCGAACCGTCTCCATCCAAACAGCCGGATCGGCAACGTCGACAGGCCCTATCGAACCGTAGATGCCGGCAGCATGCGCGACGCCCGACAGCGGTCCAAACTCGTGCTCGGCTTGCGCGATCGCGTCGTGGACTTGCTCTTCCGACGTGACGTCGGCTCTGACCGCGTTCACGCGCGGCGCATACTGCGCTTTGAGTTCTTCAAGCGCTGAGCGGAGCGGGGCATCGCTGCGGGCGCAGATAGTCACGCTCGCTCCGGCGCGTAGGCATGCCTCGGCCACGGCTCGACCTATGCCCATGCTGCCGCCCGTCACGAGGATGTTTCTGTCGCGCAGGTCGACTGTCATCGGCGCGGGTCCAGCTCCCGCTCCCCAACGCCAACGGTAAAATAGCGAAGGTTCGGGCTCACGTCACGAAGTTGCAATACCGCCTTCGGGTCGAAGATGTTCGGCGTCTTCATGTATTTGACGAAGTCAGCGAACTCGAGGCTGCGAATCTCAGGCCACTCCGTCGAGATGATCGCGGCGTCGGCGCCCGCTAGGGCTTCAAGGGCCGTAGAACACGGGCGCACGTTTGCCAGCGACATCGGGAGCGACCGCACGACGGGGTCGTAAGTTGTCACAGTAGCGCCTGATTTCAAAAGCGCCTCACATAGCGCAACTGCGGCAGAGCCTCGCAGGGTATCGGTTCCCGGTTTGTACGTCAGGCCAAGGACCGCAAAATGTTTTCCGGCCGGGTTCCCGATGGTTTCCTCGATCCTACGCATGACCCAGCGCAATTGCACTTCGTTGCTTTCGATGGCACCTGCAATGAGCGCGACGGACTCCTGCTCGCGAGCGCCGAGGTCGTAAAGAACGGCTAGATCTCTCGTCAGCGTACCGCCCGAGATTCCCATCCCCGCCGAGACGTATGCGTCGTCTCCGATGCGTGGCTCCGATCGCAGGGCTCGCTCCACCTCACGAATATCGGCTCCGCGCCGCTCGCAGATGCGCGCGATCTCGTTAACGAGAACGACCGAGACCGCAAGGAAGGCATTTATGGCGTGCTTGGCCATCTCGGCGGACTCGATCCTCATCCACTCAATCGCGCCGAAGTGCCGTAGGACCTCGTCCAGTTTCCCGCGCCCGTTCACTTCGTCCATGCCCACGACAAGGCGCTTCGGTCTCCGGAATGACTCGAGCGCATTGCCGAGGCGCAGGTTCTCAGGCGAGTACGCGAACTCCACGCACCCGGAAGGGTACGCGGCACGATACGCGTGAGCAAGCCTCCTGGTTGAGCCTACAGGCAGCTGAGAGGTTATTAGCACGACGGCTTCGCGCGCCAAGTATGGAAACACAGACTGTACGCGACGCTCGACGAACGCTGCGTCGGGGCGATCGCGTTCCCCTATCGGAGTATCGAACGCGATCCAGACGACGTCGGCGCCGCGCACCGCAGTCTCGAGTTCGTGCTCGATACGCAAGCGCCCGGCCCGTCGGCCAAGATCAATTAGGTCCGCAAGGCCGGGCTCGAAAAGCGGTGGGCGACCATCGAGCAGGTTCGCCATGGTGCTCTCGTCCGGGTCCCACGCCGTGACCTCGAAGTGCTCCGACAAGCATGCAGCCGTCACCGTGCCTAGGTGCCACAGGCCGATCACCGCAATTTTCAAAAGGGATCGTCTTTCAGAGGCGCGGGCAACCCCGTCTGGGCGGAATTGTAGACGGCGTCAAGCGTCCGCATCGCGATGATTCCGTCGGCGGGTCCGCCCATATAGTCTGTTCCGTCCAAGATCGCACCCACGAATTCGTTCCACTCCTTATCCCATGAAACGTCTTCCGAGCCAAATATCTGCTCCGACAGGTTGGGCGGGCTCCCGTCGAGACTTCGGCGTGTGATGAGGAGTCTTTCGGCACCGTAACTCCTTCCCAGTCCTTCGATCGCGATCGAGCCCTGTTCGCAAAAGACCTCGAACGAGAAGCGATTCTTCCATTGCGTCCACGATGTGTGGAACGATGCGAGCCCTCCGTTTTGGTATCGAAGCATCCCGAAAACGTTGTCCTCGAGCGGCGCGATCGGCCAAAACGCGGTCTGAAGGCTCGCAAATGCCTCCACAGGGACTCCCATATACCAGTGCAGCAGGTCGAAGACGTGCACGCCCTGATCTGTCGCCTCGCCACCGCCCGCGAGGTCGGCGTCTCCACGCCACTCGTTCTCATATCCGGGGCGACCTCCGTGCCCGTAAACGACGCGCGCGTTTAGCACCCGGCCGAGGGTCGCCGTGCTTGCGACCTCGTGACCGGCTGCAATTGCGGGATGGTAGCGATGATTGAAGCCCACTTTTACAAGGCGATTGCTTCGTTGTGCCGCGTTGCAGATCAGTCGTGCTTCATTAAGGTTTCGGCCCATTGGCTTCTCCAGAAGGACGTGCTTGCCGGAATCGAGCCCGGCAACCGCGATTGGCATGAGAAAGGCGTTAGGCGTTGCGATAACCACTGCGTCGACATCTCGGCGTTTTACGGCGTCACGCCAGTCATCCGCTGCCTCGGCCCCCAAAGCCCCTGCGGTCTCCCGGGCGACCTCTGGATCGGCGTCGCACGCTACGACAAGTCGCGACCTCGCGTCGCGCGCGATCAACTCTGCGCGGCGTCGACCGATCAACCCGCATCCTACGACCGCCGTTCGGACAACTCGCTGTCTCGTCGTCAAGGCAGTACGGCATCTTCGCACGTTCGCTCGTAATCGGCTAACGTGTCGATCCACCAGAAACCGGATTTCATCTCAAAGACCTGCAACAGCTCGCCGCCCCGTAGCATCGCGGGCAAGACCTCCGCCGACAGATCGCTGTGGATGCCATGTGGAACGTAGCGAAGAACGGCGGGCTCAAACGCGATGGCTCCTGCGTTTACCCAGTGGCTGAACGCTTCGCCGGCACGCGGCTTTTCCTCAAAACGCCTGACACGCCCGGTCTGGTCGAACTCCACGATGCCGCTCGCTCCAACCTCCTCGCGCCAGGCGATAGCCAGCGTGGCCGCGGCGCCTGTACGCCGGTGCCTGCCCAGAAGATCTTGCAGATTGCAGGTGATGAGGTTGTCACCGTATATGACGAGGGACGTGTCGAGCAGCAAGCCGCGTATGCGATCAATGGCCCCACCGGTTCCCAGAAGCTCCGGCTCGAAAAAATACTCTATGTGTACACCGAACTTCGATCCGTCACCGAAATAATCGGTCACGACGTGAGGTAGGTGGTGGAGGTTGATCGCGAGGTCGGTAATCCCGTGGTTCCTCAGCAGACGAACATTGTGTTCGAGTATAGGGCGGCCCGACACGACAAGCATCGGCTTCGGCACCGCATCCGTAAGCGGGCGCAGCCGTGTCCCGCGACCTGCTGCCAAGATCAACGCTCTCACGGAGGCATCCTGCGTTCAGCGCATTGAGCGGAAACCCTAGTCTCGGGACGCGGGGTCGGCGAGAACCTCGTGCTTGATAAATTCGATTGAACGGAGTAATCCCTCGCGCAGCGGGGTTCTCGGCTCCCACCCGATGGCGCGAGCCGCCGAGATGTCGGCGAGGTTCGCCTGCGCCTCCGCGGGCAGGTCGCCGCGGTACTCCGGTTCGACGGTCGAACCCAGCAGGGACGCGACCTCGTCATAGATCTCGCGCACGCTGTAGTTGACGCCGCTGCCGAGGTTAAACACCCGTCCATCAGTACGGCTGTCTTCGATGCATTGTAGATGGAAATCATTTACGTCATCTACGTAGACGAAATCGCGACGCTTCTCGCCGGAGCCGTAGATCACGGGTCGCTCGCCCCTTAGGAGCTTAATGATGAAGGCGCCCATCACCGGAGGAATCGTTCTGCGGTAGTCCTGACGCGGCCCGTAGACGCAAAAGTAACGCAGCGCCGTCACGTGCATATCGTGGAAACGCCGGTAGGCCTCCGCGAAGGCCATCCCCGCGAACTTGCTGACGGCGTAGAAACTCCGCGGATGCACGTCCCCTTCGGACGTCGGCAGCGCGGGCGCCCCTTCATATAGCGCAGAGGACTCCGCGTAGATGACCTTGCCAACACCGGCGCGGCGCGCAGCGTCCAGTACGTTCACGGTCCCCGTCACATTGATGTCGCTTGTTTCGACGGGATCGTTCTGGCAATCGGCAATGCAGTTTTTCGCCGCCAGGTGGAAGAGGATGTCGACGCCGTCGAAAGCGGCTGCGAGATTACGGTCTCGGATATCGCGACGGATGAACTCGACCCCGCTCGGTACTTGTTCGCAGACGCCATAGGCCAGGTTGTCGATGCCCACGACGTGATAACCATCGGCGAGTAACCTATCGGCGAGATTGCTGCCGATGAAACCTGCGACGCCGGTGACGCAGATTACCTCAGGTGACCGTGGCATCTTCCCTTAGGCCGGGCTGATCATGGCCATGCACGGTTCCCTTGCGGCGCTCTACCGCCATGAGCCATTTTATATGGACCAACTCGCGAAGAAGGCGCGGGCTCCCTAGCGTTGGGCTAAAACGTGTGTCGGCGTCATTGCTCCAAAGAACCGGGAACTCTAGTATTCTCAGACGCCGGCGAAGTGCCCGCAGAATAATCTCCAGATCGAACATGAAGCCATCGGTCGCGAGCTCGCCGTAGAGCACGATCGCGGCATCACGTTTGTACAGCTTGAACCCACATTGCGTATCCGAGATGTACAGTGGGACCATCATAAGGGTGTGGACGATCCACCCGAACACGGTTGAGCCGATGCGGCGGTGCAGCGGCTGTGGGCGCAGTACGCTCCCACGCATCCGGCGCGAGCCGTGGGCAATGTCGCACATATCGAGCTTCAGGATGGCGATTCCGAGTGTGGCAACGTCGTACGGTACACAGAGGCCTGCATCTGCGAACATGACGATGGCGCCGCGGGCGCGCAGGACACCTTGGGCCAGCGCGTGGCCTTTGCCACGGTTCTTCGCGTAGCTCACGACCCGTAATCCTGAGCATCGCGCCTGCATTCCGCGCGCGACGTCCGCCGTGCCGTCCGGCGAGCCGTCGTCGACCACGATTATCTCTCCGTCGATGTGCCTGCTTCTCAAGAAGTCGTCGGCCGCAGCAATGTCCAGCCCAATCTTATGCCGTTCCCTGTACGCAGGAATGATGATGCTGAGTTCGAGGTCGGCCGGCGCAGGATCGCCTGCGCTCCGGCTAGCGGCCCGCATACCTGGCTGAGACCCGCCGAATCGCGCGCACGACTCCCGGCCCGAAGGTCAGGAAGCGATGCCCTACAAAGCCCACCGGCATGTTTACGGCCACTGCAGTTACCTTGGAAACGAGTGGCGAGAGCCCGACGATGCGAAAACAGAACTCGACAACTATGAGGGTCACGACCCAGCAGACAAAAGCTACTACAGCATAGGTCGAGGCTTGGTGGTACCAGGGGCGATCGTGGGCCCGGAAGTTCGCGTACTTGTTCAGCGTGAAGTGAACGCAGACGGCCACACAGTACGCGATCGTCACCGCTGCCGCGAGGAAGACATGGGCGTTGACGAGCAGCCAGAACAGGCCAACGTCAACGACGAAAACAAATCCCCCGATCGCCAAGTAGCGCGCTAGCTGAAAGTGCAGGGCGCGGCCAGACAGAACTCGCTGAAGCGAGACGCTCTTAGAGGGCAGCATGTTGCAAGGCGCCGTGGAGGCGCATCGAGCGGGACGCCAAGAGGTTGCTGACAAGCCGGCTTCCGCTGAAGTCCAGCGTCCAGTTGAGGCGCTCGAAGCCTTGACCCGCCATGTATTTCGTCAGCGCCTTCCCGTCGGTCGGGCAGTAGAGCATCATAAACCCGCCGCCGCCAGCGCCAGCGATCTTTCCCCCGGTCACGCCGAAGTCTCGACGGAGGGCGTCGTAGAGCCGCTCCATTGGGTCCACGGTGATCTTGGCCGACAGCGCTCTTTTCGCAAGCCAGTGGTCGTGCATGAGTTCGCCGAACCGATCGAAGTCGGAACGACGAAACGCTTCGCCGATCGCTTCGCCGATGTGCAAAATTTCAAGCAAGCCGGACTCCGTGGCACTTCCGCCGCGCGATTCTCGGACCGAGCGATCCTGCTGGGCGAGGATGTCGATCGCGTCCCTACTGATTTTTGTATAGTAGAGGTGAGTTTTTGAGACAAACTCGGCGATGGCATGTGCGGGGAGTCCCAGCCGCTCGACGCGCACCGTCCCATCGCGTGCGATCACCATCTCGGTCAAGCCGCCGAATACTGCTAGGTACTGGTCCTGCTTGCCGATCGGCTTTCGGAGTATGTTGAGCTCGATGTCGCAGGCCTCTTCTGCTAGCTCCTGCTTGCCGGTCGGAACTTCGAGGTACGCGTGGATGGCTTGAAGCAGGCCGACGAGGTAGCAGCTCGACGAGCCGAGTCCGGTGCCTGCGGGAAGGTCCGCAAGCGAAGCAATTTCCACGGAGTGCTCGATTCCGTAACGAAGCAAGGCCTCGCGCGCAAGTTCGTGCCTGAGTTCTCGCGTGTTTGCAACCGTTTCGCTCTGTGTGTAATGAAGTCGGACGAGCTGATCGGCAACCGGTACGTTGAGGGCGACGTACATATACTTGTCGATTCCAGCCGCTAAAATGTAGCCGCCGTGCTTCTCGTAGAAACTCGGGAGGTCGGTTCCGCCCCCACCAAGCGTAACCCGGAATGGAGTTCTAGTTACAATCACGTCGGGTTCCGGCGACTAGCTTATTACTGGTACGGCGCTGACGAAGGCCTCGCGAAGACGAGCCGCCTCGTACCATTCGATCATCGTACGCAGCCCGGCCTCGAAATTCGTTGCTGCTTCAAAACCGAAGTACTCCCGTGCGCGAGATACATCGAGTTTGCGACGCGGCTGGCCGTTCGGTTTCGTCGCATCCCACGCGATGCGGCCTTCAAATCTGCAGAGCCGGGCGATAATCGTGGTCAGGTCCCTGATCGATATCTCATTCCCGCTGCCTAGGTTCACCGGCTCTGCACCGTCGTAGCGCTCCGTTGCGAGCACGACCCCGCGCGCCGCGTCTTCGACGTAGAGAAACTCGCGCGTCGGCGTGCCGTCGCCCCAAGCGACCAGCTCGGCGTCGCGTCGCTCGCGCGCCTCGATGCACTTGAGAATCAGCGCCGGAATCACGTGCGAACTACTCGGGTCGAAGTTGTCGCGCGGACCATAGAGGTTCACGGGAAGCAGAAAGATCGCGTTCATGCCGTATTGCTGCCGGTACGCTTGGCATTGCACGAGCAGCGCCTTCTTGGCGATGCCGTACGGCGCGTTGGTTTCCTCCGGATAACCATCCCAGAGCAGCTCTTCGCGAAACGGAACCGGCGTGAACTTCGGGTAGGCGCAGATCGTTCCGACGACGACCACTTTTTCGACGCGATTGCGGCGTGCGTGTTCGATGAGCTGAATGCCCATCACCGCGTTCTCGTAGAAAAAGGTCCCGGGATTCTCGCGGTTCGCGCCGATGCCACCGACGACCGCAGCAAGGTGGATCACGACATCGGGACGCGCTTCACGGAAGAGGCGCGCGACGCCCGCCTCGGTTGTCAGGTCGAACTCGGCCCTCCGGGGGACGAAGATCTGCGTCGCTCCCTTACGGCGCAGCTCCTCGACTACGAAGGACCCTAAAAAACCGGCCCCGCCCGTTACGCAGAACCGCTTTTGAGGCAGGTCCACGCTAGGCGCTTCTCCGCGACGTCTCGCAGGTTCCTCTAAGCTTCGCGCAAGGGTGGGGTTCGCTGTCTACCCCCCAGCGCCAACAGTATCCAGATAGAATCGAATTGCCGTCCGCGGCTGCCCAACGAATGCAACCCTGCCGCGATCCAGGCAGAGCGCCTTGTGGCACGCCTGCTCGATAAAGGCCAGGTCGTGAGAGACGATCAGGCTCGTGGCTTCCCGCCCCCATAATCCCTCGATTCGGTCGCGGCTCTTTTTTTGAAAACGCTCGTCGCCAACGGCCAGGACCTCATCCAGCAGAAGAACGTCGGGGCGCACGTCGGTAGCTATTGCGAATCCCAGACGCGCGGACATTCCTGAAGAGAGCGTTTTTACCAGCGCATGACGGTACGTCTGCAGCTGCGCGAACTCGAGAATCGCATCGGTACGCTCCATCATCATCGCACGCGAATAGCCTAGGAGTACGCCGTACATCACGATGTTGTCGCCGACGGAGAGATCCGGGTCGAACCCCGCGCCCAGCTCGATCAGCGGCGCCGTGGTTCCCGCCACGCAAACCTCGCCGCTAGTGGCCGGGATGACGCCGGCTATCACCTTGAGCAGCGTCGATTTGCCCGCTCCGTTCGAGCCGATGATCCCGATGCGCTCTCCCGGTTGCGCCTGAAACGAAATGTCCCGCAACACCTGACGGCGGTCAGGCTTGCGATACCGCCCTTGCACGAACGCGAACACGCTGCGCTTGAGATCCATCGCACGCTCGTCCTGTACGCGGCGCTCGAGACTGACGTGATGCAGAACGATGCTCATAGATAGTCCATGAACGTGGCGCGCGCGCGTCGAAACGCTAGCCAGCCGAGCACGAGCACCGTCGCTCCCATTGCCAGGATTGCCAAGAGAATTACAGGCGACGGGGTGCTATGAGCGACGACGATCGCTCGCAGTTGTTCGATGATGAGCGAGAGCGGGTTCCACTGGATGAACGGCCGGATGCGAGCGTTGAGAATCGCCAGCGGATAGAAAACCGGCGAGGTCACGAACAGGAAGAACGTGAGCAGCTCGTACAGGTACGGGACGTCGCGGTAAAAGACGTACGCGGCGCTAACCGCCATCCCCACGCCGAGCGCGATGCACACGAGTGCGAAAAGCGGAATGACGACCAGCGGCGCGAGCAGCGGGTCTCTCCCAACCACCAGCGCAACGAGGATCAGCAGCGGCAGCGTACCGACCACGAGCTGCACGGTGTTGGAAAGTACGCTCGCGACCGGAAAAGCCGCGCTGGGGATACGCATTTTGTTGAGGAGTAAACCGTTCGACACGACGGTTTGGAGCGCTTGGGAGGTCGTCGACGTGAAGTACGTCATCACGGCGAGGCCGACGAAGACGGCGGCGCTGTATGCGACGAGCGAGCCTCCATAGTACGAGCGAAACACCCGGCCAAAAACCAGCGCGTACACGACCGTCATGATGACCGGGTTGAACACCGACCATAAGATGCCGAGCGTGGAGCCGCGGTACCGCACCTTCACGTAGCGCTCGGCGAGCACGCGAACGATGTCGAGGAATCGTTTTGGCTGTGCGCCGAGCAGGCGCTCAAGCACCGGGGTGCGGCTCCGCGCCGCGCACCGCTGCGGCAACCCCGATCCCGACGAGAATCCACAGCATCCCGCCGACCTTCGGGAAGAATGTCATGCTGTCGAGAACTTGGTGCAGCGCAAGGCCGACGCACGCCCCGAGTGCTCCCGCTACGAACGGATCGGCGCAACGGTTGCGCCAGAGCGTCCAGATGGGTTGCAACGTTGCCCACAAGAGCGCGAGTAGTGATGGGATTCCACCCTCCGTCAGCGCCTGGATGAACTGGCCGTTCGGATGCGTGCGCAGCTCTGGAAAACCCGCGCGCGCGAGCTCGAGCTCGTAGTTGCCGGCACCGATACCAAGGAACGGATGCGCGCGCCACAGGCGCCACGCCGCGGTCCAGAGCTGCCGCCGAGTGCCAAGCCCTTCAGGCTGGAGCTGAGATTGCGTCGACCAGAAATGCGCGATCTTTCCGCCCGCGAGCATAACCGCGACAAGCCCAAGCACCAGCGGCAGAGCGATTGCCGCGAGCCATTTGTGCCTGTCGCGGACGCCGACGGCGAGCAGCGCCGCAACCACACCGACGAACCCGGACGCAACGCCGGCGCGCGAGTAGGTGAGAAAATCGGCGATCGCCACGATCGCGACCGGCAGCCACGCGTACCATCTCGAAGGCCGCACGATAAGCCACACTACCAAGATCGGGAGCAGCAGTCCGAGGTATCCCGAGAGCTGGTTCGGCCCTTCGAGCGGGCCTGCAACGCGCGCAACCGCGTGGTGATATGCGACCCACAACGCGGCCGGTGCACCGCCGAACTCCTGGCGTATGGCCAGCAACGAGACGACGCTCGCGACCGCCATGCACGCGCCGATCGTGAGGCGTTCGTCGCGATCGTCGGCGAACGCAACGAGCGCGGCTAGGAAGAGCGCGAGGTACTCTGCAGCCTTGAGGGTCTCGCGAACTGCCGGAATCACGAAGTCAGCCTGTACGATTGAGAGCGCCGTCGCCGCGACGACGCTCGCACAGGCGATGGCAACGAGCAACGCGCCGCGGTTCCGCAGCACCTGAACTGAGGGCCGCCGCAGCGCCAGCCCAACTGCCGTTCCCACCAGCGCCACCTTCGATAGCGTCAGCGTCGTCGGACCGAGATAATGATAGAAAGCAAAGGGGTCGAGAAGGATCAATCCGGCAACCGCAGCGGCCGGACGCCGAAGCGCGAGCGCAACGAATATCGCACAGACCGCGACGTACGCAAATGCCGGCCACGAGACGAGCGAGAGCTGTGCCGCCATGCGGCTGTAGTTTCACCCGCCCTGGCGCACTTCCGCTGCGCGGGAAGCGCCCTCGCAGGAGGCGTCTGCGTCTGCGGCATACTAACCGTGACCCTGGAGGACGAAAAGCATGGGTAGCGATATTTTCCAACCCGGCGATCCCGTTGCGTTGATCGGGCCGGCGTGGTTCGCGGCGGAGGAGTTTCGCGGGGAAAAGTTTCGCTGGGTTGGCAACGATGCGCATATCAATGTCGCGCAGCTCACCGGCGCACCGTACGCACTGACTCTCGATCTCGAGGCCGGCCCGGGAATCGGCCAGATCGGCTTCGACCTCAACGTGCTCGACGAAAGCGGCGCAAAGTTTGCGACGGCGAAAGTCCTGGGCCGTCAGACGGTCGAGATCGAACTGCCCGCGGGCAAGCCGTGGATGCACCAGTTCACGCTGCACGTCGCCGGTGGAAAGACCATCTCCGGAGACGCGCGCGTGCTTAACTACCGCGTCTTTAAGATTGCCGTGGTCCGCAGGCCGTCCGATGTCGTGCGGCCAGGAATCGGCGTCACCCTAGGCACCGGATGGCACCAGCTCGAGAACTTCAACAACGAGACGTTCCGCTGGGCCGAAAATGAGGCCGTGATCGAGGCACGCGCTGACGACGCGCGCCCTTCGGTCACGCTTGAAGTCGAGCCGGGGCCCGGAGTTGGGCTCGCGCCGTTCGTGCTCAGGGTGCTCTCGTCGGAGAAGGTCATCTCTGAAATACGGGTTAGCGGGCGCCAGAAAATCGAAATCCCGTGCCCGAAGGGCCAAACGGCGAGGCTGCTCCTCCAGGTACAGGGCGGAGGAAAGCCGGTGCGAGGAGACGCGCGCATCATGAACTTTCGCGCGTTCTCCGTCACCGATTAGCCTACTATGGCTTAACCTTCAAGTCGAAAACGCGAAAGTTTAGCATTCGAGGATCGTTCGGAACGCGGACGTTCTTGCTTCGCACTGAAAGCGTGAGGCGCGTGTTCGCTGGCTCGGCGGGAAGTGCAAGCGTCACGAACGAGCGACCGGGCACGGGCGCGCTGCTCGCAAGCGTTCTCCCGTTCTGGCCGCGCACCGTAATGGACAGGGGACTGCCGCCGAGACTCGGCCCCGGCTCGACGTCGGCCTCGATCGTGAACGGGCGAGGCTGCGCGCTCGTCAAGGTGATCTGAGCGTCGTTGTTCACCCACCGGAAGCGCTCCCCGCCGAACGACTCCAGAGGGTACCAGCCGCTGCCGAGCGCAAGCGGAGACGCGTCGTGCACGACGTCGCGGCTGCAATCGGCGATCGACGAGCCGAGCACGACGTCAAGCGCGCGAAAATTGAGAATCCGAGGATCGTGCCCGGGTGTCGGAAGGTTGCGAGTTTGCGCGTGAAAGACGAACGTCTCGGCAGGCACGTTCGCGCCGACGTCGATCTTCACGTACTCCCGCCCGCGGACTATCATCGAGCGCTGATCCCCATGGTTGCCGGTAATCGTGAGACGGAAAGGCTTCGAGCCGACCCCGGGGCCCGGCTCCATCAGCACTGCCAGCGTTCGGTCGTTCGCGTCGGGGCAAGCAGTGATCTCGGCATCGTTGCGAGACCACTGGAAGGTAAGGCCCCTGTAGTGCTCGAGCGGATACCATCCGGAACCCAAGATGATGCCGTCACCCGCGTTCACGATGCCGACGTCCCGCGGCGACGCGGTGGAGGAACCACCCGCTACTTGGGAACTGCCATGACAGGCCGAAAGGGCAATGACGGCTCCAACCAGCGCGACGCGGCCGAGGCGAGATAACGAAAGCACTTGACCCCTCACATCCACCCTCACACTCACGAGTCAGCCCAGCGCACCTCGTGCACGAGCAGGCTCAACGTCCGCGCGTCAGTCGATTCACCAAGGCGAGCAAAGTTAAAGCTGCGGTTCGATTCAACGCGCAGCACCGGGCAGTCCTCTACGGCGGGCGACAGTGCGAAGCGCAGCTGGAACTCCCCCGGAGGCAGCGTCTCGCGCGCCATCACGCTGCGCCCATGGCGAACCGTTATCGTCTGATGATCTAGGCCAGGGATTCCAACGGGCACAGTGCCGCGCAGCAGCACCTCGCCGCTTCCAAAAGGCAGCATGAGCCGCGCGGAGGGACCCATCCAGCCATCCCGGTGCCAGGCCTGCCCGTATCGCACCGCCAGACCGATAGCCCAATAGCACACCCTGGAGACCACGCGGCGCAAGAGGCGCGCCCCGGGTCTAAGATACCGCGGCCACGCATCGATTTTGCCGGTCCAAATGCCCTCGTACGTCGCTAAACCGTAGACGAGATATCCCGGCGCGAACGCCGACCCGGTGTGCTCGCGTAAAACGCGTTCGATCTCGCGCACGCGCTTGCGACCGCCAGTAAACGTCTTTGCCGTTCCGTACTCGCGCAAACAACCAAGATACTCGTCAACGCGTTCGAAATCGAACCGCTTGGCCAAACGAATCAACAGCTCCCAGTCCATCACGTAGTGCAAGTCCTCGCGTACCGGCCCAATTGCATCGAGCGCAGCCTTGCGAAAGAACGTGCTCTGCTGCAAAATGTAGTCCGACACGTAAGCGAGTTTCCAGAGATCGAAGTGTTGCGTGTACGGGAAGCGCTGCCGCACGTTCCCGGCCTCGTCGATCTGGTATCCCTCGCCATAGACTACGCCGAGCGCCGGGTTCGCCCGGAACGACTCGACGGCGCGGCTTATGGCGCCGGGCAAGAAGACGTCGTCGGAGTTCAGCCAGGCCACGACCTCGCCGCGAGCCATCGCGAATCCCTTGTTGATCGCGTGCGACTGGCCTCGATCGGGTTCCGAAATAAAGGTCAGGCGATCCAGGTACGGCTTCACGACCTCTTGCGTATCGTCGGGCGACGCACCGTCCACGATAATGTACTCGATGCGCGGGTAGTCTTGCGAGAGCACGCTCTCGATCGTAGCGCGAATGAAACGTCCCTGGTTGAAGGACGGCGTGACGATCGTCACGAGCGGAACTCGCTTCACGACGATCGCCCCGTCTGCCGGGCAAGCCGGCGCAATCGCAACACCTCTCGACCGAACTCGTTTAGGAAGCGCGTCGGGTGGCGCCGGTTCTCGCGCACGCCGAGAACCAACGTCAGGAGCGTGCGCCGCGGCGTTCCCGTCGGCGGCTGGAAGAACTGATCGGCCCGGTCCGTGACTGCACCGGCCCACGCGTGCACCCAGTTGAACGGTACGTAGCCGTAATGTCGGCCGACGAGCTTGCATATCTCGCGAAAACCTGAGGCGCGCATGCGAAACGTCTTGCTGTCACCATGCATTCGAACGCGGGCCAGAGGTCCGTCAACCTGCACCGGGGGCGCGAATCGCTCGGCAAGGCGGATCCACAGATCGTAATCGAACGCAATGTCGTAGGATTCGTCGAAGCCGCCGACGGCACGAAGCGCGCTCGTCCGAATCAGCGTCGCCGGCTGGCAGATGAAGCACTCGTGCATGAGATCGGACCGCGAAAACGCGCGCACGGGGTATGGCCCGAGCGTCGACCCATTCGCGTCGATAAACTCGGCACCGCCATAGGCGTAGGGCGCGTCAGGCGCGGCCCGCAGCGCCGCGACGGCGCGCTCGACGGCAGACGGCTCGAGAACGTCGTCCGCGTTAAGGAACGCGAAGAACTCTCCGCCCGCCGATTCCAGCCCGGCGTTGATCGCGCGCGCCTGCGAGGAGCCGGGGAGCTCGAGGGCGCGCACGCGAGCGCCGAAGCTGCGCGCGATCGCGAGCGACGCGTCAGTCGACCCACCGTCGACCAGGGCGTACTCGATGTCAGCGTACGTCTGCGCCAGGACACTCGAGATCGTCTGCTCGAGAAAGGCTGCGCCGTTGAGACAGGGCGTCACGATCGAAACCAGCCCCTCTGCCGGCGGCGCCTGCATAGCGACGGCTTTCCGCCGAATCAGAGCATCCCCCCTCCCGGTAGGGCGCGCGCCGCCGGTGCCCAAACCATCCCAACATGGCACGCAGCGCGGGTATTTTCTCCCGCCGGTGGGCGCTCAGCGAGGAACGCGGGGACGCGTTCCTCGACGATGCCGACCTTCAGGAGGAGCTGCTGTTTCGTTGGAACGGCGAGACGATCGAGGACCGCGCCGGTCGACTGCCTCTTGAGTATTTCTATCCATCGACGATCGGCTCGGCGCTCTTCTTCCACGAGGGATTCGAGGCAGGCGAGATCGCGTTTTCGCGTGCGCTCCTCGCTCAGATCGAAAGACCGGTGATCCTCGACGTGGGTGCGAACATCGGTCTGCACGCGGTTTCGTGGTGCGCTGAACTTGCGGACGCGCTCTGCCACGCCTTCGAGCCGATCGGCCGCAACCGCATGCTTCTCGAGCGTAACGTCCTCGCCAACGGCCTGTCCGATCGCATCGTCGTCTGCCCCAAGGCCGCGGACCGCGCGAGCGGCGCGGCGAGCGTTCTGGAGTGCGCGGACGCCGCGTACAGTACGTTGAACCCCGCGACTACGATGCCGGTGGTAGCGCGCTACGCCGTGGCAACCACGTCGATCGACGACTACGTCACCGCGGCAGGGCTCGAGCATGTCGACCTCATCAAGATCGATGTGGAGGGGTACGAAGATGCAGTACTTGCCGGCGCAACGCGGACGATCGCGCGCGAGGCACCCTGCCTCTTCCTGGAGATCTCCGTGCAAAGCGGAAGCAGCGATCCGGAAGCGACGATCCGCAGGCTCGTGGGACTCGGTTATCGCCCGTATGTCATCAACGACGGAATCGTCACGCCGTACGAGCGTCATGACGAGCTGGCCTACAACTACTTCTTCATTCACGTCGAACGCAACGTCCGCGTTCCGGTGACGAACGCCGAGATCGCTCGCGAAGAGGCGTCCTACCGATCGAACGTCGTGCGCCTGCAGAGTCGCTCGCTCGTGCGTCTCCGCGCATCGGTCTCGGAGAAGGACGACGAGATCGGTCGGCTCAAGAGCGCGGCGGACGAGCGGCTTGCGCTCCTCTCCCGCTTGGAATCCGACCTACGCGAAGCCCTGTCCGCGCAGCCGCAGCTACAGGTGCAACTCGCCGAGCGGGATCAGCGATTAGTGAGCCTCGAACAGCGCGTTGCCGCGATGTCCGTCGACGACCCGGCGACGGCCGCAACGAGCGCCCGAATGCTGACCGAGCTGCGGCGCACGGTAGAACGACGCGACGCGGAGCTCGGGCAGCTACGCGCGGCGCTTGCCGCTCAGCAGGGCGAGATCGAGCGGCTCGTGCAAGATGCGCAGGATCACCACACGCTCCTTCAGCAGCTCGCGTCGGTGACGGCGCAGCTCGACATCCAACGCGTCGCCGCAGAGGAGCGCGCCGGCGTGATCGAGCGCCTGATGCCGGCAATCGAAGCGCTCGAGGAACAGCGCACCGCCGCTTCCGAGCGCGCCGTCGTCATCGAGACGTTGCAGGATGCCGTTGAAGCACGCGATGCCGAGATATCCCGCCTAACAGATTCGCTCAAGACCGTGAACTTCGAGTTAAGCGCGCGCGACGCCGTCGTCGACAAGCTCGAGGAGATGGCGCGACGGCACCGCGAGGAGAGCGAGGGGCTGCGGCACGTCGCCGAGGAGCGACAGGCCGTGATCGCCGGGCTCGAGGCGCTCGCAAACGAGCGGCTCGACGTGATTCGCTCGATGCACAAGGCCTAGCCGAGGCGCGCGATCGCGCGTTCGAAGACGTCAACGGTGTCTCCGACGGCGTACGTTCGCTCGACGAAGGCTCGTCCCTGATTCCCTAACTGCCTGCGCGTCGGGGGGGTGCGTGGGGCGAGCGCCGCGCGGGCCGAGCGCTGATCGTAATACCACAGGCCGCCGTTGGCGCGTCGTACCTGCCCGACGAGCACCTGGTTCCATCCGTTGACGAGCGCCGCGCGCTTGGCCCACCACGCCTCGAGCAACGCGATCGAAAGGCTCTCGTGGTAGCTCGGCATCACGAACAGGTCGCACTCCAGGAGCAACCGCCACTTTGCGTCATCGTCGAGCGCGCCTACGTACGCGATATGCTCGCTATCGTCCGGTTGCTCGTCGAATGGGCCGGCGAAAATCAACCGCCAGGGGCTCCAAGGAAACTCGGCCACATGCGCGAGGAACAGATCGCGCAACTCTTCGATACCTTTGGCTTCGTCCATGCGCCCGAGATAGAGCATCGACAGGCACTCCGTTCCCCCTCGAGCGGGCGACACGGACGGCGGGAGGCCTCGCACGATTCCGGGATGGACGATATCTCCGGAGAGCGGCAGACCGTGAAAGCGCCGCCGCAAGAGATCGGCTTCCTCGGCGGCGACGAACACGAGGGAGCGCACCTCCTCGAAGAAATGCCGCCACGCCGAGAAATAGAGCGGCCATTCATCGTGCGCGAGGGGGAGCAGGATCGAGCGTGAGCGCACGACGGGCAAGCCGAAGTACGTGGTCGCGTAAAGATACGGCATGAAGACGAACGCGTCGTACTCGGTGCCGCGCTCGGTGAGAAAGCGCAAGAACGACGTCGAGTACGGGCCCTGCGCGCGCATCCACCGTTCCTCCTCCAGCGCGGAGAGCGACGCTATGCGATAGCGAAAGCCGCGTGAGAGGTAGTTGAACTCCGCGACATTTCGCGGCGCGTCTACCGCGAATCGCCGAATGGCGACGCCGTGGCACGTATCGGTCCCCTCCGGATAGGCGTTCTCCCACGAGCGGTAGTCCCGCGCGCACGTCGTGAGGATCTCGACGTCATGCGCCGCGGTAAGGTCGCGCGCGAGCCGCATCGCGAGCACCTCGGCTCCGCCGTACGTCGACTCGGCGCAACGCGGGACGACCAGCGCGATATGCTTACGCACGCGCGCCGGCGCCAAACTCGAAAACTCTCTCAATTGCCGCGAGCGCAGCGCTCGGCTGCAACACGGCCGCGCGGCGGCGCTGCGCCTCGAGCACTCGTACGCGCACGTCAGAATCGTGCGCGAGCACTCGCCACAAGGCGGCGAGCTCTAGCGAGCGGGACGAATCGGTGACCAGCACGCCCGCATCTCCAAGGATCGCACGCGTATCCTCGCTCGCGAGGGCGCAGACCGGCACGTCGAACGCCATCGCTTCCAGCAGGCTCAGTCCCGTCTCGAAGCGCTCGCGCAGCGTGACCGCAACGCGCGCCGTGCGATAGCACGCTACGAGGGCCGGGCGGGACACCTCGCCGGTGAGCAGGATCCGATGCTCCATGTGCATCCGCTCGATGCGCTCACGCAACCCCACGAGATAGGCGGCGTCGCGCACACCGCCGACGAGCAGCAGCCGCGCGCGAAAATCGAGCGTGAGGTAGCGGCCAAACGTCTCGACGATTTCCAGTTGGCGCCCGGCGGGGCAAACCGGCCCCATCGCTAGGATGTTCGTGCACCCATCCTGCCAAGCGGTCATGAGCGAGGCGTCGGGCTCGATGTTCCAGGCCTCGAGATCCACGAACGGGGCAACTACCGTTACCTCGGTCCCGCGCTGACGCAGCGCGCGAACGGTCGATGCGCTCGTTGCAGCCGCGCGGCAGCCATCGGGCAGGACTTCCCACTTTTCACTGACGTACGCGATCCCGCGAGCACCGGACTCGAGCAATGCTGGATCGAACGGGCGTACCATCGCTCGCAGTCGCGGGTCGACAGCATGTGCGGCCACGGTCGCCGGAAACCCGTGGCGGCGCAGCAATGCGTCGACGTTCAGCGCGAGTATGGTCGCACCGGAGCTGTACTCCGCCGACGGCAGCACCTGCACGATCTTCGGCCACTGAACGATGTCGTCGGCTTCGCGCGCGGTACGTACGTCAACGACTCCCGCCTCTGTGCGCGCGATGACGTTCGGCCATGACGTCTGCTCCCGCACGTACGAGCTCGCGCGCTCTCCAACCGCGTTTAAATGCGCATCGCTCGCACGATCGATCGCGAGAAACGCTGTGCGCCACTCGGCAGCGCTCCCGGCCTTCCAGCCCGCCTGCGTTTCAGCAAGCGCCGTTGCCGTAGCCGGGCATCCGCTATGTACGAGCACGGGTCGCCCGAGCGTCCACGCCTCCACCATCGCGCGCGAGAAACTCTCGTTCGTACTTGGCTGCACGAGCGCGCGACAGTGGCGCAGGAGCCGTGCCTTCTGCGCCTCGTCGACTACGCCGATTTCGAGCACGTCCGCCGTGGCAGCGAGTTGGCTCGCGTCGTTGCGGCCTGCCAGCACGAGCCTAAGCTGCGATTGCGGTTCCATCCGGCGGTATTCTCGAAAGGCATCGACCAGAAAGCCCACGTTCTTCTCATCGCTCAGGCGACCGAGGTAGAGTACGTAGCGTGTCTCCTCAGGGATGAAGCCATCGACAAGAGCACCGGTCGCAAAGCCTAACTCGGGCCATGCGATTCCAGCGCCGGTGATGCGACTGCGCGGATCGATCCCAGGACCGTATATCCGGCGCGCGGTCTCGTATTCACCGCGACTATTGAAGAACAGACCGGGCGCACCGCGCATCATCTCGGCGACCGGCGGGAGATACGCGTAGGCTTCCTCGTGCAGACATGGTGCGACGATCGCCCGGTCGCGAACGACCCGCCAGCCGCGCAGTGTGATGCCATAGCAATACGGCAAGAAGATTACCGCGTCGTAGGTCATCCCTTTGCGCGCAAGGTGCGTGAGCAGGTCGACCGAGTTGATATTGTCGCGAACGAAGCATTCTACTTCTGCTTCCTCCAGCAAGGGAACTCCGGGTACCATGCGTTCGCGTTGGGTGGCAAGCAGCTTGGCGTTCACCCGGCGAAAGCGCTCCGCATCGGTTCGATCGACTCGGAAGCGCAGCGTGCGCAGACCGCCGATCAGGACCTCCCCGAAGGGGAGCTCGTTGCGGTTCCAGGGACGCGCGGGAGACTTTACGCAGGTCGTGAGCACGGTTACGTCGTGCCCGCGGTCGTGCAGGGCCTTACTCATCTCGAACGCGAGTCGCTCGGCGCCGCCGGCGAGCTCCTCGCCAAACCACGGCGTGACGACCGCGAGGTTCACGGAGCGCGCTTAGCGCGGCGATTCCTGGGTTCTTCCTCGAGCGCCGCCATGCGAGACGTGAGAAGATCGTACTGCTCTGCGAGGCGGATGTTCAGTTGCAGCGATTTTCGCAGCGCTGCCGCAAGTGCAGCATTAACGTTGCGCTGATCACGGAAGATGAAGGCGAGGGCCCGCAAAAATAGCGACTGTAGCGTACGGCTGCGCCCCAAAACGTGCGTCGTTCGCCCGATCGAGGTGCGGACCCGCGAGGCGATCTCTGCCGCGATGAGGTCGTCCTCGATGCCGGCGACCAGCGTCGTAATGTCGCCCGGAAGCCCGGCGCCTCCGACGGAGCGCAGCAGTGACGCGACCGTACTCCCCTCGATCTGTTCGCGGATCTTCCCCATCAACTCGTCGGCGCTGAGCACCGCGTTGTTTTTCTCGATCACGCGACCCCCGGCTCGGGGCGTTGGGCCGTCGTAATGCGAACAAGAGGTGCCCCACTGAACTCGAATCCGCCGGTCACTCCCATGAGAAAATTATTCGCCTAACGAGACTCGTTGGCCCCTTAGAGTAACGGGGCGCTCGCATCTTCTTCGCAAACACTGGAGGGAAGCGTTTGAGCTCCGCACGCGTCCAGAGCTCGGCGAGGTGGTCGGCGTGCACGTTGCTCGTGACCACGATCGGCAGGTCGTTCTCGTAGCGGCGATTGGCGAGATCGTAGAACCTCTCGGCGACCCAGGCGTTGAAGCGCTCCCACGCCGCGAGCAACCTGTGCGCGATCTCGAGATTGGTGCACGAGCTTGCGCCGGGGAGATTGTACACGTTGCCACTGACGAGCGCATGAAGTGTGACCCTATGAAGCCCAGGCCGCCGGTTACCAACCACCGCCTCGGCGGGCCGAACCCGCGCTCGCTGCTCATCTCATGTCTTTCAACAGGGCTTTTCGTCTGCGGTTCGATGGCTCTTGGCTTGGCACATATGCGACCATGCTTAAGCTAGGATTAGGATAAGGGTCAAGCTGCCGGGGACTCAAAGCGAGCACCAAGCCTCCTCTGACGAAGAAGTAGAACTCCATGGTATGTACTTGGGCCTAGAAATCAAGGCTCGCAGGCGCCTGCTCGTTCGCAATTCCTTCGCAAGCGGCGCCCATAGTCGGCTCGCATGCACCTCTGCAAGAGGAACCAGGCTACCTAGCCGGTAGAGGCTAGCCGGCACATGCTCATCCTGGATGGCGCTAAGATCGCCCGCCTTCGCCTTAGCCGGGGGCTTGCGTCGCAAAGGGCGCTGGCGGAGAGGACGCGCGAGGTCGATCCGCAGGGCACCGGCGTCGCGATGCGCCTGGTCTGGGACGCGGAGAACGGCAAGTCCGTCAGCCCGAGAACGCACTATCTCATAGCCAAAGCCCTGGACGTGCCGCCTGAAACCCTGGTGTTGAGCAGCCACGTGCGGCGCGCGTTGGCATTGCTGCATTCAGGCAGCGCGACGATCTACGGCCTCGCACTCGCGGCCGCCGTCGTCGCCGCAGTGGCAGTCTGGAGCACCCAGGGTTACCGGGGCCCCGCCGTCTTCCCGGTGCGCGCGGGGCGTGACCGGCCGCCGGTGACGATCGGGCACGTGCGATTCACCGGCCGCCCCGGTGCCTACACGATCGCGATTCGCGGCTCCGGCTTCGGCGCGAGCCCGTTCGCGCGTCCTTTCTCCGGCACTGCGCCGTACTTTCGCATCTTCGACGACACGGTGCACTTCGAAGCCGGCTACTCGACCGATAGCGTGCATCTGATCTATCTGCATTGGGACAACGGGCGAATCCTCATCGCAGGCCTGCCGGCGCTCGCGGGGGACGGCGTCGTGATCAACGTTTGGAATCCGCTCACGCACGTCGGCGCGGCGTGGGGCGGAAATACCGCGCGGCTTCCGGCGGACGGCCCGAAGATTACCTCCGCCGTCGTCTCGCCGCACGAGATCGAGATCGCGGGCTCGGGTTTCGGCGCGTCGCCGATGCCAGTGCCGTTCGCGAGCAATCAAGACTACGTCGTCGTGTGCGACGGTGCGTACCATCCGTGGGGCAACGGGCGCGCCATACCGTTTATGGTCGGCAACAAGTTTTCGGATACCGAGCTCGCGTTCGTGCAGTGGTCCGATTCTCGCATCGTCATCCGTGGTTTTGCCGGGGCGCCTCTCGCGAACGGCATGGCGATTGCGCCGGGCGATCCCGTCACGCTCGAACTCTGGAATCCTGCGATCCGCAGCGAGATTCGGCGCACGGCGTGGGGCGGCATCGCGCTCGCGAAAGCCCCGTAGGCTGCTCCTCGCCCTCCCCCTAATACGGGCCGGCATGATTCCCGCAACCTCGCCGACGCGCTTTTCGCGGCGGACCGCTCGCCTGCGAGCGTCGACGATTCGCGAGATGCTCAAGGTGACCCAGCAGCCCGACGTCATCTCGTTCGGCGGAGGGCTGCCCGCGCCCGAACTCTTTCCGCGCGACGAGATCGCGCTCGCCACGCGCGAGGTGATGGAGCGTTACGGCGCGGCGGCGCTGCAGTACAGCGTCACCGAAGGAATCCCGGAGATGCGCGCGTGGGTGGCGCGCAGGCTCTCGCCGCGCTTCGAACGCGACGTCGCGCCCGAAGAGGCGCTGATCGTCAACGGCTCGCAGCAAGGGCTCGATCTCATCGCGAAGATCCTCATCGATCCCGGCGATCACGTCGTGCTCGAGAAACCGTCGTACCTCGGCGCAATTCAAGCATTCGACGCATACGAAGCGCGCTACCTGACGGCCGACACGGACGAAGACGGCATGCTGCCGGCGTCGCTCGAGCGCGTCCTCGAATGCGCCGATCCGTTTCCGAAGTTTCTCTACCTGATCCCGAACTTTCAAAATCCCACCGGCCGGACGCTCGCCGCGCAGCGGCGCGAGCAGATCGTACGCATCTGCGAGCGTTTCGGGCTGCCGATCGTCGAGGACGACCCGTACGGGGAGCTGCGATTCGAAGGCGATCCGCTGCCGCCGCTGTCGTCGTTTGCAACGAGCGGCACCGTGCTCTATCTCGGAACCGGCAGCAAGATCGTTGCACCGGGCATGCGCGTCGCGTGGCTCGTCGTGCCCGACGAAGAGATGCGCGAAAAGATCGTCCTCGCAAAGCAAGGCGCCGACCTGCACAGCGGCACGCTCGCACAGTACGTCTTTCACCAGTTCGTTACCAGTCCGGCTTTCGACGCGCACGTGCGCGCGATCGTCGCGACGTATCGCGCGCGGCGCGACGTGATGCACGCGGCGCTGCGCGCGTGTGCGCCCCCATGGGTCACGTTCAACCACCCGAGCGGCGGCATGTTCTTGTGGGCGCGCGCCGCCGGCATGGATACGACGCAGCTCCTGCGCGTCTGCGCGAGCGAGCGCGTCGTCTTCGTTCCCGGTGAGAGCTTCTACCCGGCGCGCGACGTGCGCGACGGCATGCGGCTCAACTTCTCGAACTCCTCGGAGGAGAAGCTGCGGATCGGCGTTCAAAGGCTCGCGAAGGCCATTGCAGAAACCTCCCCGCATGGCTAACCGCATCGTCATTGGAGTCCTCGCAACGTGCGACCCGTCGCAGGTGGAACGCGCCGTCGCGGCCAGCGGACTCGACGCAGCTCACGTACGCGTGCTTACCTCGCAAGAGCCCACCGCCGAGCACCGCAACTCGCCCGTCAACTTCGTTCACGTCGCCAAGGCGATGGCTCACGACAGCCTCGCCGACGACATGACGCGCGGCACCGGCGTCCTCTCCGATTTCGGGGGCGCCTCGGTCCCCGGCCTCAACGCAGCGGGCCCTACGTTCGACGCGTTCAGCCACCCCGAGGTTCTGGACCATCTCGAGGGCGTCGCGATGCCACGCGGCGATGCCGAGTTCTACAACGAGGCGATCGACGACGGGCGCTGCGTGCTGATCTGCACGTGCGACGACCCCTCGTCCTGCGATGGCGTCACGCAAGCCGTACAGAAAGCCGGCCTCAGCTCCATCCGCTCGTTTTAGGAGCCTTTAGCTGCCGATCGTACGGCCTTGGTTATGCGGTCCGCTTCTTGGGGCGGCCGCCCTTGCGGCCATTCCTGCGAGCCGCGCGAGCCTTGGCAACTGTCGACACCTTGCCGGCTCGCCTGCCCAGATCGCCGCGAATCGTCCGGCCGAAGAGCCTATCGAGCAATCCGGGAACAAACACGTCGACGTCGAGATCGTCCTGCGAGATTGTCGCACCGCCGTTTCCAGCATAAACCGCCGCAAGCTGTTCGGAGTCTGCTTTGACGAGAGGGGGGATCTGCGATCTCGGGATGCTCAGCCGGACACCCGAACTGAGCGTTAGACGCATGGCGTCGGCCCGCGCATCATAGCCCACCGAACGGAGGGAGAGCATTTTTTCTTCGTACGCGGCGCGCATTTGCTCGTTACGATTACCAGTCATATTCTTCGCCATGGATTCTTCTCCAAATAACCCGACACGCCTCGATATGCTCTTGAACCACGGCAATCGCTTCGCGCTTTACATGCTCGCTCGGTCGGCCGTACTTCGCGCTTACGAACGCGACGGGCCTTAGCGAGATCTTCAGCAAAACGCCGTCCTTCAAGACATGGACGTGAGGTGGCCCGTGGTCGTCGGTGAACACCTTGACGGCGTATCCCCTGACTTCGACCACCTTTGGCACCGCGACATTATAACCCAAGTATTTAGGTTTTGCAAGCGCGATGACGTCGTATACTATCGGTACGGCACCTGCGAGATTCGCTGCGCGAAATTGAAACGGGCGGTCACGTGGAAAGCAGTCGAGTGACAGTCGCCGCCCTTGCGCACCGCTGGCTCAACTCCACCGAGCATCGCGTGACTGCTCGCACGCATGCGTTCTACGCAGCACGCGTTCGCCTCTATATTACGCCATCGTTCGGCTCGTTAGGTCGCGCATGTCTTTCTAAAGTCCTTCGCCTTGCCCTGCGGTCGAAAGCCGGGCGTCGAACGAGAGAAGCGCCAAACTCGGTATTTCAACCTGCAACATCTTTGCGGTAGCGAGGTGCCATAGGTCGGCTCCGCGCAGCGGCCACCTCCGCGCCAGTTCCGCGACGATGCTGCGCGTCGGCGCCGTGTTGAGATACCGCCACGGCCCCGCGCTCAACGTCTCACGAGCAGCGTCGGTAAGCACTAACGCAAGGGCGCGCTCGCGTTCGATGCGGGCGATGACTGCATGCACTTCACTCCACGCAAGTGACGAAAGGATGTGCACTGCGCGAGGATCGGCAGCTCTCGCCTTTGCCTCGTCGCTGTGCGCGTCGCGAAACAAGGCGGAGAGGATCGCGGACGAGTCCCATTGACATACTCCCCGGCCTAAAGGCCGGGGATTCTCCGACTTACGCGGCATAGCC
>VFSW01001771.1_pt1 | contig 32952 bp, 26 predicted proteins | sample 5358111 | NCBI WGS metagenome assembly VFSW01 (sample SAMN11554181, study PRJNA540505) | mine drainage metagenome | isolation source: sediment from site ElyBrook_90M | place: USA: Ely Copper Mine, Vershire, VT | collected 2017
TCACGGCCACCGCGGCCAACGTGGGCTACGCCTACTGGAGCCACGACATCGGCGGCCACATGCCCGGCGCCGTGGAGCCCGAACTGTATACGCGCTGGGTGCAGTTCGGCGCCTTCAGCCCCATTCTCCGCACCCACACCACCAAGAACCCTGAATCCGAGCGCCGCATCTGGGCTTATCCCGAGCCGTATTCCTCCATTCTCCGTTCCACGTTCCAGATGCGCTACGCGCTCCAGCCGTATATCTACACTGAGGCGCGCCACACCTACGACACCGGCGTAGCCTTCTTCCGCCCGCTCTACTACGACTGGCCTGAAGCCAACGAGGCGTACACCAGCAAGGACGAGTACCTCTTCGGCGACGAGATGCTGGCCGCTCCCGTCGTCACCCCCTCAGAGAAGGTCTCAGGCCTGTCCACCGAGCAGGTGTGGCTCCCAGAGGGTGAGTGGATCGAATGGCCCACCGGCAAGCACCTCACTGGACCAACGACTGTGGAGCGCAGCTTCTCCATTGACCAGACGCCGGTATACCTAAAAGCCGGGGCTATTGTGCCCATGCAGCCGCCTATGCGCTTCACCGGCGAAAAGCCCGTGGACCCGCTCATCCTGAACGTGTGGCCGCTTCAGCCGGGCGCCACTTCGAGCTATTCGGTCTATGAGGACTCCGGAGCCTCCGTCCAGTACCAGCGCGGCGTCTTCGCCCGCACGCCCATCAAAGCCACGCAGACCGGCGACACGCTGAAGGTGGAGATTGGCCCGGTTCAAGGTGACTACCCCGGCATGGTCAAAAAACGCGCCTACGAGTTGCGCCTGCCCGCCGACTGGCCCCCCGCATCCGTCACAGTCAACGGCGTTGCGATAAAGCAGGCCGGACCAACCGGCAAGGGAGGTTGGTCCTTCCAGGGCAACACGCTCACGACCGTGATTCCGGTCGCCAGCCAGAGCGTTGCAGCCAGGGTAACGGTAGAAGTGCACCGCGCCGCCGGACTCACGGCACGCCGCCACGAATTGGACGGATTTGCCGGATCAATGACTCGGCTGCGCGGCGCTTACGATGCACTGCACCAGACCTGGCCCATCTCCAATCCGCCCGACACTTTGATCGATGCGATGCAGGCAGGCGACCGGCTGGGCTATCACCCCGAGCGCGCCCAGCAGGAGCTGGCGCATTTTCATGATGTGCTTGCGCAGGCACAGGCCTCCGTGGCAACCATTGGCCAAGACTTCGCCCAGCGCCTGGACGACTACGAGAAGCGCGTCGCCAAACCCAACTGGCGTCCCGCCGATACGAGTGCTGAGCGCCAACATCGGCTGGACGCCGTGGCCAGGGCGCAAAAGCTGGTGAACGAGGCGGACCAGTAACGGGCTACTCCCGATATGGGGGTTCATGCAGACGATCGAGATGGCGGCGCTATCTGACCGCCAGCCAGGTGGCTTTGGCTTTGGAATACTGCTCCTGCCCGAGTTCGCAGTTGAAATTTCCATCCATGCGAACCGGCTGGTTCAGCACCTGATCCTGTAGCCACAGGCTGGCGAAGTTCTGGATCGCCAGCACCTGGTCCTGGTCCACGGCATCCATGGCCAGATTGGCCAGCGTGCTGAAGGCATCTTCATCCAGTCCTTGGGGCAGACTCCAGTTGCCGCCAGCATCGCGCACCGGCGCAACCATCGGGCTCATCCGCACCACACGGCTGTCGCCCGGCACGGGCAGGCCACTGGAGCCGCCGGTTAAAACATGCGCCAAAAAGCTGGCAACGTCCGGCGGGTCATCGACGATGGCGCCGGCAAGTTTCTCAAGGTCGTGCAGAATGCCGGGGTGCTCCACAGGAGCGCAAAGGACTGACGGCAGCGCGTCCGCCGGAGCTTGCGGCCGGCACACGGTTCCGGTGCCAAGGGCGAGTGCTGCGATCGAGTCCGGCGCCTGTCCCAGCACAACGGCCTCGGCCACCCCGGCCAGCACCGGGTTGTTGCACCCCGTGATGGCTCCATCCCAGTAGCGCCTTCCCGGTTCGCTGGGAAACTCTGCGGGCTTGTCAAAGAACATCACCGGCGCATTCGTCGAGGCGTGGATGGCCTCAGCCACCCGTACTTGCGACTGGCTGCCGCCGCCCCAGGCCGCGCCGCTGGCGGCTGCGGAGCGGAAGAAGCGGCTGCGGCTGCGGTCGTAGTCGAAGCCAACGATCAGCAGGTGAACAGGCTGCCCGGTGCGAGTGCTCAGAATGTCCGCTGCGGCCTGTGGCAGAAACCAGCCTCCACGTTGTGGCAAGGCTGCCTGCAACCCCTTCAGCTTCTCCTCGGTTTCGTACTTGGGCGTATTGGGCAGGTGCACCAGCTTTTCCACGAACACGCTCTTCCGCTTCTCCTCGCTCATGAAGAAGCCCAGCAGATCGCTCAGCGTCATGTTCTCGACCAGCCCTCCCAGCACGATGCTCCCCCCGGAGTTGGCCGTCGCCAGGTCAAAATCCCTCAGCACTTCATGCCCCGTCGTGCTGCCGCCGTACAGATCGATCAGTGCCATCACCTGGATCAGCGCCCAGGAGCCTCCACCATCGAGCGAAAGAACTCGAAACTTCGCCATCGCGCCTCCTTGCCCTCTTCAAGAGCGATTGACCTTCAGCTGAAATGCTGCCTGCCTTTGTACCATGAAACTGCATAATGCACTGCAAAGCCTTCGCCGTGCCGATCTCAGGCCGGAGGCATGTCTAGACCCGGGGAATGCGATAGCATCCGTTCATGGCGCTGGTTGAGGTGGATGCCGTTTCAAAGAGCTACCCCCGTCGCGCGGGGTTGCGGATCGAACAGCACGCCGTGGTCCAAGACGTCTCGCTCACCATCGAGTCCGGCGAAACGCTGGGGCTCGTCGGCGAGTCCGGCTCCGGCAAAACAACCCTGGCGCGAAATGATTCTTGGACTGGTCGAGCCAACCCAAGGCGTGGTCCGCGTCGACGGCATTGATGTGGCGCGCGCTTCAGGAGCCGAGTTGCACCGCCTGCGCCGCCAGATGCAGCCCGTCTTCCAGGACCCCTACGCCGCACTCAATCCGCGCATGAAAGTACTGGAGATCGTCACCGAGCCATGGGTGATTCACGGTGTCGAGGCCGCAGTTGGATCACGAACAGGAAAGCCCCGCGCCACCCTGCGCGCCCGCGCCGTCGAACTGCTGGCCGAGGTAGGTTTGGATGAGTCGGCCCTCGACCGCCATCCGCACGAGTTTTCCGGGGGGCAGCGGCAGCGCATCAACATCGCCCGAGCGCTGGCGCTCAGGCCAAAGCTGCTGATTCTGGACGAGCCCGTTTCGGCCCTTGATGTGAGCGTGGGAGCGCAGATCGTCAACCTCCTGCGTGGCCTGCAACGCGAGCACGGGCTCACCTACCTGTTCATCTCCCACTCCATGCCGCTGGTGCGCTACCTCAGCACACGCATCGCGGTAATGGAACACGGTCGGCTGGTGGAGACCGGAGACGCTGAGGCCCTGTGCGCCGCGCCCCGCGAGGCCTACACCCGCCAATTGCTGGCGGCCACGCCGGAACTGCCCGTCGGCGCGGCCTGAGCGCCAGTTCAAGGCGGGTGCGCCGGTCTTGCAGAGAATTACCTCACATCGGCGCACAATGGAAACATGTTCGAGCAAGCAAAGATGGAGAGCAAAGGTCGAGCGCCAACCCAGGTTGAGCGGGAACGGGAATACTCCGGCTCACCACCATGAGGGTAGCCGGATATTACCCGCTCTTTCTTCGCTTATCTAGACCGAACTATGAGATTTCTTGGAGAAATATCCGTGTCACGAAAAATAGACCTTACTCCAAACCCCTTTCGGATCCCTGGCCCCTTTCCTTCACAGCAACCGGCGCTCGAAGGGGTAGCAGACGACAGCGCCTTTCATCACCCTCATTCCCGACAAATCACCGCCGGACCGGAACCTGCGGGTTCAAAACCGCCCCTTGCATCGGGCCTTAGGCAAACCACCGACACTTGCCTCTACAATTTCTGTATGCAATTCCTATCGCTCTCCCGCCGCCGCACCGATGCGTTTCCGCCCGAAGCTTTCGCGGAACTCGCCGCCCGTGAGACCCAGCGCGCCAAAGAACTCTACGTTTCCGGCGTTCTCCGCCAGATTTGGAAGCGGGGCGACTTGCCCGGCGCAGCCATTATTTGGGAGGCAGCCAACGAGGCTGAGGCCCGCGCGGACCTCGAAAGCCTGCCCATGTTCCAGGCCGGAATGCTTGAAATCCTGGCGTTCGCACCTCTCGAGCCTTACCCAGGTTTCGCTCCCGCAAAGTAAGCAGTCCAAATCCATCCGGCCGGACTTTCATCCTATGGCAAGCCCGTGCTTTTCCTCAGCCGCCGGAGCGCCCGCAGGTCGTACACTAGGGTTTCGCTATTTAAAAGGAGGAGCAGACCTCGCCATGGCCTACCCCACGAATTACCGCTACACCCGCGAACATGAATGGATTGTGCTGGATGGCGCCATCGGCACCATCGGCATCACCGACTACGCACAGAACTCGCTGGGCGACATTGTGTATGTAGACGCGCCCAAGGTCGGCGACTCGGTCACCGCCAACGCCACCTTCGGCTCGGTGGAGAGCGTTAAGGCCGTCAGCGACCTCTACTCGCCCGTCTCCGGCACCGTGACCGCCGTGAATGAGGAGCTGAAGACCGCGCCCGACAAGATCAACGAGGCGCCCCACGACACTTGGATCATCAAGGTCGAACTCTCTGATCCGGCCGAGTTTGAAAAATTGCTCGACGCCGCAGCCTACGAGACGTTTATCTCGGAAGAAACGGGAAGCTAAGAAACAGTTGTCAGCAATCAGAAACCAGCATTTGTCCGACCGTTCCGGCTTTTTCGATTGCGGGATTGCTCTTGCGCAAATGTGCCACGTTCTGACCACTGACCACTGATGACTGACAACGAACGCGGATCGCTTCCCCCAAGGACCTATCACGCAATGCGCTATCTACCTAAATCGCCCGCCGAACGCGAACAGATGCTCGCCGAGATCGGCGCGGCTGCCATCGACGATCTCTTCGCCGTCATTCCCGCCGAGTACCGGCTGGACCGCGACCTCGATGTTCCGCGCCAGCAGGCCGAGAGCGAGATCATCGACTACTTCCGCTCTGCCGGCGCAAAAAACGCTACCGACTACGCCAGCTTTCTAGGCGCGGGCGCCTACCGCCACTACCGGCCGGTCATCATTGACGCGCTGGTGCAGCGCGGCGAATTTCTCACCAGCTATACTCCCTACCAGGCCGAGATCACGCAGGGAACGCTCCAGGCCATCTTCGAGTTCCAGACCATGATCGCCGAACTCACCGGCATGGACGTGGCCAACGCCAGCATGTACGACGGTTCCACGGGCGCTGCTGAAGCGGTGCTGATGGCCATGCGCGTCACTGGCCGCCACAAGGCGGTGGTGGCCTCCAGCGTCCATCCCGAGTACCGCGAGGTGCTGCACACATATCTGCGGTATCGCGACTTGCCCACCGCGCTGGTGGGTTACGACGCCAGAACCGGCCGTGTCGATCTGGCCGCTCTCGAAGCCGCCGTTACTGAGGAGACAGCAGCCGTTCTGGTGCAGAGCCCCAACTTCTTCGGCGTCATTGAAGACATTCCGGCCATCGCGGCCATTGCCCATGCCAAGGGCGCTCTGCTCATCGTGTCCATTGCCGAGGCGGTTTCGCTCGGTGTTGTGCGCCCGCCGATCGAGGCCGACATCGTCAGCATGGAGGCCCAGTCCTTTGGCGTCGCGCTCAGCTACGGGGGCCCGTTCTGCGGTGTCATCGCCTGCAAGGAGCAGTACCTCCGCCAGATGCCCGGCCGCCTCGTCGGCCAGACCGTTGACTCCACCGGCTTCCGCGGCTTCGTCTTGACCCTCTCGACGCGTGAGCAGCACATTCGCCGCGAGAAAGCCACGTCCAATATCTGCACCAATCAGGCATTAGTCGCGCTCATGGCGACGATCTTCCTAACGGTTTACGGCAAAGAGGGCATTCGCGAACTGGCCGAGCACAACCTGGCCAAAGCGGATTACGCGGCGAAGGCGCTCAGCGCCCAGCCCGGCGCAAAGCTGCTCTTCACTGGCGCGCCTCGTTTTCACGAGTTCGTGTTGCAAACCGAAGAAGCCCCGGCAGCGTGGAGCAAGCGCCTGCTGGACGAGAAAATCGTCGGCGGCATCGACCTGAGCCGCTGGTATCCGGAGATGGTGAACGCCACTCTCTGGTGCGCCACCGAGGTCGTCACACGCACCCAGATCGACACTGCGGCTAAAGCACTGGCGGCCGCACCGGTGGAGGCATAAGTAAATCCGATGGCAACTGACCTGACCAATCCGCAAACTCCCGCCGGTCCGCGCACCAACGGTAAGACCCGCCCCCACCAGACCCAGAACGAGGCCCTTGTCTTCGAGAAATCCTCGCCCGGCAAGCGCGCCTACAAGCTGCCCCCACTCGACGTGCCCGCCGTCGACGCAGCATCTCTGTTGGGCCAAGCGCATCGCGAGGCGCCCGGCCTGTTGCCTGAACTGAGCGAGATTGAAATCATCCGCCACTTCACGCGACTCTCGACGTGGAACTACGCCATTGATCTGGGAATGTACCCGCTCGGCTCCTGCACCATGAAGTACAATCCGCGCGTCAACGAGTTCGTGGCCCGCATTGAGGGGCTGGCCGAGGCACACCCCTATCGGCCCGAATCGCTTGCCCAGGGAATCCTCGAAGTCACTGACCTGCTGCAGCGCTGCCTCATCGAAATCACCGGCATGGACGCGATTACCCTGCAGCCGGCTGCGGGCGCGCACGGCGAGTTCACAGGAATCCTGCTGGTTCGCGCCTGGCACGAGTCGCAGGGCAACCCTCGCCGCAAGGTGCTCATTCCCGACTCCGCCCACGGAACCAACCCCGCCACTGCGGCCATCTGTGGGTATACAGTTGAGAACCTGAAATCGAATGCGGACGGCGGAATTGATCTGGAGGCGCTAGCCAGGCAGGTGGACGAAGAGACCGCCGCGCTGATGCTCACCAACCCTTCCACCATTGGAGTTTTTGAGAGCCAGATCCATCGCATCGCCGACATCCTGCATGCCAAGGGCGCACTGCTCTACATGGACGGCGCCAACATGAACGCCTTGGTGGGCAAGGCGCGCCCCGGCGACTTCGGCGTGGACGTGATGCACCTGAACCTGCACAAGACCTTCTCCACCCCGCACGGCGGCGGCGGTCCGGGTTCCGGCCCCGTGGCCTGCAAGGCGTTTCTTGAGCCGTTCTTGCCTGCCCCGGTCCTCGTCCAAGACAAGGACGGTGCGAGGCACTGGGATTACAACAGGCCGCAGTCAGTGGGCCGCGTCCGCGCTTTCTACGGCAACGTGGGCATGTTCATTCGCGCGCTGGCCTACATTCTGGCCAACGGTCCCGACGGCCTGCGCCAGACCACCGAAGATGCCGTGCTCAATGCAAACTACATCCGCACAAAGCTTGAAGACCTCTATGAGCTGCCCTATAAAACCGCTTCCATGCACGAGGTGGTCTTCTCTGACAAGCGCCAGGCCGCCAAGGGCGTCAAAACCGGCGACATCGCCAAGCGCCTCATCGATTACGGCTTCCACCCCTATACAGTCAGCTTCCCGATGATCGTTCACGGCGCCATGATGATCGAACCCACCGAGAGCGAATCCCTCGATGAGCTGGACCTGTTCATCGAAGCCATGCGCTCCATCGCCCGCGAAGTCGAGGAGACTCCGGAGTTGGTCAAAACCGCCCCTCACTCGACGCGCGTCTCGCGTCTTGACGAGGTGGCTGCGGCCCGCAAGCCTGTTCTCCGCTGGCGCCCGTAGATCCTTGCCATAGACCTGCTTCTGCGTGCGGGTGGCAGGCGGATTCCTTCCGCTTGCTGTCCTGCACAGCGTTCACGCGGGCTGAAAAACAGCCCCAGGCACAAGAAATTGTTGTCCAAATGGTGTGTTTTCAGCACATTTTTATGGCACATGAAGCCTTTTTAGAAGTAAAGTGTGGGGGACGGGTGTACATATCAGCAGCGAATTCACTTTCACCAGGGCGCACGTGTTTCCAGGTGGATTGAGCTCGCTCTCTCTGCAATCGAGCCAAGGGGGTGTACGATCTGGCGGATGCAGAAGGGGCTGACGGCAGTTGCAGGGCCTCAGGGGTGACGGTCTCGGTTACCTGAGTGACCAGACATTGGTGACCAAGGTTCGGTTGCATTCCGCTGAAGAGGCATGGATAATTGTCCACCCGAGGGGTACTGTGTTCAAGGTCGGGGCAGGGGGAGCGGAGGTCAAAGCAATTGCGCCAAGTGCTTTCCTTACAACCGCTTAGGCTATTTCACCCGTACTTTGACAAGTTATCAAAGGTTGATGCGCGGGGATGATTTTTCCCTGCCGCAAGGAATCCGGAGCCGTACACAAAGGCCCAATCAGCCAAACAGGTGCATTGGACCTCAGTCGGTACTTTAGGAGTAACCATGAGAATTCGACGGGACGAAAGCGGGCAGGTGCTGGTGCTGACGGCGCTGAGTATGACCCTGCTACTGGGTTTTATGGCGCTTGCCATTGACGTTGGAGTGCTGTTCCGCGCCAAGCGCAACGTGCAGATCGCGGCCGATGCAGCAGCCGTTGCTGCGGCGCTCAATTACGCCTATGTCGCCGGTGGAAGTATGACGCAAGCAGCCTACGACGCGGCGGCAGCGAACGGGATAACCGATTCATCTCAGGTTGCGGTGCACAATCCACCTACCTCCGGGTATCACAATGGCAGCGGCTATATCGAGGTCATCATCACCCAGCCGAATCCTACCTATTTCATGAGGATATTCAACCACAACTCCGCTAATGTAGCGGCCAGGGCGGTGGCGGGTATTGTTCCCAACCGGGATTGCATTATCGCGCTGGATACAAATAACGAGACCTCATTTAACGTTCAGGGCTCTGCGGTCATCAACACGCCAAATTGCTCCATCCATATCAACTCACCTTACGGCGCTGCCTTGTGCACAACCGGCGGAGCCACGATCAATGCGTTGTCCATTAATATCAATGGCGCGCAGAATACCCAGGGCAACTGCAACGGCACGCAACAGAATGCGCATACCGGAGTCGGCGTGGTTCCGGATCCTTATGCAAACATGACTTGGCCATCCTGCGCTGGTCTAACCCCCATCACGACGACCGTCATTACTCCTACGTTTGCTTCCACGCTAACTGCCCCGGTTGTCTGTTTCAACGGCAGCACTGCGACTGAGTTAACATCCGGAGTACAACTGGGCACCTATACGCAGGTTAAGGATCCCTCCTCCGGGGTAAGCAATAACGTTGGGGGAAATCAGGTCTTCATCTTTGAGAACGGCGTCACCATCGATGGCAATAACACGGTGGGCGGAACGATGGATATCCAGGGCGGCAACTTCTGCCAGGGCTCCCTCCTTGGCGGCGGAAAGTGCAGTTTTAGCGGCAACAACGCTTTGAATATTTACGCACCCAATTCCGGAAGCTTGAACTCCATCGCCCTGATGGCGCCCGGAAATGGCGATTCCACTTCCCCCCCGGACAACCTGTCATTAGCGTGTAACTCCAGCTATCAGGGCACGGGCCCCTGCCTTCAGATTCAGTTTGGCACCGGTTCCGGAAACCTGAACGGGGTGATTTATCTGCCCTCTTCAACCCTGTACATGCAGGATAATGGCGGAGGGACCGTCGTCGCAGGCATCGTCGCGTACAAGGTCTACGACAAGAGTTCGCAATTGAACATTACCGGCAACTACAACACTGCGCACTCGTCCACAACACCGCTCTCATACGTTTCACTTGTGGAGTAAGAGGAGACTGGGATGAGCAACAGAAATCTGCTGCATTGCGATTTAACGGGCGCACAGCAAGAAGGCGAGTCCGGGCAGGCTCTCGTTGAACTTGCAGTTACCCTGCCGCTGCTGGTTCTGCTTCTGCTGGGAGCAGGCATATTAGGCATGGTGACCTATACGGCCATTGAGGTGTCGAATGCGGCCAGGGCTGGAGCTCAATATGCTGCGATGAACGGCGGTGGCTTCATGGATACCGGTGCGAGTGGAGGAATTGCGCAGGCAGCCGAATACGATGCATACAACACCTGGACGCTCAATCCCCAAAACTTTAGCGTATCCTCCTCGTATTCCTGTGCGTGCACTTCCAGCGGAGACACTGCAATTTGCACTGCGGGTACAGCTCCTACGGGCTGCGCCAACTCTCGCTTGATCGTGACGGTTACCGTGAACACGCAGGCGACCTTCGCTTCGCCCCTCTATCTTCCAGGGCTTCCGAAGTCATTCACGCTGGCTGGCCAAGCGATCCAGAAGGTTCCGCAATGATGAATCTGGTAGCTACAAGTCGAAAGAAAACCGAGGTGATGTTTCAGTTGCGTGGATACCTCAGTCGCTTCCAGTTTCTTCGGGAGTGCGCCAGTGAGGAAACCGTGCGGCAACGGCATCCGGTCTTCTGCAGAGAAGACGGCGCGAGCCTTGTAGAGTTTGCGCTATCTGCTTCGGTCTTGTTTATGATGCTGATTGGCATCCTACAGATATCCCTTGCTCTCTACACATATAACTATGTCTGCGATGCCTCCCGGGAAGCCACCCGCTACGCCGTTGTGCGCGGCGCTCAATCTTGTACGATTTCCAAGACGTTCCCGGACTGTAATTTACTACCGTCCGATGTAACATCCGCGACAAACCCGGCTTCCAACCCTCTTCTGGCATATATTGAAAACCTGGGATATCCGGGCATGAATCCGGCAAACTTGTCTGCAAATGTGACGTGGTGGAGCTCAAACGTGACACAGGGTGGCGCGGGCGGATTCTCGACCACTGACTGGAATACCCAGTGCACTGGCACCGATCTTAATGCGCAACCCTGCAACACGCCGGGAGATGCGGTGCAGGTGGTAGTGACGTATGCTTTTCCATTGAATATTCCGTTCTTGAATAACGCGACGATTAACCTCACAAGCACCTCCAAGATGGTGATCAACGAATAATCGCCAAGCCGTTGCTCGGAGTGGTTAAACACAGGAGCTTCCTTTTTGGAGAGTTCCCGGCGTCCGGCGTGTGTAGAGGGTGTTCGGCAGCCTGATTCCCACACATCTCCGCGGCAATTCACAAGCCCCTTCCAGCCCCTGATCGGCCTACACTCGAAGGTATGGCCACCATACCCGACTTCACGCTCGATGCCGGGCTACCGGCGAATGTCGACGCCGAAAAAACCATCCTGGGCGCGATTCTGCTGGACAATGCCGCTCACTCTGAGGCGGCTGAAAAGCTCGAAGCGGACGATTTTTCCCTCGACTCGCACAGGCGCATCTTCCTGCGCATGAGCGAGCTGATGGACTCGCAGCGCGCCGTGGATATTGTGACCCTGTCCAACGAACTGGCCCGCTTCAAGGAGATTGAGGCGGTGGGCGGTGTGGCTTACCTGGCCTCGCTCACTGAGGGTTTGCCGCTACGGCCGGTCATTGACGAATACATCAAGATCGTCAAGGACAAGAGCCTGCTGCGCCGCCTGATGGCCATCTGCTCGTCGGCCATTGCCCGCGCAGCCGACCAGAGCGAGACCGCCCTCGAAGTCCTCGGCGCCGCTGAATCGCAACTGCTCGAAGTCAGCGGCAAAAGCCTGTCGGGCGGCTTCCAGAGTCTTGACCAGATCGTCGCCAACTCCTTCGGGTCGATCGACAACCTCTACAAGCAGAGCCGCGAGGTCACCGGCCTCGCGACCGACTTTACCGAGCTGGATCGCATGACCAGCGGCCTGCAAAAGGGCGAGCTCATCATCGTCGCCGCCCGCCCGTCCATGGGCAAGACAGCGTTTGCCATCAACATGGCCCAGAACGCGGCGGTGAATCACGACGCCACGGTTGCTGTCTTCAGCCTGGAAATGAGCAAAGAGTCGCTTTTGCGCCGCATGTTGGCCTCTCAGGCCTGGGTAGACCAGCGCAAGCTGCAAACCGGCTTTCTCGGCCGCGAGGATCACGACAAGCTGCAGAAGGCGCTGGAGCAGCTCATCGAGTCGCGCCTGTTCATCGACGACACGGCGGGCATCTCTCTGGCAGAGATGCGCGCCAAGGCACGGCGGCTCAAGCAGAACGCAGGAAAGCTGGACCTGATTGTGGTGGACTACCTGCAACTGATGTCGGCCACACTGCCCTCGGCTGGAGGCAAGCGCTATGAAAACCGCACGCAGGAGGTGTCGGCGATCTCTCGCGGGCTCAAGGCGCTGGCAAAGGAACTGGATGTGCCTGTGGTGGCCCTGTCGCAGCTTTCCCGCGCCAGCGAGCGTCGCGGAGACGACAAGCGCCCCTTGCTGAGCGACCTGCGCGAGTCGGGTTCGATTGAGCAGGACGCCGACGTGGTGGCCTTTATTCACCGCGAGGCCTACTACAACCGTAATGAGGAGATGTCGGAGTCGGACAAGGCCAAGTCGGAGATTATCGTGGCCAAGCAGCGCAACGGCCCCACAGATACGGTCTACCTCAACTTCATCGCGCGGTTTACCCGATTCGACAATCCCGATTCCGGGCACGAAATCTGAGGCGCAGGCGCTTTTCCAAGTGCTTTGATTCTTTGATCGCTGTGCAGGGCCGCCGTTTCCGCTGGCCGCGCCGCGTTATGGCTCGTTCAGGATGAGGACGACGCGTCCTGCAATCAGTTCGCTTGGCGACTCGCCGGGTTCCACTTCAATCAGGTCCACGGGGAAGGTGATGTTGTGCGGGCGCAGCACCAGCCTGTTGGCAAGAAAGTCAACATACCGCAGCGTCAGGTGAGCCCCATTGCGCACGGCATACAGATTGGGCCGGTTGGGGCGGTAGGGCGCGAGTGAATTGTAGTGGCGATCGATAACTGTGAGTGCTTCCGGCAGGACCAGCGGATCCATGGGCAGGGCGTCGGCAGACGGGGTACGGACAGCGACAAACCTCTGCCAAGCGCGGCGCGAAGCGGTGGCGCGAGCTCGCATGGGCCGGAGAGTTCCGGTGGGCAAGTGCAGTAGTGACTGCACGGCTGAGGGGCGAATAAAAGGCTCAAAAAGCGCAGCTGCATGGGAGACGACTGGGACGCCGCCGTCTTCTTCATCTTCCGGCAGATGGGCGGTCTGACCGTTTGCAGGTAAAAGGTCCGCGGCCGCCATATGTTGAGCGGCCAGGATGCGATCGATGGCCTCCAAGGAGAGTTGTCGCCGGTTATGCAGAAAATTTGACAAATGTGACTGACCAAAGCCTGTCTGCCTGGCCAGTAGCGACACGCTCACCGTGCCCCGCTGTATTCGGCGCAGCAGTTCCAGGCGGAGGCGTTCATGCATCTGCGTAAAGTTCATTTGTGGAAAATCCGCCACTAGCAATGGCCAGAAAAGGTCCCCATTTTCCTTTGGCAAAGCTATCAGGGCAGATTGGCCTTCATTTTCGGCGTTGGCTCCTGGAATGGAAAGGGCAGAGTTAGAAAGGTCCCTTGGTGCGTTGACGCAAGAGATACATAACTCTAGATTGGCTTTACTTCATCTCGCACTGGCATGTGGGAATTTTTCGGGAAACGCTTCATTGCCGCAAGGCTGAGCGGGGCGGAAATCTGCTCCCTATCAGCGGCCAATGAACAATTACCGGCAGGCATAAGTCCTGTCCGGAGATCCCGTTCCTGGTCAAGAGCGCTCGGCAGAGGCGCTCAGGACAGTCCTGTCGAGAAAATTCCAGGATCTGCGCGCTACGAATCATGACAAAAAACAAGAGAAAACAGGCGGCGATCCCTCATCAGGACATCAGAATCCTGAGTAGCCATGCCTGGTTTCCTTCACCCCGCCGAATCGTAATCACTAAGTTGAACAGGCGGGAGAAGACACAGTCACGGAGAATCCGTCATGGAATTGCGCGTGCAATTGAAAATTTGCGAGGGTTGCGGTTGTCTTTGGTACCGGCCCCAAACTCTGGGGAGTGTGTATTGCAAGGAGTGTGAGACAAAACTGAAGGACTTTCCATCACCTGAGACGCGGAAGCGGCGTGGGCGTCCAGCCCGCAAGCCGCTCGTGACAGTCTGGGCGATGGCAGAGGCAGTTGGAGGTGCGAAATGAGTGCAGCGCTTCAGTTGCCGATGGTTTGGGGAGCAAGCGTCCCGCAGAGGGCATGGCCTCAAAACGCCAGTTCGGGAGAACAAAAGCCTGCTCCGCGGCTTGCAGAAAAAGCCACTGAAAAAGAGCCGGCTGCAGGGCCGGTGGTGAGTCTGGGCTTCTACCGGAAGCACACCGAGGGTATGTTGCGGCGCTACCTGTATGCCTCCATGCAGGTGGGACGGGCGCCGTCGATTCTGGGCGATCCAATCGGGCGGGGCTGGGTCTCCAGCCGGCCAATCCGCACCTTCGAAGACGCGGTGATCTTCGTCCTCGACGTTGAGAAATGCCTCAACCAGCTTGGGTCTCTAGACCGTCAGATGCTGAGCCGGATCGTACTCCAGGAATACACTCAGTCCGAAGCGGCCACCCTGTTGGGGATGAGTGTCCGCGCCGTCTCCTACAAGTTCCCGCAGGCAGTGGACCGGCTGACGGAGAAGCTGCTCGAAGCCGGGTTGTTAGTACTTCCGCAGTAATCCCATAGAAAGCCGACGGAAGAAGGGAGCGCTCGCAAGGCGCCCCCTTCTTTGCGTACTGCGGATCGCCGGGGCCAGGAGCATGGCTTCCAGAGTCTCTGTTATCGTGAACAGTTCCGACTTTCCAAGCGGAATCAGCTCGCAAATTGATTTGTCTTCGGAGGGAAACGCTCCCATGCATTGCACGCCGCGCTACGCCGCTTATCTCCTTGTGCTGGCTTCAGCAGCACTCGCCGCACAACAGCCCGCTCGCCACCCCACCACCGCTGCCGAAGCGCCCAACAGTGACAGCAGCTACGTCGACGCCCAGGGTACGGCGCACGTAACACGGGTTGTCCCGGTGCCGAAGACCATCAGCCCCGAGGCACAGGCTTCAATCAGCAAGGCTGAGCCGGACCAGGGGCCGCCGGAGCCGCTGTCTCTGCGCCGCAGCCGTACCGATGCCTATACGGCCGGCGCTCGTGTGGCCTGGAGCGCGCTCTGCCCCAACAAGCTGGTCGATGACACGGTCGCCGGGGTTCCGGTGCACATCGTCACTCCCGACAACATGCCCGAAGCCAACCGCGACAAGGTGCTTTTGAACATCCACGGTGGCGGCTTCAACTCGGATTCAGGCTCCTACACCGAGTCCATTCCCATCGCCAGTTACACGGGGATCAAAGTGGTTGCCGTGCTGTACCGGCTTGCGCCCGAGCATCCTTTTCCTGCCGCGGTGGATGACTCAGTGGCCGTCTACAAGGAGTTGCTGAAAACTTACAAGCCTGACCACATCGTTATTTACGGAACCTCCGCCGGCGCGATCCTGACGGGCGAGGTGGCCGTCAAGCTCAAGCAACTGGGCCTGCCGCTGCCCGCGGCCCTGGGCATTTTCAGCGGCATAGGCGACTTTGCGCGTGCCGGAGATTCGCAGTCGCTGTTTGCGCTGCGCGGCCTCGCCGGGCATCTTGATCCGCCCGGAGCGCGCGCACACAACCTGGAATATCCGGGCACAACAGACCTTAAGGACCCGGTGCTTTCACCCATCTATGCGGACCTGCATGGGCTGCCGCCCACGCTGTTTGTTACCAGCACTCGCGACATGCTGCTGAGCGGCACCTCGAACCTGCACCGCGCCTTTCTGAATGCGGGCGTGGATGCGCGGCTGGTGGTCTTCGACGCCCTGCCGCACGCCTTCTGGTACGACCAGAAATTGCCGGAGGCAATCGAAGCCAACCACATCATGGCGGACTTTTTTGTAAAGAACCTGGGTAAATAGACTGGGCCTACTTCACACTGCCTTGGCTCTATTGCCCTGGCAGTGTGAGCCAGGTTTTCGTCACCCGGTGATGGTCAGCACCGGACAGGGAGCGTCCGCAATAAGGCGAAATGCCCCCGAGGTGCGCATCTCCAGGCTAAGGTGCGAGGTCTTGCGTATCCCCAGCACGAGAAGATCGATCTCGTGCTCGCGGATGTGGCCCATGATCCGGTCGTGCGCGTTGCCGGTTTTCACGAAGGTGCGCGGGTTGCAAAACTCCCGGGCCTGCTGCGGGATCAATTGGTCGAGCGCATGATAATAGCGGCTTTGCAGTTCGGCTGACTGGGCAGGGTCCGCTAGTGTGCCTTCAGAGACGACATTCAACACGTCGATGGTGCCCCCGGAGGCCTCTGCAAAGGCAAGCGCAAATACGGCGGCATGAGCAGCCGCGGCAGTAAGGTCGGTGGCGTAGAGAATTCGCCGGAAGGGAATAGCCCCGTCAACAGCCGCCAGCGCATTCGGCCCGATGGTCAGGCACGGCCAGCGGACGGAGCGAAGAATCTTCTCGGCGACCGAGCCGATCAGCCCATGCTCGATCCGGCCAGCGCCGTGCGTTCCCAGCACGATCATTGATGGGGCATGCTTTTCAGCCAACGCCGGAATGACCTCGTGCGGATTCCCATCCAGCAGAACCGGGACGGCTTTCACGGATTCAGAGTCGAACGCGTGAGCCTTCTGGGCGAGAATCGCCTGCAGGTCTTCTCTCTGCCGGCTCTGCGTGTGGCGGCCCAGCTCAACTTCCATTGCAGCCTGGGTCAGTAGAAATGCATGGGCCACCAAAAGCGTGGCGGAGAATTGCTTTGCCAGAAGCTGCGCATAATGTCCGGCCTTTTCAGAGTAGACGGAAAAGTCGGTCGCGTAGACCACTGCATTGATGTCTAGTTCCGGTCGATCGTCCACGACTGGCACTGTGTCTGTCTCCTTTTCCCCACCGCGCGCCAGGCGTGGATGAGGCTTGCGGCCCTCTGCGTTCAGCGATTGCCGGGAATCGGCGTTACCGGGATGCGCAACGCCGAGTTGAAGCGGGAGAAGAACTCGAAAGCCGCAGCAAGGGCGGTGAGTTCGACAATCTCCTGCGGGTTGAAGTGCTCGCTCATGCCGGCAAAGGCGGCATCGTTCACGGCGTGGCCGGAGACGTGGAGCAGGTTGGCGTAGCGGAGGCCCGCTTTTTCCTTCTCTGTAAACGGACCGGTCTCAAAGTTGTCCAGGCCTGTCACCTGCTCCGGGGTCGCGCCGCGCTTGGCGGCCAGATAGCGGTGCGCGCTGACGCAGTAGTCACAGTGGTTGAGCGAGGCCACGTGCGTGGCGACGAGTTCCTTGTACCAGCCGGGCAGCGCGCCCTCACCCATCAGCGGCTTGAGCAGCGCAGTAATGCCGAGAGCCAGTTCGGGAACGTTGGCCAGAGCCTTGAACATGTTGGGCACCACGCCTCGATCGGCCAGCAGTTTGTCATAGAGGGCTGCGATCCCGGCTGGTACTTGCTCACGCTCCAGCAGTGGAACGCGCGGTTCGAGTGTCGATGTGGCGGTCATAAACGCTCCACTGAAACGGTACACGCCAGTGTACTTCGTGGGCCGCTTTCTTTTACAGAGTCAAACCCGGAAACGCAAATGCGTGATTTCACCAGGCCAAGCGAAAACAATTGATCTTCGCGACTGATCGCTTGCCTCATTTTGGATACCGCACACCCGGCTTTTTGCGGCGGCGAGCTTTTGGCGACTGGGCAGTGGCGGGCTATTGCGGACCCTGGCGCGTGTCTTCGGCTGACGCGAGACGGGGAGACTCCGTCGCCGCACCGGCCTGCAGCTGCGCGCGAACGCGCTGCATGATTCCGAGATAGTACGCCAGGTTGTGGATGGAGTTGAGGGTCCCGGCGAGCGCCTCGCCAGCCTGCATCAGGTGGCGTAGGTAGGCGCGCGTGTACCGTCGGCACACCATGCAGTCGCAGGCGGGGTCGGGCGGGTTCTGGTCCTCGGCGTACTGCTTGTTCTTGATGGTCATGCGCCCTTCGCTGGTGAAGAGCAGCCCGTGGCGCGCGGCGCGGGTAGGCAGCACACAGTCCATCATGTCCACGCCCAGGCGCGCATACTGCTCAATCTCGTCGGGGTAGCCGACGCCCATTACGTAGCGCGGCTTGTCGGCCGGCAGCAGCGGCAGCACTTCGGCAATCATTTCCAAAGTCAAGTGGCGCGGCTCGCCCACGCTAAGGCCGCCGATGGCGTATCCGTCAAAATCCATCTCCACCAGCCGCTCGGCGCTCTCGCGGCGCAGGTCGACGTAGGTTCCGCCCTGCACAATGCCAAACAAGCTTTGTGTCCGGCCTTCCAGCTCGTCATGCCACACCACTTCATCCTGGTGAGCGCGAAACTGGTCCAGTGAGCGCCGTGCCCACGCCATGGTGAGCCGCAGGCTCTCCTGTGCACGGTTGCGGTCGGCCGGGTACTCGGTGCACTCGTCGAAGGCCATGGCGATATCCGCGCCCAGGGCGATCTGCACGTCCATGGAGTGCTCGGGGGTGAAGAAGTGGCTGCTGCCGTCCAGGTGCGAGCGAAAGCGGACGCCCTCGTCGGTGACCTTGCGCAGCTCGCTCAGGCTGAATACCTGAAAGCCGCCGGAGTCGGTGAGCAGGGCGCGCGGCCAGCTCATAAAGCGGTGCAGCCCGCCCATGCGCCGGATGGCCTCGTGGCCGGGACGCAGGTAGAGGTGATAGGTGTTGCCCAGAATGATCTGCGCGCCGAGACTCTCGACCACATCCTGCGCGACGGCCTTGACCGTGCCGGCCGTGCCGACGGGCATGAAGACCGGCGTCTCGACGGTCTGGTGCGGCAAACCTAGCTGCGCGCGCCGCCCGCCCTGCTCGGTTGTGTTGAGTACGTTAAAGTCGAGGCTCACTGAATGATTTTACCGGGCTGCGGAGGATTATTTGCCTGCGCCGTCCAGTCGCAGCTGGAATCCCACGCGCGCCACGCGCGGCATATCCAGCGTGGTCGTAGGCGTCTTGGACACTTCGATCTGGCGGTCGAAGAGGTTTTCACCGGCGGCGAATAGTTGGAAGCGCCTGCCCAGATCGTGCGAAGAGTAGGCGTCCAGCCGGAAGTACCCATGCAGCATGTAGATGTTCGCGTCGTCGTCGTATTGGCGCCCGCTCAGCCGGCTTTGCAGGCTCAGCGTGCCCAGCTCCGGTTTGTACGCGCGCAGGTTCAGCGAGGCCATGTTGCGCGCTACCTCGGGAATCCAGTTGCCCAGATCCTGACTGCCGCGCGTTACAGTGGCATGCGCGTGCTGGTAGCCACCGTCTACCGCCAGCCATGGCAGCGGCGCCAGTTCAAAGTCCACCGATACTCCGCGGCTCTCAATCTGGCCCAGGTTTTCGCGCTGCAGCAGGATAGGCGAAGACTGCGCGTTGAGCGTCACTGCCGTGATGGGCCGGTTGACCTGGGTGAGGAAGTAGCTGGCGCGAATGGTGCCCCAGCGCCTCTCGGTGGCCAGGCCTGTCTCCCAGCCGGTGGCGCGCTCGCTCAACAGCCCGGGGTTGGGTTTGGTGAGCTTGTTGCCCACCTGCGTGGAGCGATACAACTCGCTCGGAGTGGGCGCGCGAAAGGCGCGAAAGCCCGACGCCGAGACCGCCCAGTGGTTCCAGAGCTTGCGTGAGAGGCCCATGCGCGGGTCGAAGATATGCTGGTCCGTGGCGGGCGGCTGGGTGGTCGAAGGCACCCAGTTCGAGCCGTTCCAAAGCAGTTGATGGCCGTCGTAGTTTTGGAACCAGTCCAGGCGGCCTGAAGCGGCCAGCGTCCAGGCCTTGTGGGTCCACATCGCTTCGGCGTAGGCACCGGAGTCCCGCTGGTGGTCGCCCAGGTTGGTCAGTTGGGCAGTGGCGCCAAAGGTCTGCTCCCGGTCCCACACGCGCACATCATGCACGTCGGCTCCGGCCAGCACCACCAGCCCTGCGCCGAACGGCTGTGTCCAATGGGCCACAGCGCCCAGTTCGTTGTCTGGAATGAGCGCAAAGCGCGTGGGCGTTTCGCCGCAACGATAGCTACAGTTTGTGTCCCCGAATTTTGGAAAATTCGAGATGCTTGAAAACGTCTGCCGGTAGTGCTCGGTTGAGCCATAGAGACGCAAAGCCGCCGATCCGCCGTGGGCGGCCTGCCAGTCACCGCCCGCCGCGTAGCGCCACAGCCGGGTTCCATTCGTCTGGTCGTGTGTGCCGTTGTTGCGCGCTTCGCTGAAGCCGCTTCCGCGCACAAAAATCCGGAGCGGGCCGCGGTCGCGCTCGGCCAGCAGCAGAGCGTTTTGACTGTGCACGTTGGAGGCTGTGTCCACTGGCCCGCGCTGCCACGGGGCCTCCTGGATGTACCCGTCGGTGCCCAACGCGCCGCCGGCAACGAGCAGTCCCCAGGGACCGTGCTTTGCTTCAGCCAGCAGGCTGTCGTCGAAAGTGCCCTCCGCACCGTAGCTGGACCGTAGTTCAACCGGGTCGCCAGTGGGCCGCGCCGGAATTACGTTGACCACGCCGCCGATGGCGCTCGACCCATAGAGGTCGCTGGCGCCGCCGCGCGCCAACTCGACGCTCTGGATGGCCAGCTCCGGCTGTTCCTGCCAGTGAATCCAGCCACCGACGGCATCGTTCAGCGGCACATCGTCCTCGGTGACCAGGGTACGGCTGGCCGCAGTCGATCCCAGGCCGCGCAGGCTGATGCCCTGCGATGTGGGATTGGCCACCAGTGAACTGGAGCGGCGAAACAACTCGACGCCGGGAAGCTGCCGCAGCTTGCCATCCATGGTGATTGCCGCCGTGGTGTTCAGGGCGGTCGCCGTGAGCAGTCGTGTCGTCGCCGGGCTTTCCAGTTGGCCCAGCGGGGTGCGATAGGCGGTCACCGTTACCTGCTGGCTGGCAGTTGCCGGGTCCAGGCGGATAACCGCTCCGGCGGTGAGCTGGACTGATCTCTCTGAAAAGCCTTGGGCATCCACCCGCAAGTGGCAGGGCGCGGTGCATTCCAGGGTCAGACGGCCGTCCGCACCGGTCAGGCCCAGCACATGGCCGGCATCGTCTTGCACCTTTGCTCCAGCGAGTGTGGCCCCGTGGCTATCCTGTACCGTGACGGTCATCGTGGTTTGCGCGCGGAGCATCAGCGGCGTCAGCAACATCCCGGCCAGCGCCAGCGCGCCAAACATCGCTTTCGATTCGTACCACGGCATGGGCTTCACTTTCGGGGTTCTTGAGCAGAGTACGGAGCAGTTGCGCCACGGTCTTCCCCTGGCTGGCATCAACGACATGCGGCGCAATTTCGTTGAGAGGAACCAGGACAAAAGCCCGCTCGGCCAGCCGTGGATGGGGAATTTCCAGACCCGGCTCGCTGACACGCAAATCTCCTAACACCAGAATATCCAAGTCGAGCGTCCGGGGTCCGTTGGGGATGCCGGCGATCCGGTCCCGGCCAAACTCCTGCTCGATGGCCAGCAGGTGGCTGAGCAACTCTCGGGGCTCCAGTTCCGTCTCCAGCGCCACCACAGCGTTGGTGAATCGGGGCTGCTCGGCAAACCCCACGGGATCAGTGCTATAGAGCGAGGACCGGCAGACAACCCGCCCCAGGGAGTCGAGGCGCAAAGCCGCAGCGGCCAAAGTAACGTCCGGCGGTCCGGCCCGGCTGGCCAGGTTGCCGCCCATTCCGATGTAGGCCGTGCGCATGAATTCAAGACTACCGCGGAAGGGGGTCGGCCGAGGCTGGGCGAAATGGGAGAAGACCGACCCATTTCTGGTAGCATCCATTTCGGAGACTTTTTCAGGATGGATTCCCTTACCACTGCGGGCCTTGGCGCCCGCCGCAATGAAGACATCGCTCTCGATCTGCTCAAGTTTGTAGCTGCCACTGCCGCAGTGGGCCGCCCTGCCGCACCCTCCACCGGGTTCAGCGGAGCCACCACGCCCAAGCCCGAGGAACACGTGAACCAGTTGCTGGAGCTTTACAGCCGCTGTCTCAAGGTCGTGGAAGGAAAAGGGCAAGAAAACGGAGCCGCGAAATAGCCGGCGAACCCATTGTGCGTGTAGCTGTCGTCGGTGCCGGCGCCTTTGGCCGCAATCATCTCCGCGTGTATCGCGAGTTGGAAGCAGCCGGGTTGGGCGTTGCACTGGTGGCAGCCGTCGAGCCGGACCCGGCCCGCGCTGCTGACACTGCGGCCAAGTACGCTATTCCCGTGTTTTCTTCCGTGGACGAGTTGCTGGCGGCGGATTTGCACCTGAGCGCAGCCAGCGTCGCTGTTCCCACCGTACATCACCATGCCGTAGCCTCGGTCCTGCTGGGGGCGGGACTGGACCTGCTGGTGGAAAAGCCGCTCGCTGCGAAATTGGCCGAGGCCGATGAGCTGCTGGAACTGGCCGCGAAGGGTAAGCGCATTCTGCAGCCCGGCCATTTGGAACGCTTCAACCCCGCCGTGCTGGCCATCGAGCCGCAACTGCACCGGCCCATGTTCTTTGAGGCGCACAGGCTTTCGGTCTTCACGCCCCGCGCCCTGGATGTGGACGTGGTGCTGGACCTGATGATTCACGACCTGGACATCGTGCTCACCTTCGCCAACTCGCCAGTGCGTGAGGTGCGCGCTGTGGGCCTGCCGATCCTGTCGCCCAAGGTAGACATCGCCAACATCCGCGTCGAGTTCGAGTCCGGCTGCGTGGCCAACTTTACCGCTTCGCGCGTCTCCACGGAGCGGGTGCGCAAGCTGCGCTTTTTTGAGCCGCGACAGTACGTCTCCATTGACTATGCCCGGCAGGACCTGCTGGTGATTCGCCTGATGAATGGAATTGCCGGCGGCGTTCCCGCGGAGATTGCGGCGGCCATCGCCGCAGGCAAGGTCGATCCGGCGGCGCTGGCTCAGCTTGCTGCGGCGGCGGGTGCGGCCCAGGGTCCTGCGCCGGGCCTGTCGTTCGCCAAGCCGACGGTCACGCCCGGTGAGCCGCTGCGCCTGGAGATCGAGTCGTTTCTGGACTCAGTCCGCACGCGCCGTGAGCCGCGCGTGACAGCGCGCCAAGGACGCAACGCTCTGGCGCTCGCACTGGAGATTCAGGCCACAATGGCCGCCCATGCGGTGCGTGCAGGGCTTCAGGACTTCTTCGAGCCTGGCGCGTAGAAGCTTCATCCAATCCCACGCACCCGGTTCACAAAGCCCACAGCGTATTTCCACAGCAGGTAGTAGCCAGCCGGAACGCCAGGGGCGGCGAACCAGCGCCTTGCCGGCAGGTTCTTTGGCAGAGCCCGGCTTGCATTGGATAAAGCGATTTTCAATTGGCGAAAGCAGGGGCAGCGCGCGCTTGACAACGGGCACCTCGCGCATTAGGGTTGGCAACCGGAGGGCGGGCGTACAATTTTGCGGCTTCAAAAGAGAAATGGAACGACGCAGCCCGCCGTGAAGGAAGCGATGAAAAGCCTTGGATTGCGAATTGTAGCGGCAGGATTGGTGTGTTGTGGAATGGCTTGGACGGCCAGGGGGCAGGAAGCCCAGAAGCCCGCTTATCTTAACCCCAGTCTGCCGGCGGAGCAGCGCGCGGCGGACCTGGTGCAGCGGATGACGCTGGAGGAGAAGGCCACGCAGTTGGTAAACCAGGCGCGCGCCATTCCGCGGCTCAACGTGCCGGCTTACGACTGGTGGAGCGAGGCGCTGCACGGTGTGGCAGTGGACGGCACCACCGAGTTTCCCGAGCCCATCGGCCTGGGCGCTACCTTCGATCCGGCAACCATTCACAAGATGGCCATCGCGATCAGTATCGAGGGGCGCATCAAGCACGTACAGGCGGTGCGGGCCGGGCACAGCAACATCTTCGAGGGGCTGGACTTCTGGGCGCCCAACATCAATATCTTTCGCGATCCCCGCTGGGGACGCGGCCAGGAGACATACGGCGAAGACCCGTTCCTGACTGCGCGCATGGGCGTCGCCTTTGTCACCGGCATGCAGGGCAGCGATCCGCACTATTACCGGACCATCTCGACCCCCAAGCATTTTGCCGTGCACAGCGGCCCTGAGCCCACGCGCCACAGCGCCGACGTGAAGGTGAGCAGGCACGACGAGTTGGATACTTATCTGCCCGCCTTCCGCGCCACGGTCACTGAGGCCAAAGCTGGCTCCGTGATGTGCGCCTACAACAGCATCAACGGCCAGCCTGCCTGCGCCAACCAATTCCTGCTTCAGGACCAGTTACGCGGCAGGTGGGGCTTCAAAGGCTACGTGGTGTCGGACTGCGGCGCGGTCATTGACATCTTCGCCGGGCACCACTTTGAGCCCACCCAGGCCCAGGCCTCGGCCATCAGTCTCCAGCGCGGCATGGATAACGAGTGCGTCGACTTCACTACAAAGGTGACCGATGATCACGACTACAAACCCTATCTGGATGCAGTGAAGCAGGGCTTCCTGAAGGAGAGCGAAATCGATGTGGCTCTCACCCGGCTCTTTACCGCTCGGATGAAGCTGGGTATGTTCGACCCGCCAGAGATGGTGCCTTTCAGCAAGATTAACGAGAATCAATTGAACAGCGCGGCCCATCGCGCCCTGGCCCGCAAACTGGCCAATGAGTCCATGGTGCTGTTGAAGAACGACGGCGTGCTGCCGCTCAAGACTTCGGGCATCAAGATCGCTGTGGTGGGTCCTCTGGCCGATCAGACCAAGGTTCTGCTGGGTAACTACAACGGGATTCCCACCCACACGGTTTCCGTTCTAGAGGGTCTGCGCGCGGAGTTTGCCGGTGACACCATCAACTTCGTACCGGGGTTGGATTTCCTCGACAAAGACGGGAAGGTCATGCCGCGCCCGAACGGATGGTCCGAAAAGGACCTCAAGCCGCAACCCGAGGCCATTGAGGCAGCCAGGAACGCTGATGTAGTGGTGGCCGTGGTGGGCATCACGAGCCGACTCGAAGGCGAAGAGATGAAGGTGGACGTGCCGGGCTTCAAAGGCGGCGACCGCACCAGCCTCGACCTGCCCCAGCCCGAGCAGAATCTGCTAAAGGCGCTGGCCGCAACCGGCAAGCCGCTGGTGGTGGTGCTCACCAACGGCAGCGCCCTGGGCGTGAACTGGGCCAGCGAGCACGCCAACGCCATTCTTGATGCGTGGTACCCCGGCGAGGAAGGCGGAGCGGCTGTGGCCGAGACGCTCTCCGGCAGTAACAATCCCGCGGGCCGTCTGCCGGTAACCTTCTACAAGGACATAACTCAATTGCCGCCCTTTGAAGATTACGCGATGAAAGGGCGCACTTATCGTTACTTTGAGGGAGCGCCGCTCTATCCTTTCGGATACGGACTGAGTTACACAACCTTCTCTTACAGTGGACTTACCGTTCCCAGCGAGCCGGTAGCAGCGGGCGAACCGGTCACGGCAGAAGTTACTGTGACGAATACCGGAAAACGCGCCGGCGACGAAGTGGCGCAGCTTTATCTCAACTTCCCGGGCGTGCCGGGCGCGCCATTGCGTGCACTGCGGGCCTTCCAGCGGGTTCATCTGGAGGCGGGAGCTTCGCAAAAGGTGCAGTTCGAACTGAAACCGCGTGACTTGAGCATGGTGACCGAGGCTGGCGAACCTATTATTGCCGCAGGAGAATATACCATCTCGGTGGGTGGCGGGCAGCCGAACACCGGCGTGCAGGTGTTGACGAAAACCTTCAACGTGAAGGGACGGTTGACGCTGCCGGAGTAATGAAGGAAGGTTAGTTGTAAAGATGAGGGCGCTTCCGCTGTATGGAAGCGCCCTTTGTTATGGACGGCCTACTTGACTGCAAGTTTTGCCGTCTCCTGCGTCACTTGCTTCATCTTCAAATACACCGCGTTGGTCCATCCAAAGCCGACGACGTTGGTCTTGTAACCGGCACTCACCTGAACATTCGCGTTACCGGTCACCACATCATACTTTTCGCGGATGGTGCCATCCGTGGCGAAGCCTGCATCCACGGTCGCGTCGAACTTGCGTGCTATGCGTGCTGCATCCTCGCGGAAGCCAAACGTATCGAGGCCGGCTACGGCAATCCAGTTGGTGGGCGCCCAGCCGTATGGTTCATCCCACTGTAACCCGCTGCGGTAATTACTTGTCGATAAGCCGCCGGGGCGCTCGAACAGGTTCAGCCTGGTTACGATCTGGTTTGCCTCTTCACGCGTTGCAACACCGGTCCACAGAGGATAGAGAGAAGTAATGTAGGCATAACTCGACGGCTTGCGGTGAATCCAGTCGTAATCGGCGAAGACACCCTCCCTGGGCCGCCATAGATAGCGCTGGATGGCGTTGGCGCGCGCCTTGGCGCGGCGTTCCCAACGAAGTGCGTCTTCCGGTTTGCCGAGCAGGTGCGCCAGGTGCGCCAGGTCGCCTTCGTAGCGATAGAGCAGGCTGTTCAGGCACACGGGCGCGTAGTGGTGCGTAACGCCGTCAAACGGGCCGAAGCGGAAGCCGGTGTCAAAGCCGGACTCGCGCATGGCCCGGTCGCCCAGATAGAAATCGCGGCTAAGCCGGTAGCCCGAAACCCAGGCCCGCAGGCACACCACACTTGCACGCACGTCGCAACTGGTCTGCTTGAGCCGCGCCGCCTCGGCTGCATCGGGGTGCTCGGAGCCCTTGACCAGAAAGCCTTCGCCGCCTTCGTGCGGATGCGCAATCAGCCATCGGATCACGTCGGGATAGTAGGTGCTGTCGTCGGCCATCTCGGGCACCGGGCCGGTTCCGTAGTCGAAGTAGCGCGCCAGGCCTGTGACACCTGCCTTGTGCTCGGGCCGCATCCAGGTGGAGTAGTCCTTCTCCGCCAGCGTGTAGGCACGTTCAAGCCATGCACGGGCCTCAGTGCGGCCCGCTGGGGTATCGGCAAAGCTGGCGGGGTCTTCATACACGGCGCGAATCATCGAGGTAAGAAACGGCGGTTGCGAGCGAGTGAGATAGTACGTGCGGTTTGCGTTCAACACCGCACCGTAGTGCTCGATTTCAAACAGGAAGTTATCCACCATGCCCTTGGCCAGAGCCTCGTGGTGATCAGCTTCCAGCCCCAGCACAATGAAGTAACTGTCCCAGCCGTACATCTCGTTGAAGCGCCCGCCGGGCACCACGTAGGGATAGGGCAAATAGAGCAGGCCGGCCGCGGATAACTCCTCTGGGCGCACGTCTGCCAGCTTTTCAATGCGCCGGGGCAGCGCAATCACCTTGACGTGGCACTTCTGTTGGAGGGCCGTTACTTCCGGTGGCGCGGGCACCTCCGCGGGCAAGTAGAGCACAGGCTCTGCGGTGACCTTGATGTCCACCAGAGAGTGGCAGTCGGTCATCGAGCGGGTGAGTGTGCTCCACGCCGAGTGAATGTAACGGAGGGTGGCCTCAGGGTTGGGCGCGACGGCAGCGTCCTGGGCCCGTACGCTTGAGATTTGGATGGCGGCGACTACGAGAACGATCAAGCGAAACAGTTTCATGCCAACTCCGGTTTCATCGACCGTGAATTCTTTGGAGTGTAACGCACCAGATGCGCCGCTTGCCCGCGTATGGAGCCTCTGCGTACTACAGAGCCCTGCGGGCTTGCAGCTTCAGGAGTTGCCGGTTTGCAGCTTCTCGCGGGTCAGGTCGTTCCATGCGGCGATGGCTTCTGGCATGGGCGGGCTGACCACGCCGGGAGCGACGCCCTCCAGCACCTTTTGCGGCTCCACATTGCCATCGGCATTGCGTAGAATTCCTTTTACCCAGCCCACCGCGGCCAGGCCTTCGCGTCCGGTAAAGGTCTGCTCGATGTAGAACCATCGTTCGTCCCAGCAAACCAGCCGGGAACTGAGCCAGAAAGCGGCAAACAATGGCAGGGAACGCCGGTACGTCATCCAGACGGCGCCCACCATAGGGGTCCACCGCGATCGCAGGATGTGTTCCAGCAGGCGTGTGCGCGCCAACAGGTGGGTGCGGCCGTAGTCCATCACGTTCAGATAGCGGCCGTTGTTCATGTGCAGATTGAAGTCGATGTCATTGGGCCAGACGCGCATGCAGATCCGGTCTTCATCCAGCACGCTCAACGGCGCGAGCGGCCGGATGTGCTGGCGAATGGCCAGTGCCGGAATGCGTACAAAGCTGATGAAATGCGCCACGCTCCGCTCCTCGTCTCAATCGTCCTGGCCTCAAGTGTAGAGGACTGCGCGCCTTGCGCTGTGCATGGCCCATCGGCGACAATTTCAGCGCCATGAAAAATCCTTCTCGCCGCAGCTTTCTTAAGACCGCCTCTGCAGCTACGCTTGCCGCCGCCGCATCGCCTACCTTTGCCGCACCCCATAGCCAGAGGGTCTTTGTAGGCTCCGGCACACCCGATGGAATTCTTGCCTACGACTGGAATTCAGCCACCGGCGAACTGACCTCGGCTGGCGTCGCGGCCAAAATCTCCACGGTTGACTGGGTCACCTATTCTCCCGGTCGCGAGTACCTGTATGCCGCCTGCGAGGTGCGCAGCTTCAACGGCAAGCCGACCGGCGAGGTGGCCAGCTTTAGCGTGGCGGGAGGAAAGCTTCAACCGCTGACGGCGCGGAACTCCGCAAGCCCGGGGACCTGCCAGGTGGCGCTGGACCGTACTGGCCATGTGCTGGTCGCAGTGGACTACGGCGGAGGCAGCGCAGCCAGTTTTCTCGTCACCGATGGCAAGCTGAGCGAAGCCGTGTGGACCGAGCACTACACCGGCCATGGTCCCAACACCAGCCGCCAGCGGACCGCCCATGCCCACTTTGCCTCCTACTCGCCCGATAATCGTTATGCCTACATCAACGATCTTGGCAGCGATATGATCCACATCTATCGCGTGAATACGAGCACGGCTGTGCTCACACCCGCCGGCGCGTATCATGCGAAGCCCGGCGTCGGTTGCCGGACGCTGCACTTCCACCCCAATGGCCATACCGCGTACTGCATGAATGAGCTGTCTTCGACGGTGGACATCCTGGAGTGGAACTCGACTGATGGAAGCCTGACGCTGCAGTCGAGCATTGACCTTGTGCCGGCTGGAGCACCCACGCACGGCTGCGATACGGTCATCTCGAAGGATGGCAAGTGTGTCTATTTTGCCAATCGCGGCGATAACGCAATTTACTTCTTCCGGGCAGATGCGAAGACCGGCGGCCTGACGCTGGTTGGCCATACCGACTGCGGCGGCAAAACGCCGCGCAACTTTGTGCTGGACCCAACGGAGCGCTGGATGCTGGTGGCCAATCAGGACTCGAGCCAGATCAGCGTGTTCAAACGCAATCGCGCAACCGGGGAGCTGGCCAAAGAGGGCAAGAGCTTTGCCGCGGCTACGCCCATGTGCATTTTGTTTGCGTGAGGATTCGGGGCGGATGAAACCGCCCCAACTTGATGGATTTATGCACCCATGAGAGCCGGGCTGCCAAGGCCGGTTCGGGCCAGGCTTGCGGTCTCAAGCTCGTCTGCCGGTGCGGCTGCCACCGGCACGCGGGCCATTTCCCAGGCTGAGCGGTCCTTCAACAGGCGGGACACCAGCGCTGTGTGCATAGCGTGACCGGCGCGCTCGGCCACCACGTGGCCCTCGATACGCCGGCCGACCAGGGCCAGGTCGCCAATCAAATCCAGCACCTTGTGGCGCACATATTCATCGGCAAAACGCAGCGGGCCGTTTTCCGGTCCTTTCGGTCCCAGCACGATGGCGTTTTCCGGGCTTGCGCCGCGGATCAGACCCATATCGCGCAGCCGCTGCTCGTCGGCCTTGTAGCCGAAAGTGCGGGCTGCAGCGATCAGCGTGCCGTAGGTTTCGGCGGCCAAATCGATGCTGGCTGTTTGCAGGCCGATGGGAGCGGGAAAGTCGATGGCGTACTGAATGCGGTAGCCTGAGCCGGGATACACGCCGATGAATTTGTTGCCCTCGCGCACTTCAACGGGACGCAACACGCGGATCGTCTCGCGGCGGCGACGCTGGGTGCGGATGCCCACGGCCAAAAAGGCTTGCACGTAGGGCAGGGCGCTGCCGTCCAGGATAGGCAACTCCAGGTTGTCCAGCTCCACGATGACGTTGTCCACGCCCATGCCGATGAGCGCAGAAAGCAGGTGCTCGGTGGTGGAGATGAGCACGCCCTGGCGCATCAGGCTGGTGGCGTAACTGACCTTGGCCACGTTGCGGCCGATGGCGGAAATCTCAAAGTTGTCCAGATCGGTGCGGCGGAAGACGATGCCCGAACCTGCCGGCGCAGGCAGCAGCCGCATGGTGACCGGCGCGCCCGAATGGAGTCCTACCCCGGTAAACTCCAAGGGCTCGACAATGGTCTGTTCCAGGTGCGCGGGATATGCCAAATCAACTTCTCCAACTGTGTAAAACCATGCGCAACCGTTAGATTAGATGCGAACCGGCAAATTCGTCCTGTGTCATTTTTGCCACACTTTGGGCGTTGCAGTCCACTATTTTGCTGCTCGAACGAGGGTGGCGATGGCGGCTAACCGTCGTAGAATCATAAGGTCTCCGGTCCAAGCCGGAATGACGTTGCTTGAAAGGACCACGGATGCACCCTGCTGCTGAACTTCCCGTTCCCATGCGCGCCCTGTTGGCCGGAGCCCGGCGCAAGGAGTCCGCACTGCTCGACCTGACTAAAAAGCTGGTGTTGGTCGAGTCGCCTTCAGACGACAAAGCCGCCGTGGATGGTTGCGTTGCAGTGGTGGCGGAGCACGCCAGAGCTTTGGGCGGGCGGGTCAAGTTGCACAAACAGAGAGGTTTCGGCAACGTGCTGGAGACGCGCTTCGGGCCGAAGTGGAAGACCGGTGCGGCAGGGCGGGTTCTGTTGCTGGGGCATCTCGACACGGTCTGGCCGCTGGGTACGCTCAAGACGATGCCCTGCCGGATTGGTGACGGTCGCCTTTGGGGTCCGGGCACGCTGGATATGAAGGCGGGCGTGGCCATGGCGTTGACGGCCATGGAGATGCTCATCGAGGCTGGCCTGCTCAACGGGGGACTCGGTCGGGAAATTGTGCTGCTGCTGAATAGCGACGAAGAGGTGGGCAGCCCGGTTTCGCGGCCCATCACGGAAAAGCTGGCGGCTGAGTGCGCAGCCGTTTATGTGCTGGAACCGGCGCAGGGCCTGGCTTACAAGACCGCTCGCAAAGGCACAGGTAATTGGCGGATCGACGTGAAGGGTGTGGCGGCGCATGCGGGCGTGGACTTTGAAAAAGGCGCGAGCGCTATCCGCGAACTGGCCCGCGTGGTGGAGACGGTGAGCGGCTGGACCGACCTGAAGCGCGGACTGACGGTGAGCGTGGGCGTGGCCGGCGGCGGTACCAAGAGCAACGTGATTCCCGCCGAGGCCTGGGCGGAGGTGGACGTGCGCATTGCCCGCAAGGCCGATGGGCCGCGCATGGAGCGCAGGTTTGCCGCGCTCAAGCCGGTAGACAGGCGCTGTTCGCTTGTTGTGACCGGCGGCATCAACCGTCCACCGATGGAGCGCACCCGCGGGACGGTCCAGCTTTATCGTCAGGCTAGGGCGCTGGCCACCGAGTTGGGCTTTGCGCTGGATGAAGCGGCCACCGGTGGCGCCTCAGACGGCAACTTCACCTCCGCGCTCGGTGTTCCCACGCTGGACGGTATGGGTGCTGTGGGCGAGGGCGCGCACGCCAGCCACGAATCAATTGTGGTGGAGCATCTGGCTCCCCGTACGGCGCTGCTGGCGGGGTTGCTGGCCGGGTGATGGGTGGCCCGAAGAGCTGAGGCCGACTTACGGATGCTGCAAGTAGTTTTCCAGGAAGAAATAGCCGGCGGTCACAAAGCCGATGACCGCGACTATCCAGCGCATGGCGCGCTGATTGACCTTGCGGCTGTAGTGCGCGCCCAGGTAGCCGCCCGCCCCGGCCAGGATGGCCATTACCAGGCAGAATTGCCACTCGACCCGGCGCGCCAGGATAAACGTGACGGCCGGAATGCCGATGGAGACTGCGGCGGTGAGCACCTTGAGCGCGTTCATCTCGTGAATGTCGTGGACGCCGCAGATGCCGAAAAGGGCCATGGCCAGGAATCCGCCGCCTGCGCCGAAGTAGCCGACGTAGACGCTGACCACCACCATGCCGATGATGAGCCATGTGTTGTAGCGCTGCCCGCCGGAAATGGTTTGCAGCCAGCGCCCCAGCGGAAAGCTCAGCACAAACATGACTGCTGCAAAGAGCAGCAGCCACGGAAGCAACTCGCGAAACATCTTGTTGCCCGTCTTGAGCAGAAGCCAGCCGCCGATTTCGCCTCCGACGCCCGAAGCTACGCCCAGCGGCAGCAGCTTCCATCCGTACGCGTGCAGTTGCTGTCGGAAGGCTACCAGCGAGGTCAATTGTCCCGGCCAAAGGGCCACGGTGTTGGTTGCCTGCGCCGTTACGGCTCCCACGCCCACGGCGGACGTGCTGGCAATAAGTGCGGGCAGCGAAAGAAACGAGCCGCCGCCAGCGACGGTGTTGAGCACTCCGGCAAAGAATGAGGCTACAGGAAGCCAAAGAATGCGAAGCAGATGGAGGAAGGATGGCGCCATACTTCACTCTAACGGCCAACCACATAAAGACCCATAAGACTTTTCAGTTTTAAGAAGAGTGATGCAGTTGAGCCTGCTGCGCCGGTGCCCAATCGCCTGATACACTCGCGATGAGAAATAACCCGGAGCTATTGCACGCAATGAAGAAAGCTATTTTGATCTTGCTCGTGGCGGCCAGTACAGCCGCAATTGCTCAAACCCCAGCCAAACCAGCCACTGCCGTCCGGCACACTGGCGTCGCCAGCTCAGCCGCCGGTACCAAGCTGCCTCCCGGAGTGCCTGCCGTGCGGGGCGTCGTAAAAACCGCCTTCTCACTGCGCTACCAGGACATCAAAATCGGCACAGGCGCGGAGGCAGAGCCCAACAAGATGTACAAGGTTCAGTACACCGGGTGGCTCGCGTCCAACGGGTATAAGTTCGATTCCTCCTACGACCACCCGCGGCCCCCGGTGATGGACAAGGACGGCAAGCCGGTTCTGGGCGCGGATGGCAAGCCCAAGCTGGGCGATCAGCAGCCGCTGAGCTTTCCCCAGGGCTTTAGCCGCCTGATTCCCGGCTTTGATCAGGGCTTTCACGGCATGAGGA
>VFSW01001772.1_pt1 | contig 32946 bp, 30 predicted proteins | sample 5358111 | NCBI WGS metagenome assembly VFSW01 (sample SAMN11554181, study PRJNA540505) | mine drainage metagenome | isolation source: sediment from site ElyBrook_90M | place: USA: Ely Copper Mine, Vershire, VT | collected 2017
TTGCTGGGACCATCCTACTCCTTTCTTCTTAGTTGTCAACCGATCTCGACACTAGTGCCGGCGGCGATAGCTCATCCGCAGCTTGATCAGCTGCCAGCGGGTGAGCAGGCTAGCGAAAGGGGAGCGGCGTGTCTCCCCACCTCCGCTATCGCCGAGATCCTGGCCGCGCCAGACGACACGCATGCGACTGGTCCCTGGGCGCCATTGCCAGATCAGCGACACGGCGATGATGACGAAGCTGGCGACAGCCAGGCCGCCGATGGCCCAATCCATGATGCCTGTGGGGGATTGCACGATCCATTTGAGCGTGGCAGCCACCGCCGCCAGCACGAAGCCGAGCACCAGGCCAGGCTCGCCGCCGCGCAGCTGGCCGAAGGATCGCGGGCGGCGCGGTGGCCGCTGATTCATCGCGCGGATGCGCTCGCCGACGCTAGGTCGGCTCTCCATCTTGCTCAGAATCTCATCGATCTCACGCTCGAGTCTGTCTGGCATGCCGCGATTCCCCCAATCTTCTCGCCGTGCGATTATTCGGAACGATTGAGCCGTGCCTCTCCCATCGTAGAAGCAGCGACATACGGTTGGCGCGCGTGACCGGGACGGCCCACTTTCCACAGAGTATTGTAAACGCAACTACGGAATAGGGGCAAATCTGCCCGTTTCTCGCCAGGAAGGCCCCTTGACAGCCCAACCGGTCGATGCTATTCTTTCTCTGTGAGTCCAAGCTGTATCCTTGGATGCGAAGCACCTTCAGGACTCCAAGTAGTCCCGAACGCCGCAAGGCAACGGGATAGTGGCTGTTGTAGTCAGCCTGCCGCAAAGGCGAAGCTGAGGAATAGTTGTCTATTCCAAGGTGTACTATACGCCGCGCGACACTGGCGCGCAAGATTACGGGCGAGCAAGTGACGCGCCAATTGTCTCGTCAGGCGTGGCCAAAACAGCGCGCACCCGGCCGATCAGCTCATCGGGATGAAAAGGTTTGGTGAGGTGGCCGGCGACGCCCAGGTCGGCGCTGATGCGGCGATAGAGCACCTCTGATTTCGCCGTGATGACGATCACGGGGATGTCGCGCGTCTCGTCGCTCTGGCGCATGCCCTCGATCGCCTGATAGCCGTTCGCGCCCGGCAGCATCAGATCCAGCACGACGAGATCCGGCTTGTGCTCGGCCAGCGCGGCAAAAAGCTCGCTCTGGCTGTGCGCCGCCGCGAACTCGTACCCTTCGTGCTCGAAGGCATAGCTGAGAATGGTCAGCATGTCGTCGCTGTCATCGACGGCGAGAATGCGCCTGGTCATCGTGGTTTCCATGATGTGCCCTGCTCCTTTATCGAAGACGCCTCGCTCTCAGAGCGGGGCGCGCTCATCGGTCCTTGTCGCCGGCGACGGTCGCGAGATCGTCGCCGGACTGGTTGATCTTTTTGAGATGATAGGTGAAGGTCTCGTAAGACATGCCGAGCGACTGAGCGGCGTCGGCGCGCTTGCCCGACGCCTCGCGCAACGCCCGTTGCATGATGAATTGATCCACGCGCTTGCGTGCCTCTTTGAGCGGAATCGCGCCGAACGGGGCGGCGTCGAGCCAGCGCTCCCACTGGACGTCGGCATCGAGCAACAGCTCGGCGACATCGGGGCGGCCCGCGATCTCCGGCGGCAGGTGGTCCGGCGCGATCTCGGCGCCAGGCGCCAGGATCAGCGCGCGCTCGATGGCGTTGCGCAGCTGGCGGATGTTGCCCGGCCAGTCATAATGCTGCATGAGCCGTAGCGCGTCGGAGGTAATGCGCGCCTTGGGCTTGCCCAGCCCCCGGCCCAGGTCGCGCAAAAAGGCCGCCGCTAGCATGGGTATCTCTTCGCGGCGCTGGCGCAAGGGGGGCAGATCGAGCGTAAAGACGTTGAGGCGAAAGAGCAGATCCTCGCGAAACGCGCCCTGGGCGACGGCGACATCCAGATCGCGGTTCGTCGCCGCCACAAAGCGCGCGTCGGTGCGAATCTCGCGCTCGCCGCCGATGCGATAGAAGCGCTTCGTCTCGATGGCGCGCAGCAGGTTGGGCTGCACGGCCAGGGGCATCTCGCCGATCTCGTCGAGAAATAGCGTGCCTTTGTCGGCCAGCTCGAAATCACCGCGCCGCATCTTGCGCGCGTCGGTAAAGGAATGCTCTTCATGGCCAAAGAGCTGGTCTTCGGCCAGCGTCTCGGTCATGCCGCCGCAATTGAGCGCGATGAAGGGACCAGTGGAGCGCTGGCTGGCGGCGTGCAGAGCGCGGGCCACGACATCTTTGCCGGTCCCGCTCTCGCCGGTGATGAGCACCGTCGCATCGGTCGGCGCCACGCGCTCGATAATACGCCAGACCTCCGCCATCGCCGCGCTCGTTGGTCGCACGAAGCCCTCGCGTCCCTCGCTGGTGGCGCGGCGCAGCTGGCGAATCTCACGGCGCAGCGTATTGAGCGTGCGGGCACGCTCCAGCGCTACCTCCAGCCCTTCGATGGTGTAAGGCTTTTCCAGATAGTCCACCGCGCCCAGGCGCATCGCCTCGACCGCCGAGCGGATGTTGGCGTATTGCGTCAGCATGAGCACGGGCAGATCGGGATCGTCGGCGCGCAGCCGCGATAAGAGGTCGAGTCCCGTGCCGTCGGGCAGCTGCAAGTCGAGCAGCGCGACATCGATCTCGTGTTTTTTCGCGACCTCCATGCTCTGGGCGATGGTCTCGGCGGTGTGCACGGTCGCGCCCCGCGCGCGGAGCTGCTGGGCGGTGAAATGGAGTAGCGAGTCGTTGTCGTCGACCAATAAGAGTACTTCGTCAGCAAGCGGCAAAGTCGTCATAGGGCTAGATAGCTCCTTCTCTCAGGGTGAGCTGTGAATCAGCGCGCGCTGGGTAGGCGTAGCGTAAAGGTCGTGCCGCGATTGACCTCGCTCTGCACGCTAAATGAGCCGCCATGCGCTTCGACCACCTGGCGCACGATGGCCAGGCCTAGGCCGGTACCGTTGCGCTTGTCGAACGTCTTGAACGGCTCCCAGATCGACGGCAGGTTCTCAGCGGAAATGCCCTTACCGGTATCGGCGATCTCGATCTCGACGGCGTGACCGCTATTGTCGGGCAAGAGCAGCGCGGTTTCTTTGTTGGTGGCGGCAGGCGTCGAGGGCGGTCGCGCCACCGTCGCCGCCGGCGCCGACGCGACCAGCCGCGCTTCGGCCACGCCCGCGCCCACCGTCTCGGCGACGGGCAGCGGGGCGCGTGTCGTGCGCGCGGTGATCGTCAGCTTGCCCCCCTTGGGCATCGCTTCGATCGCGTTGCCACACAGATTTTGGATGGCCCGCGCCACCATATCCTCGTCGGCCAGCAGCGTCGCGCCCGGCTCGAAGTGGCGCTCGAACGTGACGCGGCTCATCTCGGCACGCGGCGCGAGCAGCCGCAAGATGCGATCGATCAGATCGCTCGCGTCGATCGGTTGAGGCGTAGGCGCCTTGGGCTTGCCCAGATATTTGAGGTTTTCGGCGAGCGACGTGAGGCGATTCAGCTCTTTGAGAATGTGGTTCGCGGTCAGCTTTTCCTCTTCGCTGTCGCCCATCGCGCCGATCACCGTTTGGATGCCGAGCGAGACCCCGTTGATCATGCCAAACATGTCGTGGATGATCTCGTCGGCCTCTTTGCCCATATTCGACACCGAGTCGAGCCGGCGGATCTCCTCCTCGGCGTTGCGCAGCAGCGTCATGTCTTGAAACGCGCACAGCACGCCGATCTCTTTGCCGTCGGGCATGCGCAGCGGCGACAGGCTGACGCTGAGCGTCAGATCGCGATTCGCCGCCGTGCGCACGCGCACCTCGCGATTGCGGGTGCCGAGGTGCGGTCCCAGCCGCGCGCGCACGAGGTGCGGTCCGCCGCCAAGGATGGGCATGATCTCCTCGACGGGGCGCCCGATCGCTTGCGAATCCCATCCCAGCAGGTTGGCGGCCTGGTGGTTGAGCAGTGTGACGCGGCCTTCGAGATCCACAGTCATGATGCCGCTGGGGATGGTGCGCAAGATCGCGTCTTTGAGCCGCTCTTCGCGCTGGGCGTGCTCGAGTGTGCTGCGCGCTTGCTGGCGGGCGCGCTCGGCCTCGGCGAGCAGCCGCGCTTTTTGCAGCACGGTGCTGGCGGTGTTGGCGAGCACGGAAAGCAGATCGCGCTCGCCGGGGTCCAGCGTGTGCGGGGTGTGAAAGGCGAGCGCCAGCACGCCGACCACGCGATCGTCGGCCACCAGCGGAAAGGCGTAAAACGACTTCACACCCTCAGGCAGCATCGACGCCAGGGGCCAGACGCTGATGTCGTCGAGCAGCACCGGTGCGCGCATCTGCATGATCCCTCGCAGCAGCTCGACGCGCAGCCAGCGGCTCGACAGCGTCGGCAGCCGCGCGGCGGTGGTGGGGCCGAGCGCGACCGTGCAGCGGTCCACTTTGATGATGCGGCTGACCTGGCGCTCGACGATGCCGATCGCCGCTTCGAGGTCGAGCAGGCTGGTGTTGAAAGCGGAGGTCAGGCGCGTCAGCGTATCCATCTCTTCGGCGCGCTGGTGATTCTCGGTCAGCAAGCGAGCGCATTCGAGGACGAGGCCCACCGCGCGGGCGACGTCGCGCAGGCCGAGCAAGAGCATCTGGCTGACGCGCAGGCCGTCGGCGCCCCAGGCCGCCTCGCCCTCGGAGGGAATGACGACCAGCACGCCGATCGGTCCGCCCAGGCTGTGCATGGGCGCGATGACGCGCATCGGCGTGTCGGGAGTGCCCGGCTCGACAAGCGGCATGTCACCGCCAAGCGCCCGCGCCTCGGGCTGCGCGTCATTCAGGGGGATAGGATGAATCGACGCGATGCGTAGAAGGGTGGAAGACCACCCCTGGGTGGTGGCGTCAGCTGTGCCGCTGACCATGTGCAGCGCCTCGTCGCGCACCTCATAGAGCAACACGCGCCGGCAGCCCAGATAGGACGCCACGCGCGAGGGAATCTTTTCGATGAGGTCGGCCAGCGACGCCGCCTGTTCCAGCGACTCGATGAGCGCGGGCAGGCTGTTCCTCGGCTCTGGTGAGCGTGCCTGGGGATCTTGATTCATAACGTGTGGAGATCCTTCCGCTTTTTCAGGGTCGCCCTGGCGCGGCGCGTCTTGCGCCGCCAGCGCGCGCATGGTGTGGCGACTAACCGCCCATCGCGTGCGTAATCGGTTGCTTGAGCAAGGAAAGGCTGATGAGTTCGAGTAGGGCCAACGCCAGCGACAGCGCGAAAACCGGCGCGACCTGAGTGTTGACAACAAAGCTCCCGACGCGCCGGCCAATCGACACCACCAACGACAGATTGATGAGCGTCAGCGCCAGCACGACGCCTGCCGTGCTCAGCAGCGCGATGGGGTAAAGCAGCCACGCGGCCTGTGACGCCACGGCAGCGAATGCCAGCGCCAGGATCGGCACGACCAGCGCCAGCTTGCCAGGCGTGGGGTAGGCTCGCCGATCGTCACCATCGCGCCAGAGCAGGCCGTTGGCCACCGGCACGAGAAACGCCGCCATCGCCGTTCCCGTCAGCAAGCCCGTCGCCAGACGGAGCAGGTTATCAGGCTGATAGAGGTGCGGCAAGCCCAGATCAGTGAAAAGCGAATTGAAGCCGTCGATCGCCATCAGGCCGATGCCGCCGAGCAGCACCAGGGCCACCCAGCCGCGCGGCAGCGCCGCCGACCGCCCCAGCCCGCGCGCGAAAAAGAGCATGACGCCGAGAGCGAAGCTGAGATATATGCCTGTGTTGCGCGCGCACAGCGGCAATTGCTGCCCGCCTGGATAAAACGAATGCGTGGGCAATTGCGCGCATATGCCGGCGTCGAGCGCGCTCAGCCGATCGAGCGGCGTGCCTCCCGGCAGCCAGGCGAGAGCAGCCAGCCCGCCGGCGAGCGCCACGCCCAGGCCGATCAGCACCCAGCGCGGCGGCAGGCGCACGCGCTCGGTCGCGATGCCGGCGATGTCAGGCTTTGCGGTCGCGGTCGTCATAGGTCGGTTCTTATCTCCGGAAAAGGCTGCGTCGTCGTCAACGAGAACCGATTGCGCGTTTTCGCGCAAGTCTTTGCCCGCAGGACGAGGCCGGCGGCTGAAACCGCGCATCCCCAGTATACACAAGCCATCAAAATCCCTTGATGCCAAAAGTGAAGTATTGGTTCAGGTAGAGCAGCCACCCATTAAAGATGATGACGCCCATCGCGGCGATGACCACCCCTGTCGCGCGCTCGATCGCGCCCAGGTACGGCGTCATGCGCCGCAACAGCGGGCGCATCCGGCTAAACGCCGCGCCCATCGCGATGAAGGGCAGGCCCAGCCCCAGCGAATAGGCCGCCAGGAGCACGATGCCCGACGCCAGGGTCGTCGATTGCGCCGCCAGAATCAAGATGCCGGTCAAGATGACGCCGATGCAGGGTGTCCATCCTAATGCAAAGATCAGGCCAATCAGGAAGGATGCGGGGTAGCCGCGCCTGGCCGGACGCCAGGTGACGCGCCCCTCGCGATAGAGCAGGGGAATCTTGATAACACCGGCGAAGTGCAATCCCAAGATGACCAGCAGCACGCCGCCCACGCGAGCGATCGCCTGTTGGTGCTCGCGCAGAAACGTGCCCAGCACGCTGGCCGTCGCCCCCAGCGCGATGAATGCTACGCTGAAGCCGGCGACGAAGGCGATCGAGTGCCACAGGGGAGTGTGCTTTGGAGCTGGCATGACGGGCACAGTGACGGCGGTACCATTCCCGCCGGTCCTGAGCGACGTGGCCGCTGGAACGAGCGACACGCGATCAGCGCCAGTGGATCGCTTCATTTGAAGCGCGGTGGCCACCGCCGTGCGGCGCGGCCTGTCGCGCGCGACCGCTCGCGCGACGACGGGTGAGGGACGACTGCGTGGCTGGGCCGGCAACCGCCTGGGCGGTGCGGCGCGCTGAGGCGCATCATCCGCCAGCGGAGGCTGACCGCTTGAGGCATCCAGCACGCCCGGCCCTACGAGCTGCGCCAGGTAAGACGGCACGAGCGGCAGCACGCACGGCGACAAAAACGACACCAGGCCAGCGACGAAGGCGAGCGCGATATTCAGATTCCCGGTCATCTTCGGCTCAAGTTTTTCTTGCGTGGATTTTTCATCCAGAGTATATCATGCGTGCGGATGCGCGGCTATGCTCACGAGCGGATTGGCCAGGGCATGCGCTATCGTATTCGGGGGGCGCCACACAATTATGACGCACGCCTCCTGCTCACTCTGCGACGGCGCCGTCGGCGATGAGACCTGCATCGGCGCTTGCCGCCAGCGCCGTGAGCCGCTCTGTCTCGGCTTTGAATTGCTCGTGATAGAGCTGGGCATAAAGGCCTCCCTGCGCCAGTAGCTCCGCATGGGCGCCACGCTCGACAACGCGCCCCTGATCGATGACCAGAATCACGTCCGCCGCCAGGATAGTCGAGAGCCGGTGAGCGATGACCACCGCCGTCCTCTGGCGCATCAGCGGCTCGAGCGCCGCCTGAATCAGCGCCTCGGACTGCGAATCAAGCGAGCTTGTCGCCTCGTCTAAGACGAGGATGCGCGGGTTCTTCAGCACCACGCGAGCAATGGCGATGCGCTGTTTTTCGCCGCCCGACAGCTTATAGCCGCGCTCGCCCACGATCGTCTCATACCCATCGGGCAACCCTTCGATGAAATCGTGGATGTGCGCCGCTTTGGCCGCCGCGATGATCTCCTCGTCGGTCGCCTCGGTGCGGCCATAGGCGATGTTTTCGCGCAGCGTTGTGTGAAAGAGGTACGTCTCTTGCGTCACCATGCCGATCTGCTCGCCCATCGAGTAAAGCCGCACGTCGCGCACGTCGTGGCCGTCGATGCGCACCGCGCCGCCGGTCACATCATAGAGCCGGGGGATGAGATGCGTGATGGTCGTCTTGCCCGCTCCGCTCGGCCCCACCAGAGCGACCAATTGCCCCGGCAGCACCTCGAAGGACACGTCGTGGAGCACCTGCCGGTTCTCGACATAGGCGAATTGCACGTGGTCGAACTCGATGCGTCCCTCGACCGGCGGCAGGTCGATCGCGCCCGGCTTGTCGGCGATCTCGCGTGGCTCGTCGAACATCTCAAAGATGCGGTCGAAGAGGGAGGCCGAGCCTTGCAGGTCTACCCACACGTTCATGAGCTGCGTCGTCGGCGGATAGAGCCGGCTGAGCAGCGCGACGAAAGCGACGATCTGCCCGACGGTGACGTGGCCGTGAATGGCGCCGACGATTTCGAGGCCACCCACCAAATAAACCAGCGCCGGCCCAAGCGTCGCGAACCAGCCGATAAACATGAAGAACCAGCGCCCGACCATGTTCTGGTTGATTTGCAGCCGCTTGAGATCCTGGCTGGTTTCGTTGAAGCGCTCGCTCTCGTAGCCCTGGCGCACGAAGTTCTTGACCAGCAAGATGCCGCTGATGTCGAGCGTCTCTTCCAAAAAGGTGCCCATCTCGGCGAGCTTTTCTTGGACGGCGCGCGAGAGCCGCCGGCGAATCTTGCCGACCTGGCGCGTGGGAACGGCGAAAGTGGGCACGATGATGACAGCAACCAGTGTCAAGAGAGGATTGTACGCCAGCATGAAGAGCAGCGTCACGATCAGCGTGATGGCGCTCGAGACGATGCTGACGAACGTGTTGGTGACGGCATTTTGAATGCCGCCAATGTCGTTGTTGAAGCGCGACATCAGATCGCCGAGCTTGGTGTGACCGAAAAAACGCAGCGAGAGATCGAGCAGGTGACGATAGAGCTGCTCGCGTAGATCGGCCATCACGCGCTGGCCGACGATGTTGTTGAGATAGGACTGCAAGACGCCGATGAGGCCGCTGGCGACAACGGCTCCGATGGTCAGCGCGGTCAGCTTCCAGATCAGCGCGGCATCATGGCCGCCGATGCCTTTGTCGATAATGAGGCCGGTGAGATAGGCTGGAACGACGCCCAGCGCCGCCGTCGCGATAATGCACAGCAGCACGATGCCCACCACAGCTTTGTGTGGCGCAAACAGGCCCATCACGCGCCTGACGGTCACGTGATCGCGCTTGCGCGTCTTGCTATCGCCATAATCATGTCCAAAATACCCGTGCCAACCCATGGATCAGGCTCTCCTTAGAGTGCGCGCTCGGAAAACTCGCCGGAATGGCGGCAAGGGAACGCGCCAGGCCAGGCGAAGACACGCGCTGATGCATGTCGCGATGAGGGGGATCGTCCTCAGCACGCGATCAATACGATATATCTTTCACTGTAAGATATATCGTATCGCGGCGAATGTCAAGATGGGGAGCCATGTCGAGCGTGCATTTCCTGATCATAGAGCGATGGCCGCTGAGGTTGCAAGAAAAGAACAGATGTGCTATACTCTCAATGGCTTGCGAGCTGAAAGTAAGAGACAGCCATACACAAAGGAGCACACTTCGGATGAGGCTTGATAACACACGGCTTTTGGTGGGCGATTGCGCGGCGAGCTTTCGCTTTTATCACGACCTGATGGGCTTCACGACCCATCACGGCTCTGAAGGCGACACCTATGTATCGTTTGACACCGGCGGCGGCTTGTCGCTGGCACTCTTTCAGCGCGATCTGATGGCTGCGGCGGTCGGTGCTCCGGCGCCCACGGGCGAGCGCGGCGGCGATCAGGCCGTGCTCGTCTTTGAAGTGGAGAATGTCGATGCCGCCGCCGCGACGCTGCGCGATCGTGGGGTCGCGATTGTCGCCGAGCCGCAAGATCGCCCTGATTGGGGCATACGCACGGCGCATGTACGCGATGTTGACGGCAATCTCATCGAGATCTACCACGATCTCGCCAGAGCCTAAGCGCTCAGGGCATCCATTGCGTGAGCCAGCCGGCTCATTCGACCAGCGGCGCATCGTCTGGTGCGCCGCGCGCTTCCATTTGTAATAAAGTGCGCTTGCGTGCCAGACCCCAGCGATAGCCGGCGAGATCGCCTCCCTCGCGCACGACGCGATGGCAGGGAATAACGATCGCGACGGGGTTCGCGGCGCACGCCTGGGCTACGGCACGCGCCGCCGCCGGCTCGCCGAGGGCGCGTGCCACCTGGCGATAGGTGCGCATGCTTCCGTAAGGGATCGCGCGCAGCGCCGCCCACACGCGGGACTGAAAGGCGGTCGCCCGCACGTCGAGCGGCAGGTCGAGCCGCGACGGCTGTCCATCCAAATAGCGTGACACGGCGCCAAGCCACGGCTCGATCAAGGCGTCATCCCTCTCGATGGTGGCGGCGGGAAATTCAGCGAAGAGCATCCGCTCCATTTCCACAGGGGACTCGCCCAGTGTGACGGCGCAAACACCTCTCTCAGTCGCCGCCATAAGCACATATCCCAATGAGCTACCCGCGATGGCGAAAGAAATGCGCATGCCCGCGCCTCCTTTGCGATAGGTGGCAGGCGTCATGCCCGACCGGGCGGGGAATTGCGCGTACAATTGGCTGCTTGAGCCATACCCCACGTCGTATGAAGCCCGTGTCACGGCATCGCCCTGTTTGATCTGCGCCTTGAAGCATTCCAGTCGCCGCGCCTCGGCATATTGCCGGGGCGTGATCCCCACGTTGCGCTTAAAGACACGCTGAAGATGAAAGGGGCTGTAGCCGGTCAGCGCGCCAAGGGCGCTGAGCGTGACCGGCGCGTCGGGATGATCCGCGATATAGTCGCACACCTGCTGAATCATCACCCCCTCCGGGGAAAGAGAGTCTTGCGGCTGGCAGCGCCGGCATGGTCGAAAACCCGCGTCCAGCGCTTCCTCCGCGCGGGCAAAGAAACGAACGTGCTTCCGGCTTGGCCGGCGCGCGGGGCACGACGGACGGCAAAAGACGCCGGTCGTGCGCACGGCATAAACGAATTGGCCATCACGGCCCGCGTCGTGGGCCAGCACCGCTTGCCACAGCGCGTCGTCCTCCGGCGTGTCATGCTCCCCTGTGAAGGTTATGGGTTGGTCGCGTCGTTGTTGTCTCATGGCGTCACTCCTCTGTGTCAATTGTGCCGCGAACGCGGGCCGGAAACCACCCGGATCTTGCGCTCAAACTCGGCACGCTCAGGCAGCGAGATGAGAGCGCAAGCGTCCCGATCGGAGAGTATCGCAAGGGTAAGGCTTCCCTCGACAGGAATGGTAAGATGAAGGGAGCCTGGAAGGCAGAGCATGTCACGAATCACCCCATCAGGGCGAGACACTCTCACAAGGGGAGCGCACGAGGGCATGACCATCGACGATCAGGATCGGACCACGTCGCCACGCATCGCGACGCGCGGCGAGCAGAGGCTGCGCGTGCTGGTTTCGGGCGGAGGCACCGGCGGCCATATTTATCCCGCGCTGGCGGTGGCGCGCGAGCTGCAATCGCGATTCAGCGCCGACATTCTTTATATTGGCGATGAGGACGGCCTCGAGACGCGCATCGTGCCCGAAGCGGGATTCAAGCTGGTGACGATTCGCGCGGGGCGCTTGCAGCGTCACTGGTCGGCGCGCACAGTGCGCGATCTCGTCCGCGTGCCGGTCGGCTTCCTCGAAGCGCGCGGCCATGTGCGGGCCTTCGCGCCGCACGCGGCCTTTACCAGCGGCGGCTATGTGGCCGTGCCCGCCGGTTTCGCCGTGCGACGGCTGGGCGCGCCGCTGCTCATTCACCAGCAAGACGTGCTCCCCAATCTGGCGAACCGCCTCTTGCGCCCGATGGCGACGCGCATCTCGGTGTCGTTCGAGGATTCGTTGCGCTACTTTCCCAAGGCCAAGACGTGCGTCGTGGGCAACCCCGTGCGCAAAGAGATCATCGCCATCGCCGGAACGGATCTGCGCGTGCACAAGCGCGCGCTCGGCTTTTCGCCCGCCTTTCAGATGTTGGTCGTGACCGGCGGCAGCCAGGGGTCGCGCCACCTGAATCAGGCGATCGTCGAGACGCTACCGCAGCTGCTCGAGCGCTATCAGGTGCTGCACATCAGCGGCGAGCGCATTCACGACGAGACCGCCGCCGCCGCGATGGAGCAGATGCGCGAACTGCCTGAGCACGTCGCCGCGCGCTATCGCATCGTGCCCTATCTCGACGACGAGATGCCCGTCGCGCTGGCCGCCGCCGATCTCGTCATCGCGCGAGCGGGCGCGGCGACACTGGCCGAGTTGGCGATTTTGGGCAAGCCGAGCATTCTCGTGCCGCTCATGCCCGGCCTGGGTGGCTCGCCGCAAGAGGCCAACGCCCAGATGTTCGCCCGCCATGGCGCCGCGCGCGTCATCCTCGACGCGCATCTTTCCGGACCGCGCCTGTTCGAGGAAGTCGCTCAGATCTTCGCCGATCCCCAGACGCGCGTGCAGCTTGGCCTGTCGGCCCACGCGCTGGCCATGCCCGACGCTACGCGCGATCTGGCGGCCAGCGTCGTCAACCTGGGCCGCCAATACATCGAAGATTGCCGGCGCCGGGCTGTGCTGCACGCGATCAACAAAGCGTCGCGCTAAAGAATCAAAGAGGCCGGCGGCTCAAGCATCTCTTTTCCCTCATCTAGCGGCGCGGTGAGGGTCCTCCCCCATTCTGGCCTTCCACAGCCGGCGCGCCCGCAAAGAATGCTACAATAGAAAGAGCATTCTAGATGAAGCGAGGGACGCTCCGGCTGTGACTGATTCCGCGCCCCCGCGCGCCGCCGAGCAGCATTCGCCCATTCGCGCGCAATACTTGGGCATCAAGCGCCAATATCCCGACGCGCTGATCTTCTTTCGCCTGGGCGACTTTTACGAGACGTTCGACACCGACGCTGAGGTGGTCGCCCGCGAGCTTGAGATCGCGCTGACACGGCGCGAGTGGGGGCGTGGCGAGCGCTCGCCGATGGCCGGCGTGCCGCACCACGCCGTTGACGGCTATATCGCGCGGCTCATCGCGGCGGGCTATCGCGTGGCCGTGGTCGAGCAGCTCACCGAGCCCACCGGCAAGGGGCTGGTCGAGCGCGACGTGGCGCGCGTCATCACCCCCGGTACCGTCGTGGACCCCTCCATGCTGGCGGCGCGCAAGAATAATTATCTGGCCGCTGTGGCGCTGGCCCGCGACGGCGCCGGCATCGCCTATGTGGATATCACCACCGGCGAATTTTGCTGCGCGCAGATCGCGTCGGGCGATCCCGCATCCGCGCTGGCGCAAGAGCTGGCGCGCGTCGCCCCCGCCGAGGTCCTGGTCGAGGTGCCCGACCGCGTCCGCAACAACCCGCGCGCGCTGCGCCCTAACGCGACGGAGGACGATGCCGGCGACGGCGATGCCGGGGATGACGGATTGCCACCCTGGGCGCCGGCCATCGCGCCCTTCGTCGGCCACATCACGCCGCTCGACGCGCGCGACTTCCACGAGCGTGCCGCCCGCGATCGCTTGCTGGCGCACTTCCAGGTCGCCACACTGGAAGGCTTTGGCTGCGATCGCTTGCCGCTAGCCGTGCGCGCGGCGGGCGCCATTCTGGCTTATGTACAGGTGACGCAGCGCGGCGCGCTCGATCAATTGGCGTCACTCGAAACCTATGCCGTCGATCGCTTCATGACCGTCGATGCCTACACGCGCCGCAATCTGGAGCTTTTCGAGAGCGGGCGCGACCGTCAGGCGCGCGGCTCCCTCTTTTGGGTGCTGGATCAAGCGCGCACACCCATGGGCAGCCGGCTGCTCCGCCGCTGGCTGGGCCAGCCGTTGCTCGATCTCGCCGCGCTGTGCGCCCGGCACGACGCCGTGGCCGCGCTCGTGGCCCAGCCATTGGCCCGCGCCCGCCTGTCGCAGCACCTCGCGCGCGTTGGCGACATCGAGCGCCTGGCCAATCGCGTCTTGCAGCGCATCGCCACGCCGCGCGATCTGGTGGCGCTGGCCGCTAGCCTGCGCGCCGCCGCCGCTCTGGCCGAATCCGACGAGGCGATGATCGTCGCGCTCGCCCCCGTCACCGGCGCGCTCGATCCCTGCGTCGATGTGGCGGAGATGATCGAGGCCGCCATCACGCCGGAGCCGCCGCTCAGCCTCACCGACGGCGGCGTCATCCGCCCCGGCTATGCCCATGAGCTGGACGACATCGCCGACAAGTCGCGTGGCGCGAGGGAGTGGATCGCCGCGCTGGAAAGCGTCGAGCGCAAGCGCACCGGTATCGCCAATCTCAAGGTCAGCTTCAATAAAGTCTTCGGTTATTTCATCGAAGTGTCGAACGCGCAGACGGGTCGCGTGCCGGCGGACTACATTCGCAAGCAGACGGTGACGACAGGCGAGCGTTACATTACCCCCGCGCTCAAAGAGTACGAGGCGCTGGTCCTTAACGCTCAGGAGCGATCCACCAGGCTCGAATATGAGATCTTCACTGGGCTGCGCGCCGATCTGGCGTCCTTTCACGCCGGACGGATGGTCGAGGCGGCGCGGGCGCTGGCCACGCTCGACGTGCTCGTGGCGCTGGCCGAGGTCGCCGAGCGCAACCGCTACACGCGCCCTACGCTGGATGACGGGCTGCGGCTGCACATCGTCGCGGGCCGGCACCCGGTCATCGAGCAGACGCAGCGCGACGATCCCTTCGTGCCCAACGATATCGATCTGGCCAACGACGACGCACAGATTTTGCTCATCACCGGCCCGAACATGTCGGGCAAATCCACCATCATGCGTCAGACGGCGCTCATCGTGCTCATGGCGCAAATGGGATGCTTCGTGCCCGCCGAGGCCGCGACGATCGGGCTGGTGGACCGCATCTTCACGCGCATCGGCGCGCAGGACGATCTGGCGACAGGGCAATCGACCTTCATGGTCGAGATGGTCGAGACGGCCAACATCTTGCGCCACGCCACGCCGCGCAGCCTGGTCGTGCTGGACGAGATCGGGCGTGGCACCAGCACCTATGACGGGTTGGCCATCGCCCGCGCCATCGTCGAATATCTGCACCAGAATCCGCGCTGCGGGGCCAAGACGCTCTTTGCCACGCACTATCACGAGCTAGTCGAGGTAGCGCGCGAGTTGCCGCACGTGCGGCCCTGCACGGTGGCTGTCACTGAGGAAAGCGGCCACGTCGTCTTTTTGCGCACGCTCGTCCCCGGCGGTGCCGATCGCAGCTATGGAGTGCACGTCGCGCAGCTCGCTGGCATTCCGCGCCAGGTGGTGCGCCGCGCCGAGGAAGTGCTGGCCGATCTGGAGCGCCAGGGCGACGCCGGCCATCGACGCCGCGCCATGCGCGAGGCGCGCCAGGGCGACGCCAGCGATCTGCCTATGCAGATCCAGCTCTCGCTCTTCACGCCGCCCGCCGGGCCGGACCCCATTGTGGCCGAGCTGCGTGATCTCGTGCTGGACGAGCTGACGCCGCTCGACGCGCTGCACTTGCTCTATCGCCTGCAACGCGCAATCAAGGATCGGGAGTAAGACAGCGCCGAGCGAGTGCGCCGATCAAGATGCGCCGACAGAGGCTGGCATCTTTCCCTCCGGCGGTGCTCAAGCCATTAGCGCCACAGGCGGCGCAGATAGCTCGGCACCGACGCCGGCTCGCGGCGGTGAGCTTCTCTGGCCGTCGGGACGAGAGACGGCGGTGTCGGCGGCGGGGTGAGATCCAGACGCGGGCGCAGGACCTCACGCACGGCGGTCAGTTCGTTGATGGTGTCGCTCTCGAAGGTCTCTGAGCCAGGGGCGGGCTGCCAGGGCGAGTGCAGGCCCGATGCCGGCGTCGGCTGGCGCTCTGGCAGTGGCGCGGTCGGCGTGCGCGTCACCCCCGACATGCGGCCCGCCGGGGCATAGCGCGCGTCAAACACAGCCGGATCAAAGCCTGTCGCCACCACCGTCACTTTGATCGCGCCGCTCAGCTCGTGGTCAGTTACGGCACCAAAGATGATCGTCGCGTCAGGGTGCGCGGCTGAGCCGATGATTTCCGCGCCGGCCTGCACATCGGCGAGCGTCGTGGTCTCGCCGCCTGACACGCTAAAGACGACCCCCCGCGCGCCGTGCACGCGCAAGCCCAGAAGCGGACTGCCCAGCGCCAGCTGCGCGGCCAGGCGCGCGCGATCGGGCCCCTCGGCCTCGCCGATCGACATCAGCGCGGTGCCAGCGTTCGCCATCACGGCACGCAGATCCGCGAAGTCCAGATTGATCAGGCCCGGCACGGTGATCAGATCGGCCAGCCCCGCCACACCCTGGCGCAACACATCGTCGGCGGCGCGAAAGGCGTCTTGCAGCGTGATGTCGGGATTCGCCGACGTAAAGAGCCGGTCGTTGGGGATGGTGATCAGCGTATCGACCTGCTGGCGCATCGCTTCGAGGCCGATCATGGCCGCCGCGCCGCGCTTGCGCCCCTCGAACGTGAAGGGCAGCGTCACCACGCCCACCACCAGCGCGCCCTGCTCGCGGGCGATGCGCGCCACGATGGGGCCAGCGCCGGTGCCGGTGCCGCCGCCCAGACCCATCGTCACGAAGACGAGATCCGTCCCGGCCAGCGTCTCGGCGATGGCGGCGGCGCTTTCCTCGGCGGCGCGAGCGCCAATGGTGGGATTCCCGCCCGCGCCCAGGCCTCGCGTCACTTTTTCGCCCAGCCGCAACGCGCGATCCGCCCGCACGCGACCGAGCGCCTGGGCATCGGTGTTGAGCGCCACAAAGTCCACGTGGCCCAGGCCCGCCGCAATCATGTGATTGATCGCGTTGCCGCCCGCGCCGCCCACGCCCACCACTCGAATGCGCGCCAGGCCGTCAGGCAGATCGTCCGCCGCGATCTCAGCACCCACCAGGCGCAGCGGCAAATCGCTCGCAAGATGCTGAGGTATGGTGTCGTCGAAAGACATGAGTGCTCTCCCTTTCCTTGGGTAAAATCGCCTGCTCCGAATCCTGGAGCGGCGCGATTCAACGATCAGCCGGCGGGGCCAAAGACGCCGCGCAGCCAGCCGAGCCAGTGGCCCAGGCCGTGCCCACCCGTGGCGGCCAGGCCGCTTGACAGCGCCTGCTCGTGCCAGCGCAGCAAGCCGACCGCCGTCGCGAAGCCAGGCCGCACGATGGCGTCGGTGACGCCATACAAGCTGTGAGGCGCGCCGACGCGCACCGGCGCGTCGAAGATCTGCGTGGCCAGGTCGGTCATCCCCGCCAGCTCGGCGCCGCCGCCGGTCAGCACTACGCCGCCGGCCAGCACGCGCTCGCGGCCCGACCGGCGAATCTCGTCGCGGATGAGCGTCAGCATTTCCTCGACGCGCGGCGCGATGATGTTGGCGAGCGTGCGGCGCGCGACGACTTCCTGGCAGGTGGGCAAAAACTGGCCTAATTCGATCATGTCCGAAGGCAAGACGCGCCCCGGAGTCGCGGTGCCATAGGTCACTTTGAGCGCCTCGGCGACGGCGGTGGGCAGCCGCAAGCCATAGGCAATGTCATCGGTGATGAGACCGCCGCCCAGTGGCTTCATAAACGTGCGCCAGACCCCGCCGTCGGCGAAGATGGCAACGTCTGACGTGCCGCCCCCGATGTCGATGAGCACCGTGCCCATCTCGCGCTCGCTCGGCGCCAGCACCGCCTCGGCTGAGGCCAGCGACGAGACAACGACATCCTCGACGGCGAGATGGCTGCGCTCGGCGCATTTCAAAAGATTGCGATAGGCCGAATACGAGCCGGTGACGATGTGCGCTTCGACTTCGAGGCGATAGCCGGTCATGCCAATGGGATTTTTGATGCCTTCTTGCCCGTCGATCTTATACATGCGCGGCAGGACCGCCATGATGATGCGGTTCGCGTCGAGTTGCACGGCGCCGGCCACGTCGAGCACGCGCTTGACATCGCCGGCGGTGATGTCGCGATCCGTCGGGGTGACGGCGATGGCGCCCGGATGATTGGTCGAGGTGATGTGATCGCCGGTGATCGACAGATAGGCGGACGACAAGCGCAGATTCGTCAGGTGGGCAGAGCGTTCGACGGCGGTGGCGACCGTGTTGGCCACTTCATCCATATCGGTGATGCCGCCGCGCTTCATGCCAAAGGTAGGCACGTCGCACGCGCCCAAGATGTGCAGGCGCGCTTCCGGGTCGATGCGAGCCACGACAGCTTTGGTGTTGGTCGAGCCGATGTCGATGCTCGTGATGATCTGTTCTTGCACTGTTGCTCACCCGTCCCTGGAACGTAGCCGCGCCACAACGTCCTTCGCCTGGCATTCATGCGAGCGGCGCCTCTCTGGCCGGCGCTACACCCATCACTCTAGCAACAGCGGTGCCAGACATCACACGAGCACGAGAGCGCCTCGCGGCGAGAGATCCGACGCACGCCACACCAGTGGCAAGCCGCAACATCAACCGTAAACAATTTGCAAATGGCCCCTTGAAACACTGCTTCCTCTTCACAAGACACCCCCTGGCGGCCTATAAGAATGGTAGAGGATCACATTTCGCCTGCCACAAACGATCTCGCGCAACCGGGAAGCGTTATCGCGCGTTCCCATACTAAGACAGGGCGAGCAGTCAAGGAACTCACCCTGTTGAAGCTCGCCTCCTCGTCCGATGGTGAAACATCAGCAGACCAGGCGGCGTGAGCCGGAAAGCGCGAGCGAGGCGACGGCCATCGATATGGCCGTTTGCCTGACAGGCGACTTGTGTGATATACTCAAGGGATCGCTGATGGCGGACACACAGTGTGGCGGCTTTCAGCGAGCCGTTCCGGCTCACCCGACCAGCAGGGAGCACTCCGGCATGACACAGGGCATCGAGGAAGGACTGGCACCCGCGCGTGACGATCTCGCCACGCCCGTGACACCGCACGTCCGACCCGATCTCACCCGTGAGGCCCGCAGGGGCATTCCCGAGGTGATCTTGGCCGAAACCAAGACAGCGGCGCAGGTGATCGCTTCTGCCCGCCTGTTCTTAGGGAGCGTGGGCCGCGCGCTCGTTTCGCGCATCGACCCCGCGTTGGCCGCCGAGGTTATAGCCGCTGTGCCCGACGCCATGCCACGACGCTATGAAGCGGCGCGCGCGCTCAGTCTCGCGATGCCGGGGTTCGCGCCGGTGGCGACCGGTGGGCGCGTTGGCGTCATCACCGCCGGCACCTCAGACCTGCCTTACGCCGAAGAGGCGCGGTTCATCGCCGAGGCAATGGGGTGCGAAGTGAGCCTCGTGTGTGACGTCGGCGTGGCGGGCGTGCATCGCCTGTTTGGGCCGCTCGACACGCTCATCACCGCGCCGGTTGACGCTATCGTCGTCGCGGCGGGGATGGATGGGGCGCTGCCGAGCCTCGTCGCCGGGTTGGTTCCTTGCCCGGTCGTCGGGTTGCCCACCCCGATCGGCTATGGTTTGGGTGGCCAGGGTCAGGCCGCGTTGCTAGCGATGCTGCAAAGCTGCTCGCCTGGTCTGACCGTCGTGAATATCGGTAACGGCATTGGGGCCGGCTCATTCACCGCCCTCATCGCCAACCGCCTGGCGGAAGCGCGGCGCGGTCTTCCGCGCCCTGGGGCGTCCTCAGGGCTGTCCTAAACGAGAGAGGTGGAGGCCAGATTGCCGCCGCTTCCATTCTGAAAGACCGATTGGTGGCACGCGCTATGCGGCTGTATGGTCACACAGAGGCGCTACTGCCATCGCATCGTCGGTGTCGCGTTCATCGGGCGCGCGCCGGTCACAATCCAGATCGCAAGAGGTAAAGACATGCCAGCTAACAAACGTGGTCCAGAGCCGGGTTCGCAAAAAGCCAAACATGGCGGCCAGGCTGTTCGCGAGAAGTATGGTCCTGAGTTCTATTCGCGCATCGGCAAAAAGGGCGGCGAGGCCGTCAAAGAGAAGCGCGGCCCGGCCTTCTATGCCGAGATCGGCAAAAAGGGCGGCGAATCAACCAAGCGTGCTCAGGGTCTTGAGTTCTATTCGCGCATCGGCAAAAAGGGTGGCGAGCGTGGCCGCACGCAGCCCAAAAACAAGCCCGCCGCGAAATGACCAGGGGTAGCACCGTCTCGGCGTTCGTAAGTCGGGCGGCAGACACGTCTCGCGGGGCATCCCTTGCCGATGCTCCGCGAGGCCACCCCTCGCTCTCACGGCGACTCATTTTCTGGTGTTCCGACTTGCGACAGTGTCTGGCGTGATACGATTCCGATGGCGGTCCAGGTCAGTTTTCGGTCTCATTCGCGAGGCGAGCATCCAGTGGTGCTCGCCTCGCTTTTGTCGCCGTGTGGGCCGTCTGGTGTTGAAAAGCCCGATGGGGTGTCCACTTGCGTGCGCGCTCGGTGTCTTGTAGAGTAGAAGCGCCTGATCATGCGAGCGTCAGGCGTGTGGCTGGCGGGCGAAGAAGGGGCAAGAAGAGGATTTATGGCGAGCATAAAGACGGAAGCTCCCGCGCGGGCGCGCGGTGGGGTCAGGCGAGCGAGCCTCATCGTCGTGATGCTGGCGCTGGGGGCGGTGCTCATGCGCGGCATGCTGGCAACCGGATCGCTCCTCACTGAGACACAGGCGGTCGCGCAGCCCATAGCGACAGCGGTGCTCCCTACTCCCCCACCCACCCAGCACCAGCTCACGGCCGCTGAGTATGCCAAAGATATTCTCGCTAACCTCTCGCTCAACGATAAAATCGCCCAGATGATCATGATGCAGATCGATAACCCAACACTGACAGACAATCAGCTCACAATGCTCAGCTATCATGTTGGCGGCATCCTCTTTTATGGCCTGGCGATGGTGTCTTCCCCTCAGCTCACTGCGCTCACTGATGATCTGAGCGCGCATGCATATCTGCCGCTTTTTATCGCCACTGATCAAGAGGGCGGTGTAGTGAACCGACTCTACCCCATTGTCGGCGACCGCCCCAGTGAGCTGCAAATCGGCCAGAGCGGCTCGACGGCACAGGCGCTCGCGGCTGGCCAGCAAACCGCCGCTGATTTCGCGCCGTTTGGCCTCAATATGGATCTCGCACCCGTGATCGATACGCAAATTCCGGGTGCCGATAACGCCACGCGCGTCTTCTCCAGCGATCCCACGGTCGTGGCCAGCATGGCCGACGCCGAGCTGATAGGCATACAGCAAAGTGGCAAAGTCGTTGGCGTCATCAAGCATTTTCCCGGTCTTGGCGCGGCCAGCACCGATCCACATCTCGGCTTGCCTATCGTGTATAAGACCGAAGCGCAGCTCAACGCCGACGAATTCGTGCCCTATCGCATGCTGCTCAAAACGGGGAACGTGCGCGCGATCATGGTGACGCACGAATTATTGCCTTTGATCGATCCTAACCTGCCCTCATCGCTCTCGCCGACGATCATCACCGGCATCTTGCGGCACGATCTGGGCTTTCAAGGCCTCATCGTGACCGATGATCTCAAGAGAATGGACGCCATTTCACAATTTGGCGACATCGCTCATCGCGCGCTGCTCGCCGCCGAGGCAGGCGCCGATATCTTGATGGGGCCGGCGACCCCGAATGATGTGCAAGAAACCATCGACGTGATCGCGGGCGCGGTGCAAAGCGGTCAGATGCCAGAGAGCATGATCAACGCGGCGGTGACGCGCATCTTGACGCTCAAAATCGAGCTGGGCATGATCCCGCTGCCTAAGCAGGGATCTGGCACACCGACGCCAACGCCGAGCGTGACACCGATCGCCACACCGGGCAAATCGCACTGAATATTGCTACAATAGGAAGTGTGCTCTCGTTTTCACGCTCGCGTGATAGGGCACGCGCATGTCGGCTGCCCGCCAGTGCCGACGGCTGAAACCGGGCCTGGTATTGTTGAGTCGATCCTCATGAAATCACAGAACGCCTCGCGATGGATCGGTAACGGGCTGCGCTTTTTCGCGCGCGTCGCGATTGGGGCGGCGTTGCTGACCGTCATCGCGCTCAAGGTCAACGTGAGCGCGGCGAGCCACACGCTGCGAGCGATCGCTCCTCAGCTGGCGGCGATCGCGATCGCCGTCATCCTGTGCGCCGGCGTCGTCGCGACGATCAAGTGGCGGGTGCTCTTGCTGCCACTTGGCGTGAGAGCGCCGTTCGGGCGGCTCTTGCAACTCACCTATATCGCCGCGACCTGGAATCTGGCGCTGCCGGGCGGCGAGTCGGGCAACATCGTCAAGGCGCTGATGCTGGCGCGCCAGACTCCTGGCAAGGCCAGCGCGGTCTGGGCCTCGCTGCTCGTCGATCAGCTGTCGCTGGCGGTGGCGCAGCTGCTCATCGCGCTCGGCACGCTGACGCTGGCGACAAAGCCACCCCCCGATCTGCGACTGTGGATCGCGATCATTGTCGCCGGATTGGCTGTGTTGGCGTTGGTCTATGCCTTCTTTTTGCTGCCCATCGCGCCACTCCACGTCGAGCGGGCCATCGCGTGGCTGAGCCGCATGCTGGCCGTGCCCGCTTTTTTGCTCCCTCGGGGCAAAGCCGCCACCGCGCCGGCGCTCGCCATGATCGATGCTCCCAGCGTCACTCCCACAGCGGGGCCCGGCGAGTGGATTGGCCCATTATGGCGCGCCTTCACCAGCTATCGCGGGCACGAGCGATCGCTGGCGCTGGCCATCGCGCTGAGCATCGCCTATTACGGCACGCTCTTTAGCTCGTACTGGCTGGCCGCTCGCGGGCTTGGCATCGCATTTGGGTTTCCTGACATCGCGTGGGTGACGGCGCTGGCGGGCATCGCCTCGTCGCTGCCGATCACGGTCTTTGGCCTGGGCGTGCGCGAGACGATCATCATCTTTTTCCTGACACAGCGCGGCGTGACGCAATCAACGGCGCTGGCCTTTTCGCTGGCGGTTCTCGCCTTGAACATCATCTTGGGCTTGCCCGGCTTGATCGCGCAGCTGGGGCGCGGGGCCACGCTCGCGCCTCAAGCCTCGCCACCGCAATGATTCACATCATTTTGAGGAGTTGCACGCAAATGGGTTCCACCAACATCTTTCGCATCGGCGTTTTCGCGATCGTCGAGAATGCCGGCCTTCTGCTCTTAGCGCGCCGCCGTGACATCGGCTGGTGGAATCTCGCCGGCGGCGGCATGGAAGCGGGCGAGACGGTGGATGACGCCGTGCGCCGCGAGGTGCGCGAAGAGGTCGGCATCGAGGTCGCTGTCGAATATCTGGTCGGCGTTTATTCCAAGCCGCAAAAGAATGAAGTGGTGCTGACCTTTTGGTGTCATCCCCAGAGTGGCACACCCACGACGAGTGAAGAAGTTTCCGAGGTCGGCTGGTTCGCTCCGGACAATCTGCCAGAGCCGTTCTTGCCCAAGCATCGCCAGCGTCTCATGGACGCGCTGAGCCATACCCAGCACGCCATCGTCACCGCCCAGACGACCTCGACCGACGACGACCAGCGCCTTTGATTCCCACTCTGATTCCGAGGCAGGACTAGCCTCGTGGCGCGTGGGGGCTGGCAACGGTCAATACCCCAAAACCTCCTGCAAGGCCCTCTCGGATTGTCTGCTGAGCGGGATGTTCGTCTCCTGCTCATCGTCCAGTTGCAACAGGTAGCTGTTGCGAGTGTATTGGATAACAGCTTTCACATGCTGGAGGTTGATGAGGTAAGCGCGGTGAGCCTTAAAGAAGCCGCGCCCGCCCAGGCGACTCTCAAGCTCTTACAACGTCAAGTTGGTCACGACCTCTTCATGGCCGGTGCGCAGGTAGGTTTTGCCATCGCGGCTGGTAGCGTAGAGGATTTCACCCGGATCATAAAGGAGAATGCGATCCTCTTTGCGCGCCGGCGCCTTGAAGGGGGTAAATCGCTCGATCGCTGTGTTTTCGCTCTCTTCAGCGCGCGAAAAGGCATATCTATTGGCGACACGGCCATCTTCCACCTCAATCACCCGCGTGCAGCACTTACTAGCCCAGGCCAGATCTTTATCCATGACAATGGCCATTGACCCGGCTTCCGCAGCCTGCCGGATCAGGCGGGCAAAATCTTGTGTATCGAGATCGGTGCGCAGCGCAGGCTGATCGAGCAAAAGCATGCGAGGTTGACCTACGAGAGTGCGCGCAAAGGCCAGGCGGCGATGCGCTGAGGCGTTGAGCCTGGTCGCTCAACCCCACCAGCGCCAGAGCCTCACCAGCACGGCTGGCGGTCTCGCTGATCGTTCTGGCGGTTATCGGCGGTATCGCGGGCAATATTCCGCCTGTTCTCCTCTACACGCTCCTCGGGGGGAGCCTGGCTATCGCGGTAGGGCTGTTCCTGGGGAGCCTTCTTCAAACCGCAGGCGCGGCTGGCGGACTGGAAATGCCATTCATCTTCGTTTTTATCATTCCGGCTATCTTCATCCCACTCACGCAATACATCAGCGGCAATCCGATTCTGCAAATCATCAAAATCCTGCCGACCTACTACTTTGCCGATGGCCTCTTCAACGCGATCCAGAAACAGGGATCGTTTGGCGGGAATGTGCTTGATGTCAGCGTCACGGCGGGGAGCGCGATTGTCATGGTCTTGCTCACGCTATGGGTGCCGCGGCGCCAGACCTCCGTGGCGGCCACGATCTAGCGAAAGAAAGGGGTAAACAGGAAGCAACATCCCGCCTCTTTACAGCCGCGTTGCTTGCGCACAGCAGTCGCGGCGCGCTACACTGCCAATGGGTGGCTTGGGCCGCCAGTCGCAGGCGCGGAGCGGAGGATCGGGAGCAATTGATGAGCAGCACAGCCGCGATCATGGTCGTCGAAGACGACCAGACACTGGCCGCGATGTTGCGCGCAGTGCTCAGCGGCGAAGGATATCGGGTGGTGGTAGCCACTAATGGCGACGAGGCATTACGGATTGTCTTGCAGTCGCCCCCCGATCTCTTGCTGCTCGATCTGCTGCTCCCCGGCAAAAGCGGTATGGATGTCTTGCGGCTGCTGCGCCAGGATCATGCGACGATGCACATTCCCGTCATCATGGTGACGGCGCGTGGCGAGGTCGCCGACAAGGTCCAGGCATTCGATCTGCGGGTCAATGATTATCTAACCAAGCCATTCAACACTGACGAATTGCTGGCGCGCGTGCGGGCGCATCTGCACCACGCGCAGACGGTGTTTCTCTCGCCGCTGACGCAACTGCCCGGCGGCACGCAGATCGAGCGCGCGATCAGCCAGCGCTGCGAAGCGCGCGCTCCCTGGGCAATGCTCTATCTCGATCTCGATCATTTCAAGGCGCTCAACGACTTTTACGGCTTTTTGCGCGGCAACGAGATGATTTTGCTGCTGGCCCGCACTGTCGTGGAGTCCGTGAGGACCTCTGGCAATCCGCTTGATTTCGTGGGACATATCGGCGGCGAAGATTTTGTCGTCATCACGACGCCCGATCGCGTGCACCCGCTGTGCCAGGCGATCATTCAGCGGTTCGAGGCGGCGAGTCGGCACTTCTATCGCTCAGAGGATCTGGCGCGTGGCGGCTTCGTCGCGGCGGGGCGCGACGGCCAGCAGCGCTTCTTTCATCTGGTGAGCGTCTCCATCGCGGCGCTGCTCTCAGAGCGGCTGGGGAACGCTCTCAGCTTCGAGGAATTGAGCCTGCGCGTGGCGTCACTCAAAGCGCAATCCAAAGGGACGCCGGGGAGTTGTTACGTCATCGACGGCGAGCCTCAAACCTATAGCGGCGTGCCACCAGCCGTCAATTGATTTCCCAAGAAAGAGACGCGCCATGCCTGACGACAGCCAGCCGCCGCTTGACGACGCGCAGCGCGCCTATCTGCGCGCGAACGCCCGCCGCGTGCTCGCTGAGAGCCACGCCGCCGCCATCATGCAAGAGATGAACCGCGCGCTGCTCAAGGGACGCGGCTTTTTCGACGAATATGATTCCGGCGTGATCATGAAATGGGGCACGGGCGTCACTCGCCGGCATCTGTGGGTGCACATCGAGGGCGACGAGATCTGGATTCGCCTGCGCCAGCACCTCGCCTGCGCGCCTGGGGCGACAGCCGCGCGCTGCGACGGCGAATATCACGCCTATGCGCGCGCTCAGTGGTCCGACACCGAGCTACTCAAAACGGAGCTAAAGGCCTATTATGACCACCCTGTGGCCGAGACGTCGGACGACTGAAAGAAATCTCACCCCCGCCAGACGAGCCACGCCACCTGCGAGCCGCTGCGGTGCGGCGTTGAGGAACGCCTGATCGCTCACCATACCATCCATCTTTGAAAGACCTGCACGTCACGCGAGAGCAGATGCTTATTGAGCGCGTCGAGCAGCTGATAGCGCCGCAAGCCGGTCAGGAAAAAGGGGCCGAGCAGCACGATGCGCTGTCGATCGCGCGAGCGCAGCGCCAGCGCTATGCCGAGCGGACTTTGCTCGATCAGCTCCACGTCGCTCCAGCTTATCGTTTTGGGTCTGCCCATACCACGCACGACCGTGATGGTCTGATCAGTGAGGACGATGGTCTGGCGCCAGAGCAGCACGAGCGCCACACCCACCAGGCCTGTCGGCACGCCGATCGCCAGCCAGACACCGGCGTGAAGCAGCGAGCCGATCACCGCCAGCGTCGTGCCCGCGAGCGCGACCATCGCGGCAAGCGCCGGCCAGATCGCCGCCATAGTGATGGGCGGCATGTCCGGCGGCGTGCCCGTGGCGAAGATGCCCCCGCCGAGCAGCGCCAGCTCTTGTTGCAGCGGTAGGCTCAGGACGGTTGGCGACACGCGCAGCAGCGTCATGCGCACCAGCCGGTGGCTGTCGGTGAGCGCCGAAGTCAACAGCGTGAGCGATTGGCCGTCGCTGGCGTGCAGCCGCAGATTGCCTAGCGGCGTATCGACGCGATCGATAAGCCGCCACGCGAGGGTGCGCGCCTTGCCCCAGGGCCACGTCGCCTCGATGCCGTCGCTCGACGTGTTGACCGTGATTAGCAGCATCGGCGCGAGAGCAATCAGCCCCACCAGCCAGCCAAAGACAAAGCCGCCGCATACTCCCAAAGCGATCAGCTCGGCCATGCCACGCAGAGGCACCATCAGCAACAGCGCCAGCACGATCAGCACGCCCACCGCGGGCACCAGCGTGAGCAGTGTCGCCAGCGCGCCTCGCGGGCGATACGTCGCCGGCGCGCTGGGCATATAGACAGGAGCGCTTGGCCGGCTGGCCCCCGTCACCGGGCGCGACAGCGGTGTCGAAGCCTGGGTCGGTCGCATAGTCACATCAATCCTCTTCGATCGCACAGTGTAGCCGTATCAGCGTGTCGTGTCGCTTCCCTTCGAGCGCCGGCCCGCGTGACGCTGGCGAGAATCCATTATAGCACACAGAGAGGCGCCTCTTGACGCGTCGGCAGTCCTCATTGTACGCTCCCTCATAACACGCTTGTCGGAATTCTCGAATCTTGTACAAAGGGGTACGAAGATGGGAGCCATCAATCCAGGCGATACCGGATTCTTGTTAATCAGCGCCGCCCTCGTGCTGTTGATGACGCCGGGGCTGGCGTTTTTCTATGGCGGGCTGGTGCGCCACAAGAACGTGCTGACCATTATGATGCAAAGCTTCATCTCGATGGGCATCGTCACGCTCATCTGGGTACTGGTGGGGTTCAGCCTCGCGTATGGCACCGATCACGGGGGCGTCATCGGCGATTTCAGTCATATCGGCTTGCAAGGCGTGGGGCTGTTGCCCAGCAAGACTTATGCGCCGACGGTGCCCTTCCTGGCGTTTTTCCTGTTTCAGGTAATGTTCGCCATCATCACCCCCGCGCTCATCACCGGCGCCTTCGCGGATCGCGTCAGCTTCAAAGCCTATCTGCTCTTCCTGGTGCTGTGGAGCTTGCTGGTATACGTCCCATTCGTTCATTGGGTCTGGGGCGGCGGCTTTTTGGCGAATATGGGCGTGGTCGATTTCGCGGGCGGCATCGTGGTGCATTTGAGCGCGGGCATGGCGGCGCTCGCCTCGGTCTTCGTCGTCGGCAAGCGCGTGACGATGCCGGGACAAAAATTCGCGCCGCACAACCTGGCCTTCATGGCTTTGGGCACCGGCCTGCTGTGGTTCGGCTGGTTTGGCTTCAACGGGGGCAGCGCGCTGGCCGCCAACGGAGTCGCCGCCGTCGCCTTCGTCAATACGAATTCGGCGGCTGCCGCCGGCATGGTGGTCTGGCTCGCGCTGTCGTGGTGGCGTGACAACAAGCCGAGCTTTTCGGGGGCCATGACCGGCGCGGTGGCGGGGCTGGCCACAGTCACTCCGGCGGCGGGCTTCGTGTCGCCGGGCGCGGCGGTGCTCATCGGCGCGCTGGCCGCGCTGGCGTGTTACAGCGCCATCCAGTTCCGCTTGCGCCGCGACTGGGACGACGCGCTGGATGTCTGGGGCGTGCACGGCGTCGGTGGAGGTCTGGGCACCATCCTCACCGGCATGTTCGCCGTCGCCAGCATTCACGGTGTCAACGGGCTATTCGCGGGCGACGCGCGCCAGTTTGGCGTGCAGGTCGCCGGCGTCGCCATCGCGGCGGTGTATGCGTTCGCCGTCACCTACGGCATTCTCAAGCTGGTCAACGTCATTACTCCGGTCCGCGTCTCGGCGACGGTGGAGCAACAAGGTCTGGACGAAGAGCTGCACGGCGAGATCGCCTACGATCCCGTGGGCGTGCCCGCCAGCAGCCTCGCGCGCGAATAGCCGCGGATCGACTCTCGCCTCGCGACTTCAGCCCTCCAGCGCGAAGGACTTCCGCTCAGACGGCGGTGCGGGATCGAGGAGAGCCTTGACTTGTCTTCCATTCGCATCTATACTAGTTACAGATAGCAAAAAAGGAGCTGATTCTCGCGACTATGGAACCATCATCGACACAACGCGCTTCTACGTCCATTCATCCCGACACCGCGATCGGCCTGGTGACGCTCGGCGTCGCCGATCTCGATCGCGCGCTCGGCTTTTACGAAGGTCTGCTGGGATTCCGGCGCATCGAGCGAGCCCCTGGGCTAGCCGTCTTGAGCGCTCTGAGCGGCCCGCCGCTCTTGGCGTTGCGCGAGCTGCCAGGCGCGCTCCCCCAGCCGAAGCGATCGACGGGCTTGTACCATGTCGCCATCCTCCTCCCCAGCCGGGCGGATCTCGGACAGATCCTCTCGCGCCTGATCGAGGCGGGCGAGCCGATCGGGCAGTCCGATCATCTGGTCAGCGAGGCGCTCTATCTCTCCGATCCCGACGGCAACGGCCTCGAAATCTATCGCGATCGCCCGCGCGAGTCATGGAGCTGGGCCAATGGAACGGTCAAGATGGCAATCGATCCTCTCGACCTCGACGCGCTCAGTGAGGAGGGCAAGCGCGCGCTTCCCTGGGCGGGATTGCCGGCGGGGACGCGCATCGGGCACATCCACCTGCAAGTCGCCGACATTCCACAGGCCGAGCACTTTTATCACGCGATCTTGGGATTTGACATCACGGCGCGCATGCCCGGCGCTCTCTTCGTGAGCGCGGGCGGCTACCATCATCACATTGGGATGAATACGTGGCAGTCGCGTGGCGCGGGTCCGGCGCCAGAGAACAGCGCCGGGCTGCGATCGTTCGTGATCGCGCTCCCCCACCGCGAAGCGCTGGCGGCGGTGCGGGCGCGGCTGGCGGCATCCGCCGTCGATATGCGCGAGCAAGAGGACACGATCGAAGTGGCCGATCCCTGGCGCAATCAAATACGGCTGATGGTCGTGCCGTCACCCACCGCGTCATCACCAGGCCCATAAATAGGGAAAAGGAGCGCGCCGCGACGAAGAACAGCCAATTTGCGATCGGCGTCCACATCCTGACCTTGTTGGCTCATTCACCCGATGAGCCGCTGACCTCCGAGCGCATCGCGGGCAGCGTCAATACGCACCCCGTTTTCATCCGGCGCATCCTGGGGAGGTTGAGCAAAGCTGGCCTGGTCGTTTCACAAGCGGGCGTGGGGGGCGGATGGCGATTGCGCCGTTCGCCTGAGACGATGTCGCTGCTCGAGGTCTATCAAGCGGTGGAGGAAAAACACCTTTTCTCTCTGCATCATCGCTCGCCGAATCCCCATTGCCTGGTGGGCAGAAACATTCAGCATTCTCTGGCAGGGATCTTCGCCGAGGCGGAGCGGGCGCTGGAAGAGAAGCTCGCCACGCGGACCGTGGCGCGCGTGCTCGACCTCGTGCGCCAGGATGTCGAGGGGCGGGCTACCTGACCGGCGGGCTGGCCGCGCCGCCCTCTCCACTTCGCCGAAAGGGAGCAGCCTCTATGTCTGAGACGCGCGCTATTCCGTGCCTCACGCCGCCGGGGCAGACGTTTCGCACGCCGGTGCCCGACCCGCACAACCCTAAAGCGGGCGACTGGCTCGCCGCGTGGGACGGCGTGACACCGCTGGCCGACCTCGACGCTGTGGTGGTGGGCGCGCCGCTCTCGCGCGCGTCGCTCTCGCACAGCGGAGCCTTTTTGCTGCCGTCGGCGCTGCGGCGCGTGCTGCTCGACTTCGCGACGTACAATTCCGATTACGGCGTCGGCATCGAGCGCCTGGCCGTGCGTGACGCGGGCGACATCAGCATGGATCTGCTCGATCCGCGCGCCAGCCACGAGCGCATTCGCGCCGCGCTCGTGGCGCTCAACCAACAGGCGCGGCTCGTGGTCACGATCGGCGGAGATCACTCGATCACTTGCCCGGCGCTGGTGGCGCGGTCCGAGGTCGCCGGCGCGTCGCTGGGTCTCATCCAGTTCGACGCGCACCACGACGTGCGCGTGCTGGATAACGGCCCGAACAACGGCACGCCGGTGCGCGGCGCCATCACGGCTGGGGCGATCGCCGGCGCGCACGTCGCCCAGATTGGCATCAACGGCTTCTCCAATTCGCGTGAATATGCCGAATGGGCGCGCGACCAGGGGATCGGCATTCACACCATGCGCGAGGTGCGCGCCCGGGGAATGGACGCAGTGCTGGCCGACGCGCTCGCCCAGGCGGCGCAGGCCCCCGGCGGCATCTATGTCACGGTGGATGTCGATGTGCTCGACCGCGCGGTGGCCCCCGGCTGCCCGGCGTCGGCCCCCGGCGGGTTGCAGGTGTGGCAGTTGTGCGACGCGCTCTTCGCGCTCGGCCAGCGGCGCGAGATCACTGGCATCGACTTCGTCGAGGTGGACCCCACGCGCGATGTGGCCGACATGACCGTCAAGGCGACGTGTCTGGCGCTGCTGGCATTTTTCGCCGGTGTGAGCTCAAGTCCACTGACCACGGCATGAAGAACTCAACTTTCCCGTTCTGGACAATAGCTCTACTGGGCAGGGGTGAAATGTATCACCCACTTCGGAAAAGTTTGGTTCCCAGCACGATCATAAGTAATGTTTTCGACAGTCGCAACCGTGTCGCTTCAAAACAACAAGGACACGTCTTGTTGACAACAGCCGGCTTGGCGAATATAGTGTGCTCTGTGAGAGAAGAAATCGCTGGCAGTCGGGTTGGCGATGATGCTCGCGCTTGATCAAGGAAAGGTTTATAAGATGAGGCACTTTTCACCCCCCCGCAACTTTCGGGCGTTTGCTGGTTAGCGTTGCGGTTGTCGTTCTTTGCGTCTTGTTAGCCGCTCCTGATGTCTATGCCGCATCGCCAGGATCTATGCCAGGTGATCAGACCTCAACAAACATCACAGGACGAGCAAAAACCTATGCTGCACAGAGTCCGCAATGGTTGGCTCTGAAACTGGCCCACAAGATAGTCGCCCCTGGCCACGCTCTCCGTCTAAAATCAAAAGCGTGCCTCGAAAGCACCATTGGAAGCGCCGCATGCTTTTCCGGCATGCCTGGGATTTTGGAACTTAACCCCCTTGTCGTCCAAAACACGGTCGAGCCTACGAAATACGGCCCTGATTCGAATGGCAAGTACTACACCGATCAAAACATGGTGCGCCTCTGCGGCCCTGGGGCTGCTGCCAACGCCTTGTATTATTGGAATGGAGAATTGGGCACCTATCCCAAACAGGCGTATCTCGATACGTCAATCTCCCCACACCTTTCCACCACTTGGGACGACACGGACAATCGCTCCTACATCATGTATATCGCCTGGGACATCGCGCCCCCGGGTTGGGCGCCGGGCATGATGGACAACACACAATATCCCAGCCTGGGCGTCACGGAATACAGCATGAGCGAAGGTCTCAATTGGGTGGCTTCCGGTGACGACCCTTACGCCTATCAAAACTATTTCTATACGATCCAATGGTGGAATGGTTCTGGCGTCTCAGAGGCCGTGTGAAAAGGCTCCAGAGCTAGGATCATGTCAGCCTCCTGAGCATCAAGCGAATCATGCAGAGATACAACCGCGCCTCCGTGCTGGTCGGCAATTCGTCAAAATCCACGACCAATCGCCGATTCGTGAGGAACCAGGCAAACGTTCGCTCCACAATCCACCGATGGGGCAACGGGACAAATCCGGCTGGTCTCTCGGGTGGCTCTTGCCCTTCGGCTACCCAGACCATGGAGACTCCCGTCCACCAATGTTTGACCATCTCCACATGCACTGGCAAGGTCGCTTCGATCCAGGTAAGGCATTGCCCGCGGTAGCCCGCATCCGCCCAGATCAGTTGAAGACGGGGACATCTCCCCACCAGGGGAGCCAGCACCAGCTGGGCTCCATCCCGATCCTGGATGTCAGCGGTATGCACGCAGGCGGCCAGGAGCCAGCCTTGGGTATCGACGAGGATATGCCGCTTGCGCCCTTTTATCTTCTTTCCTCCGTCGTAGCCGCGCAGCCCCCTTTTTGGGTGGTCTTGACGGTTTGACTGTCGAGGATGGCCGCACTGGGAGTCGGCTGTCGTCCTTGCTTGATGCGCACGGCTTCCCGTAACCGAGTATGGATCCGCTCCCAGGTGCCGTCGTCGCGCCAGAGGCGGAAGTAGGTCCACACCGTGGGCCAGGGAGGAAACTCCTGAGGCAGATAGCGCCACTGACAACCAGTGCGTTGCTGGTAGAAGAGGGCATTGAGCACGGCACGCAGATCGGTCGTACGAGGGCGGCCTCCGGGCTTAGCCATCGGCAGCAGGGGTGCGATAATGGACCATTCGGCGCCGGTCAGATCACTGGGATAGGGCATGGCAAGCTCGCCTCTGAGAAGGGTGTGAGCCTTCTCAGGCTGAGTCTACCACTTTTCACACGGCCTCTAATACTAATTCACCGGAGATATGGTATCATATCAGGAAGGGGCAAGGCACCAG